>Ga0070374_10001065_pt1 | contig 11637 bp, 5 predicted proteins | sample LauGreSuBDMM15SN_2_FD_66374 | JGI IMG/M metagenome (GOLD analysis project Ga0070374, IMG submission 66374) | Freshwater lake microbial communities from Lake Michigan, USA - Su13.BD.MM15.SN (version 4) (version 4) | ecosystem: Environmental > Aquatic > Freshwater > Lake | place: Lake Michigan...
TATCTGGCTGTGTGGAGCAGCTATTATGGATTACCAGTGGGCCGGATTATCGATTCTTTGACGCGGCATGCGGTGGCTGACCCCGACTTTAAGCTCTCAACAGATGGCCGCAGGAAACAGTTAATTAGACCAGACCGCATCAAGGAAGTTCTGAACTCAGGTTATCTAGCCCCCAAAGCGAGGTCTCCATGATCTACTCCTTTTTGGGGGCCGCGGACTTGCATTACAAGTGGCCCGGATTTCGGGGGATCACCGCATAGTTGGATTCGCCAAAAAAATTTACCTCTAACATCAGAGATAAGCAGTGATATATCTGCAGGTGAAATTCTTGTGCGCGGTATGTTTCGGCAGTGGGGACGCGCAGGCAGATATCGCACAGCGGCGCCAATGCGCCGCCGCTTGCTCCCGTTAATCCAAGGGTGCGCAGGCCGCGGACGCGCGCGACCGTCGCGGCGGCGCAGACGTTGCGTGCACTACCTGAGGTGCTAAGGCCGATGAGGACGTCGCCAGGGCGGCCAAGCCCATGTGTGAGTTGGGCGAACGCAAGGTCTCCATCGACGTCGTTGGCAAATGCCGTGGTCAACGCTGCGAAGTTGGTAAGCGGGATCGCGGGGATCGCGCCTTGCAGTGAATCAGCAATTTCTGGAGGTAAGCCGGTACGGGCTGCTGGAGGAAGCGGACGTTTACTTTTAAAGCCCTTCAATAGTTCGCCGGTCCAGTGGTCTGCGTCTGCGGCGCTGCCGCCGTTGCCGCATAGGAGTAGCTTGCCGCCATTGGCAATCGCGTCGCGCAGCATGCGGAAGCTGGCGTCGATTTGATCGCGCAGGGGGCGAAGTTCAGGGGCACGTTCACAAAGATAGTCGAGATGATTGTTGGTCATGGTCTCAATTGAAGCGGGACGGCTTTCTACACGGCCAAGACACCGGAGAATGCATCATGAGTCGACTCAGGTGAGCGTACTAATCGGAAATTGACTATTGGGCGGTCGGAAATAGACGACAGGGGTGCTAGTTGTTATTGCTCCGTGTTTATAAAGAGAAAACACATTAAGTATTCCTTTTAAACCCCATGCCTGAGTCCAACCCTAGGTCGCCAGTGCCGACGCTCGACCGGCCGGATTCCGATTCGATGTTAGCGCGCCTTTTGGCGCAGGTGGCCGACGCGCCGCCGGCGGCGATCAGTTTCGAGGATCTCACAGGTGTCTCGCTCGATAATCCTGAACTGAATCTACCCTACCGCTTCCGTATTCATACTTGTCAGTTTTGCATGTTGGCCAAGGCGAACCCCAATTCACATCAGCACTGCGTCCGCAACAAAATGGCCGTCAATCGCGTCGCGATTCGCCGCAAACAGGGATTTGTCGGGCAGTGCCACCTTGGGCTCACCGATTTGGTCAAGCCGCTCATTTTTCAGGACACGGTGCTGGGTATTTTCTATTTCGGTTCATTTGTGCTGACAGGCACAGAGGACTTAGGTCGCCGTCGCATTCAGACGTTCTGTAAGCGGCATGGTTTTGATCAGGCGATCTATCGTGCCTCGTTCGAAAGCGCCCCGCGCCTTGGCCCGGAACAACTCGCCGGCTTGTGGCGCCGACTGGACCTCATCGTCGATCTGGCCATATGCATCGTCGAGAGCATCGGAGTTCCCGTCGGTCGCTATCGCACAAGGGCGGGAGCGCAATTTTCAACCTGGAACGGCGCAATGTCTTCACTGGTCCGCAATGTGATCGCACATATCAACCGTAACTACGCTGAAGAGCTGCGAGTTTCCGATTTGGCTACATTTCACAAGTGTAATGCAGACTATCTAAGCCGAACCTTCAAGCGCACGGTGGGCTTCGGCTTGGTGGAGTACCTGCACCGAATCCGCATCGATCATGCCCGTCGCCTACTGCAAACAGAGCGCTTCACGGTCGGTGAGATTGGTTATATGGTCGGATTTCAAGATCATAGTCACTTCGGCAAGGTCTTCCGAAAACTTGTGGGTGTCACTCCCCAGGCCTTTCGCGCCGCCGTGCAAACCCGCGATCCATTGCCGAAGGGGTTTTCAGCCTTCGAATACAGCAATGTTCGGTCCTTCAATCCGAATTTCTCAGAAGGCTTAGTGGATCCCAAGCGATTCTTGATGTGATGGGATTAAGATCATTCATTCTGCCGGAACTCTAGTCTGTTTTTGACGAAGCTCTAATCGGATCCTGCCTAACGCGCAGGCATGCAGATGTGCGATAGTGAACTCGAAATTAATCTCCCCCTCACTATGAAAACCCCCACTGTAAAGTCGCGGCCGGCCTTAAGCCTCGCCGCTTGTGTAGTAGCCGCGATGACTTGTGCATCGCTTCTGGCGCAAACCGCGCCCGTCGCCACCCCAGCTAAGTCCAGCGAAGAAGAAACGATACGTCTAAATCCCTACACGGTCCAAAGCAAAAAAGACTACGGTTACCGCGCGACAAACTCTACCACCGCGACGGGCTCTGGCCAGCCTTTGATCAACACTCCCCTGAGCATCTCGATTCTCACGGAAGATTTCCTGAAGGACAAAAACTTGACGGAGCTCCGCGACGCGCTGCGGTTTGTGACGGGTATTTCGACCGACTACCAACAAGTTTTTGGTCGCGGTTTCCCCTCAATCATCAAGAATGATGGATCTGAACTGAGTGGAGGTGGCACGGGCGACTTCATGACCTACAACGCCGAGCGCATCGAAGTCGTGAAGGGACCTGTATCGGTGCTTCAAGGTCGTGCCAGCGCCGGTGGCGTGGTTAACGTGATCTCACGCCGTCCGCAATTCACTCAGTCAACGAATCTCGACCTCGGCTACGGATCTTTTGATCGCTATTACGGCCAACTTCGCTCCACCGGTCCACTACTGGACCAGAAACTGGCGTATATTTTTAGCTATACGAAGCTGGACCGAGATGGCTGGGTAGATTTGAACTCGATCAAGGATGACGTGATCCAATTCGGGCTGGAATATCGGCCGACCGACCGGTTAACGCTGAACTTCAATTTTGAACAGGTGCAGCGCGAGGGCTATCCCGAGCAACACCTCACGTTTACGAATCCCGATTTCCTCGCCAAGCAGCAGGAAGCGGAAAGCCTTTACGACGCCCGTGGTTTGGCTCGTCCCGCCGACTTTCCGCAGGAAGGCGAGACCACCGCAGTTTGGCTGGCTCGCCGCAATTATCCTTCTGCAACCCCGACCGAGGTCGTGAGCGTCAACAAACTCATGTATCCACGCGGGTATCGTGCGAACATCCAAGGATCCCAAGCCTATGAGAGTCGCGATCGCAACACCTTCTTTGGCGAGGCAAAATATCGGATATCCGATCACCTCGACTGGCGTAGCTTCTACTACGGCTATCGCGAAAAATTCGAGTATGCACGTCAGTCGACCTTCCGCCCGATCGCCGGGATCGGTGGACTAAAGATTTCGGATCCACCCCAAATGGGTGAGAGCAACAACAATTTCTACGACACGATTCACGAATTGGTCGGCAAGTTCAGCACATTTGGACTGAAGCACCGTGTCCTAGCTGGTTTCGAGTATCGCGACACTCGCGGGCGTAATCTCGCGATCAATGGCACTCGCGTGATCTATAATCCGAAGAGCGGCATAGATCAGAAAATCGTCAGCAATGTCCTGGCGGCAAATCCCAACGGCTTCAATCGTGCCACCGCTTACACGGTCACGAAAGAGAAAGGCTACTACGTTGTGGATCAGATGAGCGCCTTCGACGAGAAACTGCACATCTTTGTTGGCGGTCGTCAGAACAGCGCCAAGCAGGGCACCCTCGAACCGAAAAAATTTACTCCGCAATACGGCTTGCTGTCCCGTGTTCCCGGTGTCGATGGCGTTTCTGTTTTCGGAAGTTATGGGGAAAGCTTCCGGCCCAACTATATTGCCGACGGTCGCGGCCGTCTGGTGGAACCTACTTTGGAGAATAACACTGAATTTGGCGTCAAGGTGGATATGCTCGAAAGCAAGATCTCAGGCTCGGCCTCCGTCTATAACATTGAGCAGAAGAATGTCGCATTACGCGACTTCGCAACCGAGGCGGCGACTGGCATTACGCCGATTTACAACGTGGCCGGAAAATCTAAGTCGGCCGGCGCGGAATTCGACCTCATCTATACGCCGTTGCGGAACTATCAGATTGTGCTCGGATACTCGCGTATATGGGAGGCGCGCACGCTAGTGGCGCAGGATGTTCGACAGCAGAATATCCGCGTCAACGGAGCGCCCGACAAGACGGTGACTCTCTGGAATAAATATACCTTTACGAGCGGGGCATTAAAGGGCGCCTATTTCGGATTTGGTGGTCGCTATGTCGGGTCTGTCCACGTTCATCCCAGTTGGGCGGCTCCTGTTTACGCGAACAATATCTATACTTACGACCTCTTGGTGGGGTATCCCGTCTCGCTTGGCAAAGTAAACGCCGACGTGTCGCTGCGGGTGGACAACCTGACCGACAAGTTCTTTTTCGATCAGTCGTTTCGCCCGGCGACGGGCAGGACAATCTACCTAAGTAATCGGCTGAAATTCTAACCTCGAGGGGCGGCGCCGGACCGCCGCCCCTCTTCTTTTTCCCGTGCTCCCACTCCGTTGGTTTCGCGTGCACGTCCTTTTGACATGCATTCTTGTGTGTTCGAATGGCGCAATCGCCGCGGAGTCGGTGCAATTCAACCGCGATGTCCGGCCCATCCTTTCAGAAAACTGCTTCGCCTGTCACGGGGCCGACAAAAATAATCTCAAGGGAAAGCGACGTCTTGACTCCTTTGAGGGAGCTACGGCTGAGCGGAATGACATCCGGGCGATTGCGCCGGGAGATCCGGCAAACTCCGACCTCTGGCTGCGCGTCCTTAGTGAGGATGATGAAGAGCGGATGCCACCTCGCGATTCGCACAAGACCCTTACCTCCGTTCAGAAGGAAACGCTGAAGCGCTGGATCGCCGAGGGTGCCAATTATCAAACGCATTGGGCCTACGTGGCCCCGTCCCGTCCGGCTCCGCCGGCGGTAAAGATGGGAGCGTGGCCCCGTAGCGATCTCGACCGTTTCGTTCTGGCAAATCTGGAGAAGCAGATGCTCACTCCTGCGCCCGAGGCCAACCGCACCACGTTGATTCGCCGACTGGCGCTCGACTTGACTGGTTTGCCGCCGACGCCAACGCAGGTGGGTGCTTTTCTCGCCGACACGTCGTCGGATGCCTACGAACGCGTGGTGGACCGTCTTCTTCAGTCACCCCACTACGGCGAGCGCATGGCGGTGGACTGGCTGGACGCGGCGCGCTATGCGGATACCAACGGATACCAAGTTGATCGCGACCGCGAGATCTGGGCATGGCGCGACTGGGTCATTCAGGCTTTCAACGAAAACAAGCGCTTCGATCAGTTCACCGTCGAACAGCTTGCCGGCGACTTGCTTCCGCAGCCGACGCTCAACCAGCGCATCGCGACCGGTTTCAACCGCAATCACATGATCAATGAGGAAGGCGGCATCATCCCCGAAGAGTTTCTCGCAGAGTATGCTTCGGATCGGGTTGAGACCACCGCCGCAGTTTGGCTGGGTCAGACATTCAATTGCACCCGGTGCCACGACCACAAGTTCGATCCCTTCACCCAGAAGGATTACTACAGTCTGAAGGCATTTTTTCACAACGTGCCCGAACTCGGAAAATCGATCCGGCAAAATGATTTTCGATTTAACAGTCCGCCTTATGTCACTCTGCCCTCCGCAGAAATCGACGCCAGACTCTCCACCCTACGCGGTCAACAGAAGACAAAGAAGTCGCACCTCGTGAAGCTCCGAAGCGCAGATGACGTCGAATTTGTCAGGTGGCGGGAAAGGGTTGGAAAGGATCGGGTGGAGTGGACCCAGCTAAAGCCTATAGCGGCCGACGCTGAAGATCAGAAACCGGAAATCGAAAACTCCACCCAAAGCGTGATCTTCGAATATTTGAACAATACACGCATGGACACGACCGTGCGCACACCTGCCCCCGGTGGAAAAATCACCGCCTTGCGAGTTACCTGTGAAGCGACCGACATTGCCGGCACGTTTAACCTCACGGAACTTGGCCTGAGGCTGCAGCAGGGGGGAGCGGAGCCCGTTCAGCTTCACGTGCGCCCTGCGGACGAAGGCGACTCCCTTGATCGTGACGCAGCGGAGCTGGTCATTGACGGGAGTCGGGAAACGCGGGTGTCTCTGAGGGCCACTCCCCAACATCCTCGCTCGTTGGTCTTTGAGTTTAAGGAGCCTCTGGACCTCACGGCCGGATCGGCCGAGTTGATCTTTGTGGTGGGTTCTTATGGAGCCACGAGCCCGACGCGGTGGCGTTTTGAGGCCACGACTTCCGCAGCGGAGCTCTTGGTGCCGTCGTCCCTTGCCCGCGTCGCTGCGAATTTGGAGGAAGCAGGGTCTCTTGAATCTCTAAACGCACGTTTCGCGCTCCAACAGCCAGCCGGTCGTATGCTCGAAGATGAACTTACGAGATTGCACCGCCAAATTGTCGCCACGGAGCGTGACTATTCGACGACGATGGTGATGGAAGAAATGGCGAAGCCCCGAGAAACGTTCATTCTGATTCGCGGCGCATATGACAAGCCGGGTGAGCGGGTCACTGCCGACACTCCCGCGGTGCTACCGCCGCTCTCGGCCGATCTGCCGCGCAACCGGCTCGGGTTGGCCCGCTGGCTGGTTGATCCGGCTAATCCGCTCACCGCGCGGGTTACAGTGAATAGCTACTGGCAGTCTGTGTTCGGCGTGGGGCTGGTTAAGACCAGCGAAGACTTTGGTTCCCAAGGCGAGCCGCCCTTGAATCCTGCGTTACTTGACTGGCTGGCGACCGAGTTCATCCGTTCCGGCTGGGACATAAAAGCCATGATGCGCTTGCTGGTCACCAGCGCGACGTATCGGCAGGCATCGCGAGTTACGCCCGAGCTGCTCGAACGCGATCCAGAGAACCGGTTGCTGGCGCGCGGTTCGCGCTTCCGCCTCACCGGCGAATTTGTGCGGGATCAAGCTCTCGCCGTCAGTGGCCTGCTGGTGCCTAAGGTGGGGGGGCCTTCGGTCCGTCCCTATCATCCGCCTGGGCTCTACGAAGGCGTGGCTCCCACCAGCGAAGACACCGTGAAGACATACGTTCAGGGCCGTGGTGATGATCTGCATCGGAGGAGTCTTTACACGTATTGGAAGCGCTCGGTTCCGCACCCGGCGATGCTGGCCTTCGACGTGCCGTTCAGGGAGGTGTGCACGGTGAAGCGGTCTCGGACTAACACCCCGGCCCAAGCGCTTAACCTGATGAACGACCCTACCTATGTGGAGGCAGCACGTTTCATCGCTCAGCGGATGCTGCGGGAAGGAGGGTCCTCGGCCGACGAGAGGCTTATTTTTGCTCACCGATTGGTGCTTGCGCGCGAGCCAGACGAGGCCCGGCTCGCGGTGCTCCGACGCGCACTGTCACGAGCCCAGAATGACTTCGCCAGCGACCCAGTCGCCGCGGCCGCTTTCATCCATTTCGGCGATACACCCTCAGATGCCGGCCTTCCTGCCATCGAACTGGCTGCGTACACCGCTCTCGCCAGCACGCTGCTGTGCATGGACGAGACCGTCACGAAGCAATAGCCCATGAATCCCCTGATCCAACGCCTCCACCATTTGACCCGCCGGCAGTTTGTGAGTCGCACCGGTACCGGCGTCGGCTCGGCGGCGTTGGCCTCGCTGCTCAATCCCCGCCTGTTTGCCGCCGGCGGTCCAAACGGATTGCCGCACTTTGCTCCCAAGGCCAAGCGTGTCATCTGGCTCACCCAATCGGGGGCGCCCTCGCAACTGGACCTCTTTGATTACAAACCGCAGCTTGCCTCGTGGTTCGACAAGGATCTGCCCGACTCGGTGCGCGACGGCCAGCGGATCACCGGCATGACCTCAAACCAGACGCGGTTCCCCATTGCACCGAGCATCTTCAAGTTTGCCCAGCATGGGCAGAGCCGAATGTGGATCAGCGAGCTGCTACCGCACACCGCTAAGATCGCGGACGAGCTCTGCGTAGTGCGCTCCATGCACACCGAGGCAATCAATCACGATCCCGGTATGACGCTTCTGCAAACGGGCTTTCAAATCGGCGGACGGCCTTCCATCGGTTCTTGGGTCGCCTACGGGCTGGGTACGGAAAACGCTAATCTGCCGGCCTTCGTCGCCATGGTCTCGCTTCCCACTGGCAAAGTGAATTCGCAGCCTTTGCACGAGCGCATGTGGGGCGCGGGCTTCCTGCCCGCAAAATATCAGGGTGTGCGTTTCACCCCGACTAAGGACCCGATGCTCTATCTCTCCAATCCACCTGGTATCACGACCGACCGTCGGCGGGCCATGTTGGATGACCTCGCGGCGCTCAACCATCAGACAATCGCCGATTATCAAGACCCCGAAACCCAAGCTCGGATCGACCAGTTCGAGATGGCCTTCAAAATGCAGGCGAGTGTGCCCGAACTGGCCGACCTCTCCAAAGAGTCGCCGGCGACCTTCGAGCGCTACGGCCCAGAGTCCCGCAAACCGGGCAGCTACGCAGCCAACTGCATCCTCGCCCGCCGGCTGGCTGAGCGCGGGGTGCGTTTCATCCAACTCTACCATCGTGGCTGGGACCAGCACGGCAATCTCCCGCGCGACATCCGCAGTCAGTGCTACGACACCGATCAACCCACCGCCGCCCTCATCGCTGATCTACGTGAACGCGGTCTGCTCGACGACACGCTCGTTATCTGGGGCGGCGAGTTCGGCCGCACCGTTTACTCCCAAGGCACCCTGACCGCCGACAACTACGGCCGCGACCACCACCCGCGCGCATTCACCGTCTGGATGGCCGGCGCCGGCGTGAAACACGGCCATGTCTACGGTGAGACCGACGACTTTAGCTACAACATCACCCGCGACCCCGTGCACATCCATGATCTCAACGCCACCGCCCTCCACCTGCTCGGTATCGATCACACCCGCCTCACCCACCGCCACCAAGGTCGCGACTACCGCCTTACCGATGTCCACGGCGAGGTCGTGAACAAAATTTTGATCTAACCTACCCCTCCTATGCATCTCCTTCCGCTTATTATTACGGCCCTGGTCTTGGCGGTACCCGCGGTGGGGGCGAATACCGCTGGCGATATCGCCATCCGGTCGCTCGAACCCACGGTGCTGTTTCCGAAAAAAGAACCCTTGGCACAAATTGCACGCCTAGCGGTGGACAACCGTAGTGGCAGCATGCTTTCCGTTGAGGTCTCGGTCACCGTAGCCGACGGCTCTCCGGGCGCCGGCCAGCCCATAACGCTGGTGCCGAACCAAAGCACCTACGACGTGCTCATTCCCGATATTGCCGCGCCCGCCGAAGTTCGAATCGAAGTGCGGGCCTCTGGCACGGTGCTGGCCACGCACACGCAGCTATGGCAACCGCAGCGCAAGTGGAAGGTCCACGTCGTGAAATCCTCCCACGAGGACATCGGTTACGAGAACTACATTTTCAAGAAGCAGAAGGAAATCGCCGAATTCATCGACCTGGCGCAGGAGCAGAGCTCTCCGAAATCTGTCGCCGGCAACATCGGCACAAGTGGGAAACAGGAGTCCAGCTACCACTACACGATGGAGACCATCCTCTTTCAGCGGAATTACATCGAGGAGCGGGGTGAAAGGGCCTGGCGAAAAATCGTCGAGCAGGATCTGAAAACCGGACACATGTCGCTGCCTGGGGCGCCGAGCGGGGTGCATACCCATTGGATGGACTACGAGGAGCTGGCACGCCTGGGTTATCCGGCGCGGCGCGAGACCAAGGATCGTTTTGGCCTCGATATCCAGACTTTCATGATCGTGGACAACCCGAGCCTCTCGTGGTCCGGTGCCCAGGTTCTCGCGGACAGCGGCTTCAAATATGTCGCCCGCTGGGGGCAGGGGTGGCGCACCGGCGGCAACAACGATTATGCGACCACAAAGCTGCCGGCCGTCTTTTGGTGGCAGGGTCCCAATGGCACGAGCCGGGTGTTGTATACCTGGCGTTCGCACTACGCCATGGGTTTCTGGTTCGGCCAGACCGGCACCTACCGCAACGAGATCACCCTCGCGACCGGTCATGTGTCGGATTTGCTCAAGAAAGTCGAATCGGGGGAGCTCCTCGGGCCGTATCCCTATGATGCCTTGGTCACGCCGGAGTATAACGACCACCACATTCCCACGTTCGACATGCGTCTCCTACCCGCTTGGCGCGAGCGCTACGCCTACCCGGAGATCAAGATCACAGGCCCCGAGGCTTTTCTCCGCTATGTCGAAGCCAACTTCGCCTCGTCGATTCCGACCCTTACCGGCGACCTGAACAATTTCTCCTCTGACTACTCGTCGATCGATCCGCAGTCGCAGGGGTGGAAACGGCAGGCCTCGCGGCTGCTGCCCGCGGCCGAGAGCCTGGCCGTAATCGCCGGCAGTGCCGACGCCTCCTTTATGCTTTCCCCCAGCGAGGTGGAGCGCTCTTACACGCGGATGTATGATTACTGTGAGCACTGCTGGCCCACGCTTCCGCGTGTTACGGACGAGCAACTCTTCAACGCCACTTGGGTCAAGAAGCACGAGGCCCATCGGGTGCTGAATGCGGCGCACTCGGCTTTTGACCGGGCAGCCACGGCGCTTGGCCGGCAGATTGCCAGTGCCGGCGAGGGGACTGTGGCGGTCTACAATCCGTCCACCCACGCCCGCACGGATCGGGTGGAAATCGCGGCAGCGGTCCCGGCGGTGATCGATTTGCGCTCCGGCAAGACCATCACCTGCGAGCCCGTCGAGGGCGGTAAGTCGGCTTTCATCGCACCGGAGGTGCCATCGTTGGGCTACGCCCTTTTCCGCCCTGCGTCGCCCGCTGGCGCGCAGCCTGCGGCTGCAGAGCTCAAGGCTGAGCCGCTGGCCATCTCCAACCAGTATTACACCGTCCGCTTCCACCCGGAGAACGGCTCGGTCACCAGCATTGTCGACCGTGGCAACGGTCGTGAGCTCATCGATGCCCAAGCCCCGTATCTCGCCAATCAGCTGGTCTACGTGCACAAGAACGAGCGCGAGGCCAAGGAAGGCTTCGATTATACACCGGTAAAAGCTCAGCGTCTGTCGCCGCGGCTCGGCCGCACCCAAGTGGCCTTTGATACGTGGATCGATGACCCCAAGCTTGGTGGCCGCATCAAGCAGACGGTCACGTTGCATGCGGGTCTCAAGCGCGTGGATTTTGAGAACCGGCTCGAGAGCATCGATGTGATGCATGCTGCGACCTATGAAGACCGCTACCGGGACAACCTCTATTATGCATTCCCCTTCGCGGTCGAGGGCGGCCAGATCCGGGCCGAGTATGCCGGCGGCGTGGTACGGCCTTACGACGACCAGTTGCGCTGGGGCTCGCACGACTATCTCTCGGTGAACCGGTGGATTGACGTCAGCAACGCCATGGGCGGCGTTACCCTCGCCACCCACGAGGCGGCGACCTTCAGCCTTGGGGAGATCCGCTACAACAAGTTTGCGGTGGACTACAAACCGACGAAACCGTGGCTGTTCAGCTATGCTTGGTCCAACCGCATGGCGGGCCTGCTCACGCTGCAGCCCGACGACTGCAACGCCACCTTCCGCTATTC
>Ga0070374_10001067_pt1 | contig 11632 bp, 11 predicted proteins | sample LauGreSuBDMM15SN_2_FD_66374 | JGI IMG/M metagenome (GOLD analysis project Ga0070374, IMG submission 66374) | Freshwater lake microbial communities from Lake Michigan, USA - Su13.BD.MM15.SN (version 4) (version 4) | ecosystem: Environmental > Aquatic > Freshwater > Lake | place: Lake Michigan...
GTTTTGGCCTGATGGGGCACGAGTCGCTGATCATGCAGCAGTCCGACATCGGCGCGATTTCCGAGTCCATCAAAGACTGCCTGCGTTGCGGCAAGTGCAAGCCGGTGTGTGCCACCCACGTGCCGCGCGCCAATTTGCTCTACAGCCCGCGCAACAAAATTTTGGCCACCTCGCTGTTGATCGAAGCCTTTTTGTACGAAGAACAAACCCGCCGTGGGGTGTCAATCAAGCATTGGCAAGAGTTCGAAGACGTGGCCGATCACTGCACCGTGTGCCACAAGTGCGAGTCTCCTTGCCCGGTGAAGATTGATTTTGGTGACGTGACCATGAACATGCGCAACTTGTTGCGCAAGATGGGCAAAAAAACCTTTCGCCCCGGCAATGCGGTGGCCATGATGTTCCTCAATGCCACCAACCCAGAAACCATCAAGTTCATGCGCGCCGGCATGGTCGGGGTGGGCTTCAAGGTGCAGCGCTGGGCCAACGATGTGTTGCAGAAATTCATTCGCAAGCAAACCGCTCGACCGCCCTCCAGCGTGGGCACAGCGCCCATCAAAGAGCAGGTGATTCACTTCGTCAACAAAAAGATGCCCAAAGGCTTGCCCAATAAAACGGCACGGGCTTTGTTGGACATTGAAGACAGTGACTACGTGCCCATCATCCGCAATCCTCAGGCCACCAGTGCCGACAGCGAGGCGGTGTTTTACTTTCCCGGTTGTGGCTCCGAGCGTTTGTTCAGCCAAGTCGGCTTGGCCACGCAAGCCATGCTCTGGCATGCGGGTGTGCAAACCGTGCTGCCACCCGGTTATTTGTGCTGTGGCTACCCCCAGCGCGGTTCGGGCCAACAAGACAAGGCAGACAAAATCATCACTGACAACCGGGTGTTGTTTCATCGCGTGGCCAACACGCTGAATTATTTGGACATCAAAACAGTGGTGGTCAGCTGCGGCACCTGCTATGACCAATTGCAAGGCTACGAGTTTGACAAAATATTTCCCGGTTGCCGCATCGTCGACATCCACGAGTACTTGCTGGAAAAGGGCATCACACTGAATGCCGCACAGCAAGGCCAATACCTGTATCACGACCCGTGTCACAGCCCGATGAAGCAGCAAGACCCCATGAAGACGGTCAAGGCCTTGGTGGGCGATCAAGTGCTCAAAAGCGAGCGCTGCTGCGGCGAGTCAGGCACTTTGGGCGTCACCCGGCCCGATATTGCTACCCAAATTCGCTTTCGCAAAGAAGAAGAGTTGCGCTTGAACGAGGCCAGCTTGGCCCAAATGGGCGGTGGCGCGCCCGGGCCGGTCAAGATCTTGACCAGTTGCCCCAGCTGCTTGCAAGGTTTGTCTCGTTACGGTCAAGATTTGCAAAACGGCCTGCTTGAAGCCGACTACATCGTGGTCGAAATGGCCAAGCACATCTTGGGCGAAAACTGGATGCCCACCTACGTGGCGGCGGCCAATGACGGCGGTATCGAGCGGGTGTTGGTGTGATGGAGTCCCCATGGCTGGCCTGAGCACCGCCACCCCCAACCCCACCGGCATCACTTTGCACAACAAGTCCAAGGTGCTGGAGGTGTCGTTTGCCGACGGCCAAAGCTTTCGCATTCCGTTTGAGTTGATGCGCGTGTACAGCCCCTCTGCTGAAGTGAAAGGCCACGGCCCCGGTCAAGAGGTGCTGCAAACCGGCAAACGCGAGGTCGGCGTGATTGACTTGGCCTCGGTGGGCAATTACGCGGTGCAACCGACATTCAGCGATGGCCACGACAGCGGTATTTTTTCTTGGGACTACTTGTACATGCTGGGCTCGCAACAAGACGATTTGTGGGACCGTTACCAGCAGCGCTTGCAAGCTGCGGGCGTGGAGCGCGATGCACCCATGCCGGCCAAGTCTGCACCCGGCGACCCACAAGCCTGTGGCAGCCACTGATCCCTGGCGATGAGCAGCACCCATTTTGGTTTTCAGTCGGTGGACGAGCGTGACAAGTCGCGCATGGTGCGCGGCGTGTTCGACTCCGTGGCCAGCCGCTACGACCTGATGAACGACTTGATGTCGGCGGGTTTGCACCGCGCCTGGAAGGCCTACACCGTGATGGTGGCCGATGTGCGGCCTGGCATGCGGGTGCTCGACATTGCCGGAGGCACCGGTGACTTGGCCATGGCCTTTGCGCCCTTGGTGGGCGCGCAAGGTCAGGTGGTGCACACCGACATCAACGAGGCCATGCTGCGCACAGGTCGCGACCGGTTGATCGATGCGGGCTTTTCCTTGCCCACCCAGGTGTGCGATGCCGAGCAATTGCCTTTTCCTGATCAGTACTTTGACCGCGTCAGCGTGGCTTTTGGTTTGCGCAACATGACCCACAAGGACGCGGCCCTGAAAGAAATGCGCCGCGTGCTCAAACCCCAAGGGCGTTTGCTGGTGCTGGAGTTTTCCCGGGTGGCCAAGCCCCTGCAAAAAGCCTACGATTGGTATTCGTTCAACGTGTTGCCCAAGTTGGGGCAGTGGGTGGCAGGTGACCCAGACAGTTATCGCTACTTGGCAGAGTCGATTCGCATGCACCCAGACCAAGCGGGGTTAAAGACCCTCATGCAAGATAGTGGTTTTGGCCATGTGGATATTCACAACCTCAGCGCCGGGTTAGTGGCATTGCATGTTGCAATGAGTTGTTGACAGTGTTTTCGCGGTCTTTTTGACGGAGCATTCCCATGAAATTTTGGACCTTGATCCTCGCCAGTACCTTGGCATTCACCAGTTTGCATGCCGATGCCTCTAAGCGCTTGGGTGGCGGCAAGTCAGTGGGACAGCAGTCCAACAGCGCGACACAAAGCCAAGCGGCCAAGCCCGCCGCCCCGGCCCAGGCAACACCTGCCACAACGGCACCTGCGCCAGCAGCCGCCCAACCCCAACGCCGCCCTTGGGGCGCCATGCTGGGTGGCTTGGCCGCCGGCTTGGGGCTGGCTTGGTTGGCCCACTCCATGGGTTTGGGGGCCGAGTTTGGTCAGCTCTTGATGTTTGGCCTGTTGGCTCTGGTCATCATGATGGTGGTCGGCTACTTCATGCGCCGCCGCCAAGCGCAGTCGGCGCCCAGCCCTTTCGCGTTTGAAGGCGCTGGTGCTCCTGCCCAACCCCAAAGCCCGCCCCAATACAACCCCCGCAATGTGGGCAACGATGCCTCGGCCAGACCCTGGGAGGGGCAAACCGCTTCGTTCGAGCCGGCTACGCCAGCGCGCCAAGGCCTGAGCATTGGCTCCGGTGTCGCCGGGAGTGCCACCACCTGGGGCATCCCACCTGGTTTTGACGTCGAGGGCTTTGTGGCTGCCGCCAAACAAAACTTTGTCCACCTGCAAGATGCTTGGGATCGCTCTGACATTCCAGCCCTCAAGGCCATGATGACCGACACCATGCTGGACGAAATCAAGGTCCAGTTGGCTGAGCGTGAATCCCTGGCACCGGGCCAAGTCAACAAGACCGAGGTGGTCAGCTTGCAAGCCCAGTTGCTGGGCATTGAAGAACTGGAAAACGACTTCCTGGCCAGCATCGAGTTCACCGGTTTGATCCGTGAAGACCCCAGCGCTGGTCCCAGCCCGTTCCGTGAAATCTGGAACATGGGCCGACCCAAGCAAGGCCAAATGGGCTGGCTGGTCGCGGGGGTGCAAGCCCTGCAGTAAATATCGCTGCACACGATCGGGAATAATCGGGGACTATGGAAACACAGTCCCCTTTTTCTTGGTGGGTTCAACAGGCCCAAGCCATCGCCAGCCGCATCCAACCGCCGGCTTGGCTGATCGATGAGGGTCAGCAGCGGGCAGTGTTGCTGATCAACCATGTGCTGATGCAAGAGCCCCAGGCTTGCGAGCGCCTGCGCCGTGTGGCCGGTCAACGGGTTGAGGTGCGTTGGCGCCAGTTCAACTTCTGCGTAGTGTTCACCCCGGCTGGTTTGATCGACAAGGCTGAACCGTTTCAAAAACCGCATTTGGTGTTGGAAGTGGCCGAGCCTTCTCCCTTGGCGCTGGCCAAGTCTTTGGCCAGCGGGCAAAAACCCCCCATCCACATCGAGGGCGATGTGCAACTCGCCGCCGAGGTCAATTGGCTCATCGACCATGTGCGCTGGGATTTGGAAGAAGACCTATCCCGCTTGTTGGGCGACGCCCGTGCCCATGTGGTCATGGGCGTGGCCCGACAAATGGCCCAGGCCCTGCGCCAATGGATGGCCCGCTCGGGTGCCAGCCCTGGGGCGCGCACCGATGGCCGGGTTGGGTTTCCATGACGCGCATGTTTCGCGGTATTTTTATTCTCTGGGTGGTGTTTCGCCACGGCCTGGACGAGCTGGTTTTGTCGGGCTTTCAACAACCCGCCTTGCGCTTGTTGCGCCGCGTGGTCAGCCTGGGGCGCAATTTATCCACCCCGCGCGGCCAACGCTTGCGCGAGGCGCTGGAGTCGCTGGGCCCCATCTTTGTCAAGTTCGGCCAAGTCTTGTCCACCCGGCGCGACTTGCTGCCCACCGACATTGCCGACGAATTGGCCTTGCTGCAAGACCGGGTGCCGCCGTTTTCATCCGACGTGGCGGTGGCCACCATTGAGCGTGCTTTGGGCGCTCGGGTGAATGAATTGTTTGTGTCGTTTGACCGCATCCCCGTGGCCAGCGCATCCATTGCCCAGGTGCACTTTGCCCAGATGCGTGGCAAAGACGGTCAGGTGCGCGAGGTGGCGGTCAAGGTGTTGCGCCCGGGCATGCTCAGCGCGATTGAAAAAGACCTGGGGTTGATGCGCACCATGGCGCAGTGGTTGGACCGTTTGTCCAGCGACGGCAAGCGCTTGAAGCCGCGCGAGGTGGTGGCCGAATTTGACAAATACCTGCACGACGAACTGGATCTGGTGCGCGAGGCCTCCAACGCCGCGCAACTGCGGCGCAACATGCAGGGCTTGGATTTGGTGCTGATCCCCGAGATGTTTTGGGAACACTGCCGCAACGAGGTGATCGTGATGGAGCGCATGAACGGCGTGCCCATCAGCCAGGTGGACCGCTTGCGCGAAGCGGGCGTGGACATTGCCAAGCTGGCGCGCGACGGGGTAACGATTTTCTTCACCCAGGTGTTTCGCGATGGGTTTTTCCATGCGGACATGCATCCCGGCAACATCCAGGTCAGCATCGCGCCCGAGAGTTTTGGGCGCTACATCTCGCTGGACTTTGGCATCGTCGGTACCTTGACCGAGTTTGACAAAGAGTACTTGGCGCAAAACTTCACTGCGTTTTTCCGCCGCGACTACAAGCGCGTGGCCGAGTTGCACTTGGAGTCGGGCTGGGTCCCGGCCGACACCCGGGTCGACGAGTTGGAGGCTGCCATTCGCTCGGTGTGCGAGCCGTATTTCGACCGTCCCTTGAAAGAAATTTCATTGGGCATGGTGCTGATGCGCTTGTTCCAAACCTCGCGCCGCTTCAATGTGGAAATCCAACCCCAGTTGGTGTTGCTGCAAAAAACCTTGCTCAACATCGAGGGCCTGGGCCGCGACCTGGACCCCGATTTGGATTTGTGGAGCACCGCCAAGCCCTTTTTGGAGCAGTGGATGCTGGAGCAAATTGGCCCCCAAAAGCTGTGGAACCAGCTCAAGGCCGAGGCCCCGCGCTACGCCAAGCTCATCCCTGAACTGCCACGTTTGGTGCACTTGTTTTTGCAGCATCAAAGCCAACATGTGCCCAACCCGCAAACCCAGGCCTTGTTGGTCGAGCAGCGCCGCACCAACCAATTGCTGAGCCGCTTGTTTTGGACTGGCTTGGGTTTTGTCGCTGGCTTGCTGCTGATGCAATTGTTTTTCAAAACCCATTGACCCCACACCCTTGACTCCCCTTTGGCCAGGGGCGCAGGGTTATTTGATTGGAGTTCATTGCCATGTTGCTCACCTTGGTTTTTATATATTTGTTGGTCACCATTGCCATTGGTTTGATGGCGGCTAAGCGGGTCAACAACAGCGCTGACTTTGCGATTGCCGGGCGCCATTTGCCCTTGGTCATGATCGTCACCACCACCTTTGCCACCTGGTTTGGCTCAGAGACGGTGCTGGGCATTCCGGCCAAATTCGTCAATTCGGGCTTGGGCGGGGTGGTGGAAGACCCCTTTGGTGCGGGCACCTGCTTGATTTTGGTGGGCATATTTTTCGCTGCCAAGCTGTACAAAATGAACCTGCTCACCATCAGCGACTACTACCGCGAGCGCTATGGCCGGGTGGTGGAGGTGATGTGTTCGGTGATGATCATGATCAGCTACTTGGGTTGGGTGTCGGCCCAGGTCACGGCCTTGGGCTTGGTCTTCAATGTGCTCTCGGGCGGTGCCATTTCCATCCCCATCGGCATGGTGATTGGGGTGGTGTCGATCTTGGCCTATACCTTGTTTGGCGGCATGTGGTCGGTGGCGGTGACCGACTTCATTCAAATGATCATCTTGGTGGTGGGCCTGAGCGTGCTGGCGGTGTTTGCCGCCGACCAAGCGGGAGGCGCTGACAAGGTGGTGGCCCTGGCCATCGACCGCGACATGTTTGCGTTTTTTCCTGAGCCCAGCTTCAAAGACATCGCCTTCTTTATTGCGGCGGCCATCACCATCATGCTGGGCTCCATCCCCCAGCAAGACGTGTTTCAGCGTGTCATGTCGGCCAACAGCGAGCACGCAGCCAAATGGGGCCCGGTGATTGGCGGCGTGTGCTACATCTTGTTTGCGTTTGTGCCCATGTTCTTGGTGGTCAGCGCCTTGATCATCATGCCCGAGCGCGCCGCCACCTTGATGGCCGAAGACCCGCAAAAGGTCTTGCCTACCTTGGTCATGGAGCAAATGCCGTTTGTCATGCAGGTTTTGTTTTTTGGGGCTTTGCTCTCGGCCATCAAGTCGTGTGCGTCGGCCACGCTGCTCGCCCCCAGCGTGACCTTCACCGAAAACATTTGGCGCCAGTTCCGCCCCTTCCAGGACGACCGCGAAGAGCTGCGCGCCATGCGCATCACGGTCTTGGCCTTCAGCGCCGTGGTGCTGTCGTATGCCATTGCCATGCAAGGCACCTCCATTTACGAAATGGTCTCGGGCGCTTACCAAGTGCCCTTGGTCGGCGCTTTTGTGCCGCTGGTGTTTGGTTTGTACTGGCAACGCGCCACCACCCAAGGCGCGATATTTTCCATGGTGCTGGGCCTGCTCACCTGGGTCTTGTTTTTGGCCACCCCAGCGGGCGAAGAATTCCCCGCGCAATTGGCTGGCCTGGCCGCAGCCCTGGTGGGCATGATCGGCGGGTCCTTGGGCCCCCAAGTCTTGACCAACCGGCACGGGAAACACCATCATTTGGCGGGCGCAGCGCGCTGAGCATGGATTTGCGCTAAAGTAATGAATCCTTACTTTTGGACAAAAACATGCTTGCCAAAATCACCGCCAAAAACCAGCTTACCCTGCCCAAGAGCCTGACGCAGGCTGTGGGGGCGACCGAATATTTTGATGTGGAGGCCCGTGACGGCCGGCTCATCCTGACGCCGGTGCGCATTCAGCGTGGCGATGCGGTGCGTGCCAAATTGGCCGAGTTGGACCTGACCCAAGACGATATGACTGCGGCCGTGGCATGGGCCAGAGCGCCTGCGGTCGCTGCGGCCATAGCCAACGAGCCTGCTTCGGCTTATGACGTGACGCCCGCAAAGCCCAAGAAGGCGGCTGCCAAAAAGGCCAAGCCCAAAGCATGAACTCCGCTGTTCGCGTGGTGCTCGATACCAACGTAGTCTTGTCTGCACTGGTGTTTCGTGGCCGCGCAGCTGGGCAAGTGCGGCAGGCTTGGCAGCGCGAGCTGGTGTTGCCCCTGGCCAGTACAGCCACGGTGCAAGAGCTGGTGCGCGTGTTGGCGTACCCCAAGTTTGGTTTGTCGCAACCTGAGCAAGACGAGTTGCTGGCCGACTACTTGCCTTATGCCGAAACCGTCCGCATACCGCAGCCGCCACCCAAGGTGCCTGAATGCCGTGATGCTTTGGACTTGCCGTTCCTGCACCTGGCTGTGGCGGGCAAAGCGCAGGTGCTGGTCAGTGGCGATCGAGATTTACTCGTCATCGCAGCCGAGTTAGAGCGCACCAGTGCGTGTCCCATCGTGTCGCTGGAGACGTTTTGCAAGATGCATTCATTCGGTATTCTCGAATAGCAAGCAGTCTATGGGAATGGCCCTTGAAGACGGCCCCCAAGCGCCCAACTATAATCGCGTGCTTTGCATAGCGCGGCAGTCAACATGCTTGTCGCCGTCTGTAACCATCCCTCCCACACCATGCCCATTTACGCTTACAAATGCGAGTCCTGTGGCCATGCCAAGGACTTTTTGCAAAAAATGTCTGACCCGCCCTTGACCGATTGCCCGGCCTGCGGCAAACCGGCTTTGGCCAAACAGGTCACGGCGGCTGGCTTCCAGCTCAAGGGTTCGGGCTGGTACGTCACCGATTTTCGTGGCGGCAACACGGCTGCGGCCAAAGAGGGCGGTGAGGCCAAGGCCGATGCCAAGCCCGAGACCAAAACCGATGCCCCCAGCGGCGACAGTGCCAAGCCGTCTGATACATCCAGCGCGCCGGCCCCCAGCGCGCCCGCTGCGGCGTCCACACCGGCCAGCACGTCCAGCACCCCCAGCACCCCTGCGTCATCGACTTGACCCGGCCCCTTTGCGTTGATCCATTGCGTCCATCTTTTGTGAGCCCCAGACCATGAAGCTGCCCATCAAAAAATACCTCTTGGCCGGATTGCTGGTCTGGCTGCCCTTGGCCATCACCATTTGGGTGTTGCACTGGTTGGTGGGTTTGCTCGACGGCGTGTTCCTGTGGATGATGTACGGGTTGGATTCGGTCATTTCCGTTGGCGGCGTGAACCCCGTGGCGGGTCTGCGCGATGTGCCGGGTTTGGGCGTGGGCTTGATTTTGTTGCTCCTGTTGCTCACCGGCGCTTTGGTGTCGAACGTGGCAGGGCGCTGGGTGGTGCGCCAATGGGACCGGTTGTTCACCCAAATCCCCATCGTCAAGTCCATCTACACCAGCGTTAAAAAAGTCTCTGATACTTTGTTCTCCAGCAACGGCAATGCGTTTCGCAAAGCGGTGATGCTGCAGTACCCGCGTGCTGGGTCGTGGACGATTGGGTTTCAAACCGGTTCGCCCTCGGGCGAAGTGGGCCAACACCTGGACGGCGAATGGATGAGCGTGTATGTGCCCACCACGCCCAACCCCACCAGCGGGTTTTTTCTGATGGTGCCGCGTGCAGATGTGATTGAGCTGTCCATGAGCGTGGACGAGGCCTTGACCTATGTGATCTCCATGGGCGCTGTGGCACCTGACACGCCCACTGACACAAAACCCTTGAACCCACCGGCTTGATCGGCCGGGTCTTTTGACAAGAGAAAGTTAAGCATGGCCATGCGCTCCCATTACTGCGGTCTGGTGACCGAAGCCCTGGCGGGGCAATCCGTTTCTTTGTGCGGCTGGGTTAACCGCCGCCGTGACCACGGTGGCGTGATTTTTGTCGACCTGCGCGACCGCGAAGGCTATGTGCAAGTGGTGTGCGACCCCGACCGCCCTGAGATGTTTGCCATTGCCGAAGACTTGCGCAACGAGTTTTGTATCCAGGTCAAAGGCTTGGTGCGGCCCCGCCCCGAGGGCACGACCAACGACGGCCTGAAAAGCGGCAAGATCGAAGTGCTTTGCCATGAGCTGACGGTGCTCAACCCATCGGTCACACCGCCCTTCCAGCTCGATGACGACAACCTCTCCGAGACCACCCGCCTGACCCATCGTGTGCTCGATTTGCGCCGTCCCTACATGCAAAAAAACCTCATGCTGCGCTACAAAGTGGCCATGGAGGTGCGCAAGTTTTTGGACGCCCATGGGTTTGTTGACATCGAAACCCCCATGCTCACCAAGAGCACGCCCGAAGGCGCGCGCGACTATCTGGTGCCCAGCCGGGTGCACGATGGGCAGTTTTTTGCGCTGCCCCAGTCGCCCCAGTTGTTCAAGCAGCTGCTCATGGTGGCCGGTTACGACCGCTATTACCAAATCACCAAGTGCTTCCGCGACGAAGACCTGCGTGCCGACCGTCAGCCCGAGTTCACCCAAATCGATATCGAAACCTCGTTTTTGACCGAAGAAGAAATCCGCGCCTTGTTCCAAGACATGATCACCGGCGTGTTCAAGCATGCTCTGGGCATCGATTTGGGCGAATTCCCGGTGATGACTTACCAAGACGCCATGCATTTGTATGGGTCCGACAAGCCCGACTTGCGCGTCAAGCTCAGCCTGACCGAGCTCACCGACGTCATGGGCGATGTGGACTTCAAAGTGTTCAGCGCCCCAGCCACCAGCAAAGGCGGTCGCGTGGTGGCCTTGCGCGTTCCTGGCGGGGGCGACATCAGCCGCGGCGAGATCGACGGCTACACCGAGTTTGTGAAAATTTACGGTGCCAAGGGCCTGGCCTGGATCAAGGTCAACGATGTCAGCGCAGGGCGTGAAGGTCTGCAGTCGCCCATCGTGAAAAACCTGCACGACAAAGCCATTGCCGAAATTTTGGCCCGCACCGGCGCGCAAAACGGCGATGTGCTTTTCTTTGGTGCCGACAAGGCCAAGGTGGTCAACGACTCGATGGGCGCGTTGCGCCTGAAGGTGGGCCACAGCGACATGGCCAAAAAGAGCGGTTTGTTTGAAAACCGCTGGACGCCGCTGTGGGTGGTTGACTTCCCCATGTTTGAGTTTGACGAAGAGGCTCAGCGCTACACGGCGGTGCATCACCCCTTCACCGCGCCCAAAGACGGGCACGAAGACTGGATGGTCACGGCACCCGAAAAATGCATTGCCAAGGGCTATGACATGGTGCTCAATGGCTGGGAGATTGGTGGCGGCTCAGTGCGCATTCACCGCGCCGACGTGCAGCAAAAGGTGTTTGATGCCTTGAAGATCACCCCCGAAGAGGCTCAACTTAAATTCGGCTTTTTGCTGGACGCCTTGCAGTACGGCGCACCACCCCATGGCGGCATCGCGTTTGGCCTGGACCGCATCATCACCTTGATGACCGGGGCCGAGTCGATCCGCGACGTGATCGCCTTCCCCAAAACCCAACGCGCCCAATGCCTGCTGACCCAAGCGCCATCGCTGGTGGACGAAAAACAGTTGCGTGAATTGCACATCCGCTTGCGCAACCTCGATGCTGTTAAAGAGGCCTGATGCCGGATTGAGCGGGCGGCACGCCGGTCGCGCCTCATCAGAGACGAAGTTGCCCCTGAAACCACCGCTGGCGGTGTTGACAGCTGGCCTGCTCTGCACTTGCGAAGCGCTGAGGGCACCCCATATAAAAGTAATAGCGCATGCTTGGGGCTGTCCATTGGCCCCTGCACCCACAAGGCTTTGTCATGGTTTTGGCCGCGACCTGTGTTGCAATGTCCGACTTGTCGAAATGTGAAAGGATTCCACCATGAACCACTCTTTCCAAACCCGGTTGCAGCGCATGCTGCTCGCCCTGACCTTGGCCTTTGCAGCCAGTTGGGCTTTGGCCCTGCCCAGCCCCAAAGAGATTGAAGCCGCTGTGGGTGCGGGGCAATTGCCCCAGGCCGAAACCATGCTGCGCGAGGTCTTGCAGGCCAAGCCCCAAAGTGCCAAGGCCCA
>Ga0070374_10001075_pt1 | contig 11586 bp, 11 predicted proteins | sample LauGreSuBDMM15SN_2_FD_66374 | JGI IMG/M metagenome (GOLD analysis project Ga0070374, IMG submission 66374) | Freshwater lake microbial communities from Lake Michigan, USA - Su13.BD.MM15.SN (version 4) (version 4) | ecosystem: Environmental > Aquatic > Freshwater > Lake | place: Lake Michigan...
CCATGTCAATGGCATGGGGATGCAAGCTCTCGCAATGTGCGAGCCATTCACTCAATGTTTTCATAAGGATAAGATTGTCGCTGAGTCCAGCTCTTTCAATGACAAATGATGAAATACACCCTGATCACTGTTTATGGTATTCCCAATTGCGATACTGTAAAAAAAGCACGCACCTGGCTGAGCGAACAGGGCTTTGACTCTGTTTTCCATGATTTCAAAAAGCAAGGCTTGCCTGAAAAGAAGCTCGACTCATGGCTGAAACAAGCGGGATGGGAGGCCGTTTTAAACAGAAAAGGCACCAGTTGGCGCAAACTCAGCGCACCAGAACAGCTCAGTGTGATCGATGCGGCAACGGCCAGGCCTTTTCTCTTAGCCAATTCCAGCCTTGTTAAACGGCCCGTCATCGAGTGGCAAACAAGCAAAGGCATAGAAATCACGGTGGGCTTTCAACCAAATCAGTGGCTATTGCGTTAAGTCAATAGAAGTTCGTGGAAGCAGCCGCTTCAACCAACTTGGCACCTGGCTTCACGATTTTGTTGAATCTAAACTCTAAAATCTAGCCATCGTATTGTTTCTTTCGGAATTGAACACCATGACAAACTCATTATTTACGCGTGCACTAGCCTCCACACTCACCGGCGGTTTATTGTCAGCACTCGCTGTTTGCCTGCCCGCTCAAGCCCAAGAAATTGGCAATGTCATCAGCCGTACCCCTGTTTACCAACAAGTGTCCATGCCTCGCCAGATTTGCACCCAAACGCAAGTCAGTGTGCCTGGTCAAACCTCAGGGGCTGGGGCGGCTATGGGCGCAATTGCAGGTGGCGCCATTGGCAACGCCATCGGCAAAGGAGATGGCAGGGCATTGGCCACCATGATTGGGGTCATAGGCGGCGCCATCGCTGGCGATAAGGTAGAAGGGCCACAAGCTGCCCAGACACAAACCCAACAAACCTGCAGCACCCAGCAAGTCTACGAAAATCGACTCATGGGTTACAACGTGGTTTATGAATATGCCGGCAAGCAGTACACCGTTCAATTGCCTAAGGACCCAGGTCCCACCATCAAGTTGCAGGTCACTCCCATCAGTGCGGCGCCTTTGGAAATGCCTGGCCCAGAAGCAACAGTGATGGCTGAGAATCTCAATGCCCCCATCGTGACGCCGCAAATCTTCACAGCAGCGCCTCAGGCGGTCTATGTGCAACGCCCCTTCATTCGCAGCCCTGTTTACTCGCCTTATCCAGTCTTCACTCACGTTATCTTGGACATTGGCGCGGCACCCCGTCATCGCCACTTGCGATAAAAAAGGGCCTGCAATGGCCTAAAATCACGGGTTTTGTGCCTCCTCTCAAAGCCACCCCTGTGTGGCCAAGACACCCTACCCTTGATTTCACCATGATCACCGCAACAATCGATAACATTTCCGTCACCACCCAGGCCAACGTCTACTTTGACGGCAAATGCGTCAGCCACAACATCACTTTGGCTGATGGCACCAAAAAATCGGTGGGCGTGGTGCTCCCCTCTTCACTCACGTTCAATACCGGCGCGCCTGAAATCATGGAATGCGTGGGCGGTTCTTGCGAATACAAACTCAAGGGAAGTACCGATTGGCTCAGTTCAAAAGCTGGCGAAAAATTCAGCGTGCCTGGCCAATCCAGTTTTGAGATTCGTGTCACTGAGGCGTATCACTACATCTGCCATTTCGGTTGATCCCCTTCGCTTTTGAAAGAACCTCCATGGCAACCATTCTTCAACACATCCCTGCGGGTCAAAAAGTAGGCATCGCATTTTCGGGCGGCTTGGACACCAGCGCTGCCTTGCTTTGGATGCGCCAAAAAGGCGCTGTGCCTTACGCTTACACAGCCAACTTGGGTCAGCCCGACGAGCCCGACTATGAAGAAATTCCTCGCAAAGCCAAAGAATATGGCGCCGAACTGGCACGCCTGATCGACTGCCGCAAGCAACTGGCCCAGGAAGGGATTGCCGCTTTGCAGTGTGGCGCGTTTCACATTTCTACCGCTGGCGTCACTTACTTCAACACCACGCCCATCGGCCGCGCCGTGACCGGCACCATGCTCGTGGCTGCCATGAAGGAAGACGACGTCAACATTTGGGGTGACGGCAGCACTTTCAAGGGCAATGACATCGAGCGCTTTTACCGCTATGGCTTGCTCACCAACCCTTCTCTCAAAATTTACAAACCCTGGCTCGATCAACTCTTCATCGACGAGTTGGGTGGTCGCGCAGAAATGTCAGCGTTCATGACGCAAAACGGTTTTGGCTACAAAATGTCGGCTGAAAAAGCTTACTCCACCGACTCCAACATGTTGGGCGCGACACATGAAGCCAAAGACCTTGAGCACCTGAGCAGCGGCATGAAAATTGTGCAGCCCATCATGGGCGTGCCCTTTTGGCGCGAAGACTGCGTGGTCAAACATGAAGAAGTGACTGTTCGCTTCGAAGAAGGTCAACCTGTGGCTTTGAACGGCGTGAGTTATTCAGACCCTGTTGAACTTATTTTGGAGGCCAATCGCATTGGCGGCCGCCATGGTTTGGGCATGAGCGATCAAATTGAGAACCGCATCATCGAAGCCAAGAGCCGCGGTATTTACGAAGCGCCTGGTTTGGCTTTGTTGTTCATCGCTTATGAGCGTTTGGTCACTGGCATTCACAACGAAGACACCATTGAACAATACCGCGACAACGGCCGCAAACTGGGCCGCTTGCTGTACCAAGGCCGTTGGTTCGATTCGCAAGCCTTGATGCTGCGCGAAACGGCGCAACGTTGGGTGGCAAGGGCCATCACAGGCGAGGTCACCATCGAACTGCGCCGCGGCAATGACTACTCCATTTTGAACACCACATCGCCCAACCTCACTTACCACCCTGAGCGTTTAACGATGGAAAAAGGTGAGTCTACGTTCACACCGCTTGACCGCATTGGTCAACTCACCATGCGCAATTTGGACATCGTGGACACACGCGCCAAGCTGGGCATCTATGCAAAAACGGGTTTACTGTCTTTGGGCGAAGGTGCCGAGATGCTCAAGCTGGAAGGCGACAAATAAGTTTTAAATCACGACCGGTTCGGGTTCTAAACGAATGCCGAATCGTTCGTAAACACTGGTCTGAATGGCTTTGGCCAGTGTGACCACCTCACCACCGGTTGCGCCACCTCGGTTGACCAAAACCAAGGCTTGCTTTTCATACACAGCTGCATTGCCCACGCTCTTGCCCTTCCAACCACAAGCATCAATCAGCCAACCCGCGGCCAACTTGATACTGCCATCAGGCATGGGGTAATGAACCACTTTGGGATCGCGCGCAATGATGTCGGCACATTGCTCAGGTGTCACGGTTGGATTTTTAAAGAAACTGCCTGCATTGCCCAAAACCTTGGGATCTGGCAACTTGTGACGGCGGATGTCGCAGACCCAATTGAAAATTTGCTGAGCTGATGGTTTTGCAATGCCAGACTCGGTCATTTTGCGTTCCAGATCCAAATACCCCAAGACAGGCTTCCATGCTTTAGGCAGATAAAAACGAACGCGCAAAATCAAAGCGCGACCCGCCAAGCCGATGCCGTTGGGGCCGCTGCTGGCGTGCTTGAATACGGAATCGCGATAGCCAAAGGCACATTGGGCGGCATTCAATGTGAAAACTTGGCCTGTGACCAAATCGAGCGCATCAAGGGAATCAAATCGGTCTTGCAACTCGACCCCATAGGCACCAATATTCTGGACTGGGGAGCCGCCAACAGATCCTGGAATCAAAGCCAAATTTTCTAGCCCAGGCCACCCTTGATCCAAGGTCCAAGAGACCAACTCATGCCAGTTTTCACCGGCGCCAGCCTCTACGACCCAAGCTTTGTCTGTTTCAGACACCAAGCGCTTGCCAATGATCTCCATTTTGAGGACGAGCGGCTTGACGTCGCCAGTAAAGACAATGTTGCTCCCCCCTCCCAGCACGCAGAAGCCTTCCGGGTGCTTTTTCAATTCCTGTTGTGCCGCCAGCGCATCTTCCAAAGAGCAAATTCGCAGCAAAGAATAGGCCTTGGCCACTATGCCAAAGCTGTTGTAAGACTGAAGGGCTACGTTTTGGGTCACGTTCATGGGAGAATTGTCGCATTCTCTGACTTGATTGTTAAACCCTATGCCATCTTTTGACACCGTTTGCGAACCTAACCTGGTTGAAGTAAGAAATGCGGTCGACACCACCGCCAAAGAAATTGCCACCCGATTCGACTTCAAAGGCACGTCAGCTGCCATTGAGCTGAAAGACAAAGAAATTACTTTGTTTGGCGATGCCGATTTTCAACTCACTCAAATTGACGAAGTTTTGCTGAACAAACTGGCCAAGCGCAGCGTCGATGTGCGCTTCTTGGACAAAGGTGACGTACAAAAAATGGGGGGCGACAAAGTCAAACAAGTCTTGAAGGTGCGCAATGGCATTGCCACGGAAGACGGTAAAAAAATTCAGAAAGTGCTTAAAGAAAGCAAGCTCAAAGTCCAAGCGTCGATACAAGGTGATGCCGTTCGCGTCACCGGCGCCAAGCGCGATGACTTACAAGCAGCCATGGCCCTGCTGCGCAAAGACATCACAGACATTCCAATCAGCTTCAACAACTTTCGCGACTAAGCAAAAAACGCCTCATTTCACTGAGGCGCTTTTTTTGTCGGTATGTTCCAAATTGGTTTGGCTTTTTTTAGCGCCCAATTTAGATTCAGTGCCCGCTATCAATCGGTTCACATTGTCACGGTGCCGCCAAACCAGCAAGATGCCCATGACACACAGCATGCCAAAGATAGCGCCATTGAAACGCCACCACCACGCATCGGATGCCAAAGCGTAATAAACAGGCGCCAACACGGCTGCCAACAGCGCTGCCAAAGAAGAGTATCTGAAGAACCAGGCCACGCCCAGCCAGGTTAGCGCAATGGCCAAGCCCAACACCGGAGAAACGCCCATCAAGACGCCCAAGGCCGTCGCGACACCCTTGCCGCCTTCAAATTTAAAAAAGATGGGGTAGAGATGACCTAAAAAAGCAGCCAAGCCCGCTGCGGCAGCGACGCCTTCATTCAAGCCCGAAGCCCCACCCTGCTGCAATACCCAGAAAACCGGCACCCAACCCTTGACCGCATCAAAGAGCAAAGTCAATATGGCGGCTTTTTTGTTGCCTGAGCGCAAAACATTGGTAGCTCCGGGATTTTTGCTGCCATATGAGCGCGGGTCGGACAAACCCATGAACTTGCTCACAATGACGGCAAAGCTCAAAGAACCAAGCAAATAAGAAAGGAGCACCACTGAAGCGGGATGCAAAAGGATATTCAACACATTTTCAGTTAACACAATTTCAGACATGGGCTTTGGTTCACAAACTCATTAGAAAAGCTGGCGATCAGGTGGCTGGGTCACGATGAACCAAACGAATAGCATCAATGGCTGCCAATACTTCGCCAGACAAAGTGGTGCCCCAAGCTTGCACATCCTCTTCCAGTTGCGTCACCGAAGTGACGCCAATGATGGTGCTGGCCACACACCAGCGCTTGTAGCAAAAAGCAAGCGCCATTTGGGCGGGTGTCATGCCATTGTCTCGAGCCAGTTGGTTGTAGAGCTTGGCAGCCGTCAAAGAGCTTTCACGACCCCAACGTTGCTTGCGCACTGACTCGTACTTGCCAATGCGGGCGTTGCTTGGTGCGCCTTCACCTAAAAAGCCAGTCTGATCGTACTTTCCAGTCAAAGCACCAAATGCCAAGGGTGAGTAGGCCAACAAAGACACATTCAGACGATGGCAGCTTTCGTCCATGGCATTGTCAAACGTTCGGTTGGTCAAACAGTAAGGGTTTTGAACTGTCATGGCGCGTGGCAAACCATGCTGCTCAGCCAATCTAATGAACTCGTGAATGCCATAGGGCGTTTCATTAGAGAGACCAATGTAGCGAACCTTGCCAGCCTTGACCAACTGGGCCATGGCCTCTAGCTGCTCGTGAATGCTGGTCTCGATTTTGTCCATGCTGGAATCGAAATACATTGCGCCAAAAACAGGAACATGCCGTTCGGGCCAATGAATTTGATAAAGGTCAATCACGTCTGTTTGCAAACGTTTCAGGCTAGCGTGGCAAGAATTCAAAATGTCTTGCGATGTCAAGCCAGCGCCCTCGCGCACCCAAGGCATGCCGCGTGAAGGGCCTGCCACTTTGGTGGCCAACACCACTTTTTGCCGCAAGCCTGGGTTGCTTGAAAACCAATGGCCCAAAATAGTTTCTGTGGCGCCGCACGTTTCTGCTTTGGCGGGCACCGAATACATTTCAGCAGTGTCCAAAAAATTCACGCCCAATTCGACAGCACGGCTCAATATGGAGTGCGCTTGTACTTCTGCCACTTGCTCCCCAAAGGTCATGGTGCCCAAACAAATGGGGGTTACTTGCAGATCAGATTGACCCAATGTTATTTTTTTCATGATTTGAAAATGGTGTTTACTCACGATTTGCGATGAAGATCGGCTCGTCGCTCTTCTTCCAATCGCAAAAACCTTCGCTGTACTTTACCAGTAGTGGTCATGGGCAATTGCTCAATGAATTCAATTTCTTTGGGATATTCATAAGGCGCAAGCAAACCTCTCACATGTTGCTGCAAATCCTGAATCACTTTCTGATCAAAACTGCTCGCGTTGTTTGACAAAGCCTTGCGCGCTAAAAACTCGGGTGACATCACCACATAAGCCTTGACCAAGGCACCCCGATCAGGATCGGGCTTGGGCACAACGGCAGCATTGACCACAGCTGGGTGCTTGATCAGACAATTCTCGATCTCGCCCGGTCCAATGCGATAGCCGGCAGACTTGAACATGTCATCGGTCCGCCCCTGGTACCACAGATAACCCTCATGATCTTGAATGGCCACGTCACCCGTTCGGCACCAGTTGCCGGTGTATTTTTCATGGCTTGCTTTTGGATTTTTCCAATAACCCAAAAAGAAAACTGGATCGAGGTGGCCATGCTGGTCGTAGCGATTCACAGCCACCTCACCAGGCTCGCCCGCAGGGCACAACTGCCCCGCCTTGTCAATGACGGCCACTTGGTGGCCAGGGTAGCCCTTGCCCATACTGCCCGGTTTTGGCGGCCAAAAAATATGGCAGTTGCCCACCACATAATTGATTTCTGTTTGACCAAACATTTCGTTAACCACCACACCCAGTTGATCTCGGCAATAAGCGAACACAGCATCTCCCACGGCTTCGCCCGCGCTCATGAGGCCTTGCAAAACAAGCTTGTATCGCTTGCGCGGTTGCGCCTGCGCCTTCATCATGGCTTTCAAGGCTGTCGGAAATAAAAAACTGTGCGTGATGGCGTGTTGATCCAATATTTCAAACGCCATTTCAGGGCTAAAGCGGCCCTTGAAGGCCACAATCGGTCGGCCAAAATACAAGGATGGCAGCAACGCATCCATCAAGCCTCCCGTCCAGGCCCAGTCTGCAGGAGACCAAAAAATGGCATCGGATCCCAGAGGCAACTGGCGCCTTGACAACGGGGAATTTTGGCTTGTTTTCAGGGGCTCAAAGCCAAACCAATTTTGGCTGCACAAGAAACCTGTGAGGTTGCCAATCATGGCACGGTGAGGAATCAAGGCCCCCTTAGGGTTGCCCGTGGTACCGCTGGTGTAAATCAAGACAGCGGGTTCTTCGGAGTGTGTTTTTTCGGCCTTGAAATGGCGAGTCAATTTGCTGCTTGTGGGTTGCGCCAAAAATTCAGGCACATTGCACACAGTGCTTAACGCCTTGCAGTCTTTGCGCAATTCAGACAACACCGACACAGAAGCTTCATCGCAAAGCGCCATGCTGGCGCCGCTGTCGTTCACCCTAAAGGCCAAAGCATCCGGTCCAAACAGCATTGACAAAGGCATAGCCACTGCACCCATTTGCAAGACAGCAATATAGGACACTGCCGTTTCAAATCGCTGCGGCATAACGATGGCCACCCGATCGCCCTTTTTGACACCCCGCGCTTGCAGTTCGTGACTCAATCGATTGGCGGCGCTTTGCAAATCGCCAAAGGACCACGACTGACTCGCTTGGGGGCTGGGGTGGTGCGCCACAATGGCGATGGCATTTTGATGCGCCTTGGAGCGCGCCCAGCGGCTACAGCAAACTTCGGCAATGTTGAATTGTGCTGGCACGTGCCAGCCAAATTGGCGGTGCACGGCCTCGTAAGCGTCGTTCGGGTGACTGACACGCATTCCCTGTCTCCTTATGATCTCGAAGTATGTACCAAGTTCACCAACACTCTACTAGCCATTTCGTCCCATTGCGTGGGCACCAATACCATGTCAGAGAATGGGGCAACCCCCAATCCGAATTGCCGCCCTTGGTTCTGGCACATGGCTGGATGGATGTGGCCGCCTCTTGGCAATTTATGGTGGATGCTCTCACGCCCGATTTTTTGCAGCAGCGCCGCATTTTGGCGGCAGATTGGCGCGGCTACGGTCTGACGGAAGGCCCCACCACAGACAGCTACTGGCTCCCCGACTACTTGGGCGACTTGGATGCACTCCTCCACAAATTTTGCCCCTCTCGCCATATTGACTTGGTGGGCCACAGCATGGGGGGCAATGTGGTCATGATGTATGCAGGTACTCGGCCCGACCGCATTCGGCGTTTGGTCAATTTGGAGGGTTTTGGCATGGCAAGCACGCGTCCCGCCCAAGCGCCGAATCGTCTGAGCCAATGGTTAGACGAGTTGCAAGCCTTTGAAAAAGGCGAATTGGACCTCAAAGCTTACCCCGACGCAGCTGCAGTCGCCCAAAGACTGATGAAAACCAACCAACGCCTGTCACAGGAGAAGGCCGACTGGTTGGCTCAGCATTGGGCCAAACCCGACGCACAGGGCCAGTGGCGAATTTTGGGCGATGCGGCCCACAAAGTGGTCAATCCCTACCTGTACCGCGTCGATGAGGTGCTGGAAATTTACAAAAGAATCAAAGCGCCTTGCTTGGTTGTGGAAGCATCCGACGACTCTTTGTCACAGTGGTGGAAAGGCAAATTCACCCTAGAAGAGTTCCATGAACGCCTGAAATCGGTCGAGAATTTGAAAATAGCCACGCTCCAAGATGCTGGTCACATGCTGCACCATGACCAAGCGGAGGCCCTCGCCAAGCTGCTGGAAGACTTTTTGGTCTGAGGAGGTTCGCAACTGGCCCCTAAGCATGAGAAAATCCCACCTTTATCAGATTCGGACATACCCCCTCATGGAAGCAGAACAAATCAATCAAATTGGCGCGAAATTGGCCGACTTGGCCACCCGCACCGAAGATTTACGGAGGTATCTTTGACTACGATGCCAAATCAGAACGCCTAAGAACCGTCAACGCATCTCTCGAAGATCCCACGGTCTGGAACGACCCCAAAAAAGCCCAAGAACTGGGCAAAGAGAAAAAAGCACTTGATGGTGTGGTGGTCACGCTCAACACCCTCACGTCTGAGCTTTCAGACAACAGTGAGCTGTTTGACATGAGCAAAGAAGAAGGCGATGAAGCCGGCTTGCTCACGATCGAAGTCGAAGGGAACAAGCTGTCCGCCATTGTGGAGCAGCTCGAATTCAGGCGCATGTTCAACAACGAAGCCGATTCGTGCAATGCCTTCTTAGACATTCAAGCCGGAGCAGGCGGTACAGAGGCATGCGACTGGGCCAGCATGCTCATGCGCCAGTACTTGAAGTATGCAGAGCGCAAAGGTTTCAAAGTGACCGTAGAAGATGAGTCTGCGGGAGACGTAGCCGGCATCAAAGGTGCCACACTCAAATTCGAAGGTGACTATGCATTTGGTTTGCTGCGCACTGAAACGGGCGTGCACCGATTGGTTCGCAAATCACCTTTCGACTCCTCCGGTGGCCGTCATACCAGCTTCGCCAGTATTTTTGTATACCCCGAAGTGGACGACTCAATTGAGATTGACATCAATCCCGCCGACGTTCGCACCGATACCTTCCGAGCCAGTGGCGCAGGCGGTCAGCACATCAACAAAACCGATTCTGCCGTGCGCTTGACGCATATTCCCACAGGCATTGTGGTGCAGTGCCAAGACGGCCGCAGCCAACACAGCAACCGCGATGTGGCTTGGAAGCGCCTGCGTTCGCGTTTGTACGACTTTGAAATGCGCAAGCGCATGGAAGCTCAGCAGAAATTGGAAGACACCAAAACCGATGTGGGTTGGGGTCACCAAATTCGCAGCTATGTACTCGATCAAAGTCGAATTAAAGATCTGCGCACCAACGTCGAAATGTCCAACACACAAAAAGTGTTGGACGGTGACTTGGATGCTTTCATTGAAGCCTCGCTCAAACAAGGTGTTTAACAAAGCTGACTCATTCAGCCTGTTGCCCCAACCCATGGAGATATTTTTGTGATGCTTGAAGGACAAACTAAGGCCATCCGACGTGTTGATTACTCAGCGCCGGCCTACTGGATCGAGACCGTCGACTTGACATTCGACTTGGACCCCACCAAAACACGCGTTCTGAACAAAATGCGGGTGCGCCGAAACCCCGATGTTGCAGCACAAGCATTGCGCCTTGATGGTGAAGAATTGAATTTGGCGCGCGTCATGGTCAATGGCGGCGGCACCTCATTCAAAATGGACGGCAACCAGTTGGTTTTGGAAAATTTACCCGAAGGCAACGATGCCTTTGATTTGGAAATTTTCACCACTTGCAACCCCAGCAAAAACACACAGTTGTCTGGTTTGTACGTCAGCAACGAATCCTTCTTCACGCAGTGTGAAGCTGAAGGCTTTCGCCGCATCACCTACTTTTTAGACCGACCCGATGTGATGGCCAGTTACACCGTGACTTTGCGTGCCGATGCCCAAAAGTACCCGGTTCTCTTGTCTAACGGCAACTTGTTAGAACAAGGCAAACTCGAAGATGGGCGGCATTTTGCGAAGTGGATCGATCCTCACAAAAAACCGTGCTACTTGTTTGCATTGGTGGCAGGTCAGTTGGTGGCACGCGAACAGCGCATTGTGTCGCGCTCTGGTAAGGAACACTTACTGCAAGTCTATGTTCGCCCAGGCGACTTGGACAAAACCGAACACGCCATGAACTCACTCATGGCCAGTGTCGCTTGGGATGAAGCGCGCTTTGGCCTGCCACTTGATCTGGAGCGCTTCATGATTGTGGCCACCAGCGATTTCAACATGGGCGCCATGGAAAACAAAGGCTTGAATATTTTCAATACCAAATTTGTTCTCGCCAATCCAGCCACGGCCACAGACTACGACTTTGCCAGCATTGAAAGCGTGGTGGGCCACGAATATTTCCACAACTGGACGGGCAATCGCATTACCTGCCAAGACTGGTTCCAGCTGTCTCTCAAAGAGGGCTTGACTGTCTTTCGCGATCAAGAATTTAGCCAAGACATGGCGGGCATTCAAAGTGCTCGCGCGGTCAAGCGCATCGAAGATGTGCGCGTTTTGCGCACTGTTCAGTTTCCTGAAGATGCAGGCCCTATGGCGCACCCCGTCAGGCCAGACAGCTACGTTGAAATCAACAACTTCTACACCGTCACCATTTACGAAAAAGGTGCTGAGGTGGT
>Ga0070374_10001077_pt1 | contig 11574 bp, 9 predicted proteins | sample LauGreSuBDMM15SN_2_FD_66374 | JGI IMG/M metagenome (GOLD analysis project Ga0070374, IMG submission 66374) | Freshwater lake microbial communities from Lake Michigan, USA - Su13.BD.MM15.SN (version 4) (version 4) | ecosystem: Environmental > Aquatic > Freshwater > Lake | place: Lake Michigan...
TTCTTATTTTTTTGTTCATCGGATTTAATTGAAAAAAAGTAATCTGGTAAATTATTAATTGGGTTTGTAGGGCTTCAAGAATTTAATTGGCTAATTATTTTGCTAAATCAAAACTAATTTGAATTTTAGAAATTGCAAATAAAATATTAACCACTCAAATAGAAATACTGTAGATAGGAAAGTTTTTTGATTTGAAAATCTAAATCAAATTGCCAAATGTGTATTAATCAAAGCCTAGATTAACCATTTTCCAAGGAAGTAAACTATTTATCGCTTATGTTATCTAAAACTTTCTATGAGAATAGGAATAAAAAAAGGTCAGAAGATATTTCTTCCGACCTTTACTATTTTTTATTGTGATAAAGAACAGTTAAAGAATTTATTTCTTCTTGGTTTTTGCAGGAACATAATCTGGCAATGCTTTGATTTCTGCTTGTAGTTTTTCGTTATTTTTTACGTAAGCATCATCATTGTCTGCCTTTGCCAATTCCAAAGATTTGTAAGAGGTTTCTAAGGCACCAGCATAGTCTTTCAATCCTTTTTGGATTTTAGCTTTTAACAGCCAGTTCCAATAAGCTTTTGGGTTTGCTTCCAAAGATTTATTGATCCATACTAATGCTTGGTTCAAATCTTTATTGTTCTCATAATAATAATTTGCTGCGCCTGAATATGGACGAGTATCTTTTGACATTACCTCTGTAATTTGCTTGCTTAAACGCTCATCATAATAGCTCATTACTTTTATGCGAACAATCACTTGCTCCCATTTCAACATCAAATCGCAAGCATCGTTGCGCATGTTTGCTGGGTCAATGGTAAAAGTCTCTACATAATTTAAGTTCTTTTCAACCTTTACGGTAAAGCGAGCAACATCATTTTCTTGCTTGTAAGCATCTGCACTAGTAACAGTTAAATCCTTGGTTAAAACTACTGTCCATTCAGTTTCTCCAGGAAAAGTAATCAAGCCATATTTGCCAGCTTTTACATCAATGCCATTCACTTTCACATCTTCACCAAACAATACAGTGGTGGCAGAGTTTGCACCTGTTCTCCAAAATTTGCCATAAGGAACTACATCGCCAAATATTTTTCTCCCTTTGGCAGATGGGCGAGAGTAGCTAATTTCAATTTTGCTGGTAGCAAAGTTTTGTGAAACAGTGCAAGTAGGACTAGGTTGCGGAAACGGGATGCTTTGTGCTTCAACCCTTGCGGTAAATAAACTCGCAGCAAGTGCGATTAGTATAATTGTTTTTTTCATAATTGTTATTTTGTGTTGCAATTTACCTATTCAAACCCAAAAAAATAGCTTTAATTTTGAAGCACATGAAAAATAGAACCAGCCGATTTGCCTTTATGCAAAATATGAAAGAGATTTTTAATACACCTATTCAAAAAGGAGAATCAGTTTGGATTGCAGATACAGCAAGGGTATTTGGTAGAGTAAAGCTAGGCAATCAATGTTCTGTTTGGTTTGGCGCCGTATTGCGCGGCGATGCCGATGAAATTACCATTGGCAATAGAAGCAACATACAAGAAAATGCCGTTATACATGTCGATCCAGGTTACCCAGTAATCATTGGCGAAGATTGTATCATAGGGCATGGGGCTATAGTTCATGGAGCACAAATGCAAAACAATGTATTGGTAGGCATGCACGCCACCATTTTAAACGGAGCAAAAATTGGCAATTTCTGCATCATAGGTGCCAATGCTATGGTAACAGAAGGCATGCAAATTCCAGATTATTCCATTGTAATGGGCTCACCCGCCAAAGTTGTAAAACAACTCAGCGAAGCCCACATAGAAAAAGTAAAACTCAATGCGCTTGCTTATGTGGAATTATCTAAGGAGTATTTGGCGCATTATAAGAGTTAGGCTTGCTGTTTTGTTAATAGTTTTCTTTTCAATTCTGTTTGAACCGAGGATGAAATAAATACAGTTATACCATAACTCAGTAGCGAATTAATTTCACTTTTTTATTTTTTCGCTGACATAAAATACATGTCCACTTCACCTTTGTTTTTGGCAGTTATTTTTCCTCGGTATTCGCATTCAAAATCGTTTTGAACCAAATCAAAAGTGGCTTGACTGATATTTATTTTTCCGGGCTCGCTATTTGATTCAATGCGGTTTGCCATGTTTACTGTATCTCCCCAAATATCATAAGCAAACTTTTTTACACCCACTATTCCTGCTACTACCGGACCCGAGTGAATGCCTATTCTTACTTGGAATTTACCACCATTTGTTATTATGAATTCTTGAATTTCTATAGCTGCTTTGCTAATACGTTGTGCATGATCAGCTACTTCGTTGGGCAAGCCACAAACCGCTAAATAAGCATCGCCAATGGTTTTTATTTTTTCTATGCCATGCTTTTCCATAATGGCATCAAAAGCGGTAAAGTTTTGATGGATTTCCTCTACAAGTTCTCGAGGTGTTAAGTTTTCGCTAATACCCGTAAAATTTACAAAATCTGTAAAGAGGACAGATACATTTTTGTATTGTTTAGCAATAGCTCCACCAGTGGCTTTTAACTCTTCGGCAATATCTGCTGGTAACATATTTAATAACAAGTCCTGAGAGCGTTTTTGTTCTGCTTCTAGTTCCACTTGCTTGGCCATCAAACTGTTCAAGGCCTGCTGTTTCAGGCTTTCAAAGGTGTTTGCGATCAAAAAGAAAATAACTACCAAACCACCAAGTGATAGTGTTAAAAAAGGTAGTTGATACTTTTCTTCATCGTAAGTAAAAGGAAAAACATAACCACTATTTATCACAAAAAAATATGAAATTACGATAGCTAAGCAGATAGCCAAAACTGTGTAGGATGTTTTTCTATCCGTTAGCAAAAGCACAATTGGGGCGCTAAGAGTTACCCATGGCGATACTGGGGATGTATATAATCCTCCAGAATAATACACCAATACCCCATTTATCCAAACAATATAAATACCTAATAAAAACCCTAACACTTTAATGTTTATAAAACGTAGCAAGCAGATGCACAGTACAAAAAATGCAACGCTAACCGCCATTGTCCATACGCCTGTGCTAAACCCAATAAAATAGCTCATTACACCATAACCTGCGCCAAAAATGGAGGTGAAAAGGCAGGTATTTATGAATAGTTTGTGTTTCCTCAGCAAATCAACATCGCTTTCTGGCAGCGCAGGTAGGGTTAGCGCGTAAATTTTCCTGAAGGCTTTGTTCATGCTGTTTTCAATTGTCTGAGTTTACGGTACATCAAAATTATAAAGGCAATATCAAATGCGGCTACCACAAAATAGATGAACCAAAGAAAGTTATTTTCTGGGTATTTTGTGCTAAACATTACGCTAATAATACCCGTGCCCAAAAATTTGCTCCATGCTAAAAGCTTGCTGTGTTCTGGAAAGTTTGGTACAAAAAGTAGGCTTAAAAATGCCACACTCATTACAACATTTACAATATAGTTATCAATTACACCCATGGGCAAATCATACTGCATCATAAATAAACACGATAAGGGTATGCTGCCGCAAAGGCCTGCCAAAACGAGCCATTTAAGGTTGTCTTTAAAAAAGGGCGTAGTAAATTGTTTGTAACCATATTTTAAAAGTTTGTAAACAATAAACGTATCGAGCACAAACCAACCCCAATAGGCAAGCACCAATGCTTTGCCCATATCGGGCACCCAAAAAATAGAACCACCAATTTCACTGCCATAATTACACACTACAGCTACTGCGGGTATAAGTACTGTTTTGTACTTTAGCGCAAAACGAATAACTACAATGTAGGCCAAAATCCAAAGCAAAGCTCCTGTGGTAAAGAGGCCGATTTGCAAGGGGGTGTAGTTTGTGGTATCAAACCACGGATGCGGTTCTTTAATGTATTCCCAAATTGTCATAAGTTTTGTAGATTGAATTTCGTGGTTGTAGGTTCAAGATATAAATTAGTTACTTCTACCGAATAGGAGCGCTTTAAGCATTGCACCTATAAAATAAACGATGCCCATTAATATGGTAAGCCCTGTTATCCAAATTGGAACTTTAGCACTCCAAGGTAGTCCTTTTTTATACCTTTGTTTGTCATGCCATTTCATTAAATCAAAACAAAAAGGCTCTTTCAGTTCCCAAATTTCACAAGACTGAGCTTTGCTTTCAGATTTTTGTAAAATACAATTAACCGCTCGCCTGGCAGCTTCGTTCGCTCCCTCCATAGTAGCCAAGTCGGTATTGGTTCTAACATAATCGCTTGCAAAATACAGGTTAGGAATATAACAATCTGCCGTTGGCCTAAGCGCCCAGGTATTAATAGAATTTACTAATAATGGTTCTATGTCTTCCAACTCTTCTTTGTTAAGCTCAGTCGTAGGTTTTTCTTTTATATCCCTGTCTAAGTAAAAGTCAATAATCATATCATCCCTAAGTATTTCTTTTTCAAAATTTAAGCTGGCTTTAAGCTGAGCCCTTACCTCTTTTTCTACTTCCTCACGGGTACATTCATTGGCAGTCTTAGTGGTTGTATGGGTGCCAGCGGTAAACCAATCGCTTATATCTACACTTAAAACACCTTTTATGTTATTATTGCCTTTGGTAGTGATATCGTAGTCTTCCCAAAATTGAACCTGACTAATGCAGGTTAATGCCCATTCTGAATCGCTGCATATCACATGACCCTTATTTATGACAACATCTTCCGAAAGAAAATATTGCAAACCGTTCATCCAACTTACACTTGTTGAAAGTTGTTTGATATATTGTAAGGTAGTGTCTGCCTCAATCATTTCATCCGATATTAATTTTGCAGCCCTTTCAACTGGCATTGCCATAATGTAATAATCCCCAGAAACTTCTTTCGTTTTACCATTAGCTTGAGTAATGGTAACAGATTTAACCGTTTTGTCTTTGTTTAAATTAACATGGCTAGCAGATTCTCCTTGATGAATGGTTACGTTTTTCGAAATCAAATAATCCTTCCATGCATCTAGGAATTTTTCATTCGTTGGTCCATTTAAAACGCGGTCGGTATTTACACTAGGATCAGTTGAGCAATAAAAAAGTTGTAAAAAAATATCTCCACCAGTTTTTGTACTCGCTAATTCGGCTTTGGCAGCCACTAGCGTTCTTGTTAAGCCCTCAACCAACAAATGCTGGTAGTTTACAGAGAACCTATCTGCTTGTAAATATTCCCACCAACCCAATCTTTCATAATCATTTTCTCTTCTTGTTTTAGAGCTTGTCATGAGTTGCCAAACTCTTTCAGCAAAAAAATGCACCTCTTCACTGGTTAACCCACTATCAATACCGTGTAAATCTTTTATAATAAGTTCAATATCCGACAAACTTTTTGGAAAAGAAGCAGGAGTTACTATGGGTGCTTTACCTTGCCTAGCCAACATTATTCTGGAAGTAGAAGTAAGGTTATTAAACACACTATTCTTTTTACCATTAACTGTAAATGGAATCCTTTTCATGGTATCGGTTATGTGCTTATAAAAGCCTGGAAAAAACCTAAATCCATGTTCACCTGGTAATGGGTTTAGGTATTCATGGTTATGGTTATAATCTATACTTCTGGCCTTTCCTCCCATGTATATTGGGTTCTTTTCATATATTTCAACCGCAAAGCCTCTTTCGATAAGTTCATGGGCAGCACTCATTCCAGCAATGCCTCCTCCCAAAATAATTACTTTTTGCATTTGGTTTAATTTTTCTTGGAATATATAAAAATTTATTTAAAAACAATTGTTTCTATTTTTCCTTCTAAAAATATAAGGCACAGCTCAGAAAAGAGGTATTTTGGAAAGGTAAATTCATTGCTTCATTTATAAGTGAGGTAGGAATAAGATCAAATTTTGTAGGTGTGTTTGAATAAAATTATGAGGGGTAGTGTTTGCTTTTGAATTGGGTTTTTATCAAGTGTATTTATGTTTTTTAAATTCTTAGGAGAATATAATTTTTTAATTCAAATTATTTTTTGCCTTATTAATAATTTCTTAATTACATCCCAAAACAAAAATGCAAATTAATATTCACGTATTTTTATAAAGGATTTTTATCAATCTAGTAAACTATAAAGGATGGTTTGTGAAATAAATTACTATGTTTATCAGGACTTTATAATATAGTTCTAACTTCTGCCTTAATACAGCCGTATATACTTTTAAACCAAATAAAATTTCTATGAAAAAGCAAATTCTTAAATTATTTATCGTCGCATTTTTGTTATGCATGAATGTGCATGAAACATTTAGCGCATGTCAGGCTTCCTTCAGTAAATCATGCAGTGGATTAACTGTTACTTTAACCAATACCTCCTCGAACAGTATTGGCACCACAGCTGGTTTAGACTATCATTGGTACTTTAGTGATGGTACCACCTCAAATGTAGAGCATCCAATTAAAACGTTTGCCACTAGTGGAGGCATTAGTATTATTTTAACAATATATGATACTACAACTTTATGTAGTTCAATATTTGCAGATTCTTTCTATCTCAATCCTGCAGGTAATAATTGTAGGGCCAGTTTTACAAAAACAATAAGTGGCTTATCTGTTACCTTAGGCAATAGTTCTACCAACACCAATGGACTGCCTGCCGGATTATCGTACTTTTGGAATTTTGGTGATGGAACTACTTCTACTCAAAAGGATCCTTACAAAACCTACTCTTCTGGTGGAGCAAAAATTATTCAACTTACTATTATAGATACTCTGCAATCTTGTTCTGCTACCAAATATGATTCTATTTTCTTAGTAGCCCCAACGCCACTTTGTAGTGCAAGTTTTACTATGGCCATTGATACAAGTACTCCTTTTAATTTTTTCTTATTAAATACCAGTTTGGTGCAACCAAATTCAACCTTCTTGTGGAACTTTGGCGATGGCACATCAAGCAACTCTAATACTCCCTCTCATACCTATGCAAATTTTGGTTCTTACCTGGTTTGTTTAACGGTATCAGATACTTTTTGCACAAGTGTTTTCTGCGATAGTGTGGGTATGGATTCTACAGGCATATTACTTAAAAGTGGTGCTTTTGGATTTAAAACTTTGGATTATACAACCAATGCAGGTGCCAATAGCTTGGCGCAATCATTTGGTTTGAACCAACACGCCATTTATCCAAATCCTAGCAACGCCATTTTTAATGTAGAAACTAACCTTAAATCGGCCTCACCAATTAGCTATCAGGTGACAGATATTTCAGGAAAAATAATTCTATTTAAAGCTACTTTGGCACCAGCAGGTAAACACACAGAAGCCATAGATTTAAATGATGTTCAAACATCTATTTATTTCTTGAGCATATTTTCAAATGAGGGAATAAGCACCCATAAGGTAATCAAAAATTAAGGCTGCATGACAGAGGCTGAGCTCATAAATGGTTGTATTGCGAATGATAGACGTTGCCAAAATCAACTCTACAAGCAGTACTTTCCATTTATGAGCAAAATTGCCGTAAGGTACTACGAGAACAAGGATGATGCGGTGGCCAGTATCAATTTGGCATTTCTTAAATTGTTGCAAAATTTAAAGCAATACGATACCTCATTTGCCTTATCCACCTACTTGGGAAAAATTCTCATTAATACCATTCTAACAGATATAAAAGCGAAATCAAAATATAGTTTGATGTTTTTAGAAGAGGATGAGAATGATTATGCACATGAGTTTGAGGTCAACAAATCTGAGCATCAATTAGCTTATGCAGATATTTTAAAAGTAGTATTCTGTTTACCCATTTTGCACCGCAATACTTTTAACCTTCATGTTATTGATGGGTATTCTCACAGGGAGGTTGCAAGCATGTTGGGTATTTCAGAAACACATTCTAAATGGATTGTACACGATTCAAAGAAGCGAATCATGAAAATGCTAAATGAAATGAATCAAACAATTGAGCAGTTAAGAAAGTTTGTGTAATGAAAAAGAAAGATTTAAATACATTCATCAATGATGAACTAGCGCAAGGAAATGGCCTTCCTTTTAAGGAGGAATATTGGTCCGATATGAATGAATTATTAGATGTCAATATGCCTATTATTGAACCAAGTTTGACTGTTGCAAAATTTGATTTAAAGGGTATAATCTCAGGTCTCAAATTGCTCTTTCTATTTTTGGGTTCAGCCATCTTAGGTGCCTCGGTTTATTTCTATTTTCAAATTTCTCCAACTCAATCTTCATCGTCTCAAACATCATCTGTTGAAACATCAATTTCTCAATCATCAACCTCATTTTCACCTGAAGCAAAAGTAGAAGCAAATGCCTCTTCAAACTTATCAGCATCCTTAGCACCTATTCGGTTCAAACCAAATGGCTTTAAACGGTATGAACCTATGCTTGATAAAACAAAATCAAACTACGAACGCAATACTTTCAACAACACAAATGCTGCGAGATTGGATAAGAAAAATGAATTGGTAGCCCCAATTGAAAATGAAAATCTCAACACGCCAAGGCAAGTGAATGAGGGGCAAAATAAGAATGAAAAAAGTGAAGGGTCAATGTTTGAAAACGATGCTTCATTACCTGCAGAAAATTCATTGATATTTGAAAATCGTAACGCTAATTCCTTGGCTTTGGTTCGAACCAATAACAATACGTTTAGCATGATTTCTCCATTAAACTTAAACCTCAATAATAAATTTGTTGGCGATTTACCTAATCAAATTCCTATTAAACAACAAGAGGAACAATCGCAATTGATCAAGCATTTAGCAGTTTCTCCTTTTATAGGTTTCGTGCGCCAAATTCAAAATCAAGCTATCACAAATGGCCAACAAGCCTATTTAATCAAACCTCAAACAAATCTAATATTTGGTGTTCAAGCAGAAGCAATTTTTAGCCATTTTGGTATACGCAGTGGAATAAGTTGGAGCGAAACTACTTTGCTATCGCAATTAACCTCACAGCGAGATTTGTATCAAGTAGATACTAGCTATATTATTATAAATCCTAATTATGGCAAAACCCTATCTGGTAAACCTGTTGCATTAATAAAAAGGCAACTAGATTCTACCTACATCTCTACAGAAAATCATACCATAGAAAATAAGTTAACTTACACTTATATCACCATTCCGTTGGCATTGCAATACCATCTTTCGTCGGGTAGATTTGGTATTTTAGTGGAGGCTGGAGCCTTGCATCAATTTGGTCTAAATAATTTACCAAGTAATGAAGAAAACAAAATTTCATTACCTAGTTATACTATGCAATTTACGGCTGGTGCAGGCTTGCGGTACGCATTTGATTTAAATTGGGCAATTGGTGTTCAATATAATTATGCGCATAATTCTATGTCGGGCAATATCCTTGTTCCAAGTAACTCGCATATAGCAACTTTTATGATTTCGCGTGCCATTTGGTAAAAAGAATTTTAGCAAAAAATTGTCAACGACGAACTCTTGACAAAAAATTGTAAATTCGTTTTATGAATTTTATCCTACAAACCAATCATAGAATTAGGTGTACAATTGGCCTCTTACTTTTCTTTGAAACAAGCCTAACAATTTTTGCCCAAAAGCCAGAAATAAAACGCATTGATCCGCAATTTTGGTGGCACAATCTGGAAACACGAGATTTGCAATTGTGCGTTTATGGCAGCAATGTAGCGGCTTATGAGGTTAAGATGAAAACACTAGGATTGGCTGTAAAGGATATTCAAAAGTTGGCCAACCCAAACTATTTAATGGTATATATTGATTTGCAGAATTTTCATGGCAAAGAGTTTTTGTTAGATTTTGTATTTGAAGGTAAAACAAAAACCATCACCTACGCTTTGCAAACCTTGCAAAAATTGCCACATCAAATAGAGGCTTCCGATTTTGTTTACCTTGTTTTTCCAGATAGGTTCAGCAATGGCGATCCCAAGAATGATGTAATCAAAACCTTGAAAGAAACTACCTGCTACCGAGATTCTTTTGGTAGCCGCCATGGTGGCGATTTGCAAGGAGTTATCAATCACTTAGATTATTTTCAAGACCTTGGCGTTAGCACACTTTGGCTTAATCCAACTTTGGTAAACGACCAGTATGCCTATAGCTATCATGGTTATGCTTTAACAGATCATTATTTAACTGATCCACGTTTTGGTTCGAACCAAACCTATAAAAAATTGGGCGATGAATTGCATAAACGTGGCATGAAATTGATGATGGACATGGTTTCAAACCATATTGGTAGTCAGCATTGGATGATGTTGGATATGCCTGATCCAAGTTTTGTTAACCAATGGCCAGAATTTACGCGCACCAATTACAGAGCTGCTACCCATTTCGATCCTTATGCGAGCAATTACGATAAACGCAAAATGGTAGATGGTTGGTTTGATACTCAAATGCCCGATGTAAATGAAAAGACGCCATGGGTTGCCACTTACCTCATGCAAAGTTACTTGTGGTGGATTAATTATGCTGGTGTAGATGCCTTTAGAATTGATACATACAGCTACAATGATTATGCTTTTATGGATCAGTGTTTGGCTTACATACAACGTGAATACCCAGACTTTTACAGTACCGGCGAGATTTGGGAGCAAGCTGGTGTATTAAACATGGCCTATTTTACAGAGAACAATGCCTATAAAAAAGCACCTGTTAGCAGTCACCTGACCAGTGCAAAAGATTTTCAATTGTATTGGGCCATTCTAGAGGGCTTAAACAACAAACCTGAATGGGATAAAGGCTTGGCTAAAATTTATAGTATCCTAACGCATGATGGTTTGTATAATAACCCAAATTTAAATTTAACTTTTTTAGATAACCATGATTTGAACCGATTTTATACAGATATAAAAGAGGACTTTGCTAAATGGAAAATTGGAATGGGAATCATGTTAACTATGCGCGGAGTGCCTAGCATTTATTATGGCACAGAGATTTTACAAACAAATGCCATGCCCCGTAAAAATGATGGTCAGATAAGAATGGATTTTCCTGGAGGCTGGCCAACTGATAGCATTAATAAATTTATTGCAAGTGGTAGAACTGCTCAAGAAAATGAGGCCTATAATTTCATTAAAAAGTTTGCCAAATTGCGCAAAGACAACGAAGCATTTAATACCGGTAAGTTGATGCAATTTACGCCTGAAGGAAACACCTATGTATACTTTAGGTATACCAATACCGAATGTTTTATGATCGCAGTCAATAGAGGAGAAAAGGAAGAAATTTTAGATACCAAACGCATGCAAGAAAGGTTAATTGGTTTTGCTAATGGGGTTGATCATGTAAGCAATGAAGAAATAACTAGTCTTGCTAAAATTAATTTAGCTCCAAACAGTATTCGCATTATTGAGCTAGGTAGGTAAATTAGCACAACTTATTATAACGTTTTATTGAAAATTTGTTTGATTTAACCTATTTCGGAATAGATTTTAATAACTCATTTAATTCAGAATTAGAAAGTGAATCTTTTTCTGATTTATCATAAATTGAAAGTAAATAAACTGTTTCATTATTTATAATAATATTTGTTATTAACCTTGCACCACCCGACTTTCCTTTTCCTTTCGAAGAGATTGCAATTCGTATTTTGTAGCAGTTATTTCCTAATGAGGTTCCTTGAATTGGATTAATCTCTAATG
>Ga0070374_10001078_pt1 | contig 11568 bp, 11 predicted proteins | sample LauGreSuBDMM15SN_2_FD_66374 | JGI IMG/M metagenome (GOLD analysis project Ga0070374, IMG submission 66374) | Freshwater lake microbial communities from Lake Michigan, USA - Su13.BD.MM15.SN (version 4) (version 4) | ecosystem: Environmental > Aquatic > Freshwater > Lake | place: Lake Michigan...
AAAAAACGGCGCTCCAAGGCGCCGCTTTCAACACGTCAACAACTCAGGCCGCGCCGGCTTTGACCTTCAAGCGCCAGGCGTGCAAAAGCGGCTCGGTGTAGCCGCTGGGCTGCGCCATGCCCTTGAACACCAAGTCGCACGCTGCTTGGTAGGCTGCGCTCTGGTCAAAGCGCCCGGCCATGGGCTGGTAGAGCGCATCGCCTGCGTTTTGCTGGTCCACCACGGCGGCCATGCGCTCGAAGGTGGCTTTGACCTGCGCGGGCGTGACCACCTGGTGGTGCAACCAATTGGCCATGTGCTGGCTGGAAATGCGCAGCGTGGCGCGGTCTTCCATCAGGCCCACGTTGTGGATGTCGGGCACTTTGGAGCAGCCCACGCCTTGGTCGACCCAGCGCACCACGTAGCCCAAAATGCCTTGGGCGTTGTTGTCCAGCTCCTGCTGCTTCTCTGCATCGCTCCAATTGGGCGTGGCGGTCACGGGGATGCTCAAGAGGCCGGTCAGCAGGTTCTCGCGCTCGGCGTCGGCGTCTGTCTTTTCCAGCTCTTTTTGCACATCGCTCACCAGCACCTGGTGGTAGTGCAGCGCGTGCAGCGTGGCTCCCGTGGGGCTGGGCACCCAGGCGGTGTTGGCGCCGGCCTTGGGGTGGCCGATCTTTTGCTCCAGCATGGCCTTCATGAGGTCGGGCATGGCCCACATGCCTTTGCCAATTTGCGCCTTGCCGCGCAGCCCGCAGGCCAGGCCCACCAGCACGTTGTTGCGCTCGTAGGACTGAATCCAGGCGCTGCTCTTCATGTCGCCCTTGCGGATCATGGGACCGGCGTGCATGGAGGTGTGCATCTCGTCGCCGGTGCGGTCCAAAAAGCCGGTGTTGATGAAGGCCACGCGGCTTTTCGCGGCAGCGATACAGGCTTTCAAGTTGACGCTGGTGCGCCTTTCTTCGTCCATGATGCCCAGCTTGACGGTGCTGGGCGCCAGGCCCAACATGCCTTCGACGCGGGCGAACAACTCGTCGGCAAAAGCCACCTCGGTGGGGCCATGCATTTTGGGTTTGACGATGTAGACCGAGCCCTTGCGTGAGTTGCGGATGGCGTCTTTGGCCGTGCGCTTGAGGTCGTGCATGGCAATGGTGGTGGTGACCACGGCGTCCAAGATGCCCTCGGGAATTTCACGCACCTGGCCTTTTTTGTCGGTGTAGAGAATGGCCGGGTTGGTCATCAGGTGGCCCACGTTGCGCACAAACATGAGAGAGCGGCCGTGCAGCTTGATCTTGCCCTTGCCCTCGGGCGCGCTGTAAATGCGGTCGGCGTTCAGGCCGCGCGTGAAGGTGCTGCCGCCCTTGGCCACTACTTCGGTGAGAGTGCCTTGCAAAATCCCCAGCCAGTTGCCATAAGCCAGCACCTTGTCTTGGGCATCGACCACGGCCACCGAGTCTTCCAGGTCGAGGATGGTGGACAGCGCCGCTTCCAGCACCAGGTCGCACACACCGGCCGGATCGTTCGCGCCTATGGGCGTGCTGCGGTCAATGCGAATGTCCAGGTGCAGGCCATGGTGGGCCAGCAGCACCGAGCTGGGCGCCGCCACATCACCCTGAAAGCCAACGAGTTGTGCTTTGTGGGCCAGCGAGGTTTTGCCGCCGTCCTTCAGCTTGACGGCCAGCTTGCCGTCTTTGATGCGGTAGCCCACGGCATCGAGGTGCGAGCCTTTGCGCAAGGGTGCAGTGCGGTCCAGCACATGGCGCGCGTACTCAATCACTTTCGCGCCTCGCTTGGGGTTGTAGCCCTGGCCTTTGTCGCAGCCATTGGCCTCGGAGATCACGTCGGTGCCGTACAGCGCGTCGTACAAAGAGCCCCAGCGCGCGTTGGCGGCGTTGAGCGCGTAGCGGGCATTGAGCACGGGCACCACCAATTGCGGGCCCGCTTGAACGGCGAGCTCTGCGTCCACCTGGCGGGTGCTGATTTTCGCCTTCTTGGGTGGCTTGACCAGGTAACCAATTTTTTCCAGGAAGGCGCGGTAGGCCTGGGTGTCGCTCACCGGGCCGGGGTGGGCCAGGTGCCAGGCGTCCAGTTCGGCTTGCAGGCGGTCGCGCTCGGCCAAGAGGGCGATGTTCTTGGGCGCCAGGTCGGCCACCAGGGCGTCAAAGCCCTTCCAGAATTTGGCGTTGGACACGCCGGTGCCTGGCAGCACGCGGTCTTCAATGAAACGGTGCAGCTCGGTGGCCACTTGCAGGCGGTGAACTGGGGTGCGTTCGGTCATGGCAGTCATCTGAGTAAGGGCTGAAGTTAAAAAAGGAGATCAAAGATACCTCTATTGTCGGACCTCTGGCTGACAGATTCAGGCCAGCATGTCCAGCACGCCGTGAAGGTTGGTCGCCACGCGCGTGGGCGCAGGGCCAATTTCTTCCTGAGGCAAGCCCTGGCGGTTGACCCACAGCGTTTGAAATCCGTACCAGGTGGCGGCCAGCGCGTCCCAGCCATTGCTGCTGACAAAGGCGATCTGCGGCGGCCTCAGGCCCGTGGCCTGCTCGCCCAGCGCGTAAGCCAGTGGGTCGGTTTTGTAGGCCCGTATGGCGTCCACGCTGATGACATGGTCCAGCAGTCCGGCCAGGCCTGCCGATTGCACGGCCGCTTGCAGCATGGCCGGGTCGCCATTGGAGAGCACGCCTGTGACCAGGCCTTGGGCCTTGAGGGCATGCAGCACCTCGCGGCTTTCGGCAAAGGCCGACAGCTGGCGGTATTGGTTCATAAGCTGCGCCTCGCGCTCAGGGCTTAAGTTCAGGCCCAAGCGCTTGCAGGCGTAGCGCAGGCCTGCGCGCGTGAGCTCCCAAAAGGGCTGGTAGACGCTGGCCCGCTGCGGTCCTTGCTTGCTGGTGCTCACCAGCCGGGTGTAGTCAATTTGCTTGTCGCGCCACAGCACCGCCAGCGCCTGGCCCTGGCCCGGAAACAGCTGCTCGGCCAACTGGGCCACGCTGTACACGTCGAACAGCGTGCCGTAAGCGTCAAAAAGCACGGCTTGCACACCCTGGAGTGGGGCGGGGTTGGAGGGGTGGGCCAAAGCAGTCATGGGGCATGACTGTATGGCATGCCGGCTAGGGATGGGCTGAGCGGCATTGGTCTGCCGCCGACTGGCTGCCCCAGCGACAATTGCCCGCATGAAATCCCGCTCCCTCACAGGTGGCCTTGTTTACTCCACCGATGCCGGCCGCATGTGCCCCGCATGCCGCCAAGCCATTGCGCAATGCGTTTGCAAAGCCTCGGCGCCTGTTGCCCCTGGCGACGGCATCGTGCGCATCTCTCGCGAGACCAAGGGCCGTGGCGGCAAGGCCGTCACGGTGGTGCGCGGCTTGGCGATGGAGGTTAGCGATTTGGCGGCCCTGGCCAAGCAGCTCAAGGCCGCGTGCGGCTCAGGGGGCACGGTCAAAGACGGCACGGTGGAGGTGCAGGGCGACCACGCCGACAAGGTGGCCGCTTTTCTTCAGGGCAAGGGGCACCAGGTCAAGCGCTCTGGCGCTTAGCCTGAAATTAGAGGTGTCTTGCTCCAAGGGAGGGCATGTGAAGTTGTCCTGCTCTTGCGCCTTGAAAAAATGGCGGTTTATGGACTGAATTGGAAGCTTAAATGCTTGACCTAGCTCGACTCGGGTCAGCCTGTCAGGTGTGGATGGCAAGTAGCCGAAAATCCCTTTAATTTGACGGAGTGTTCATGAAGATCGCCATATTGGGTGCGGGCTCGCTCGGTTGCGTCATAGGCGGCGTGCTGACCGAGGCTGGGCAAGAGGTGTGGCTGATCAACCGCCATGCCGACCGCGTGGCGCACCTGCGCGAACATGGTTTGCTCATGCGTGTGGGTGAGGCGGACCGCTGCGTGGCCGTCCAAGCCGCGGTGCGGGCCGACGAGGTGGGCCCGGTGGACCTGGTGGTGGTGCTGGTCAAGTCTTTTCACACCGACGAAGCCATGGCGCAATCGCTGGCCTTGCTGGGGCCGCAGACCTGTGTGCTTTCGCTGCAAAACGGCGTGGGTCATGAGGACATCTTGGCCCGCCATGTGGGCCGCCAGCGGGTGCTGGTGGGCCGCACTTACGTGGGCGGCAGCCCGCTGGGTGAAGGCCATGTCGGAGGCCATGTGATCGCGGGCTACCTGGGCAAGGACACGCACATGGGTGAGTTGGATGGCGCCTTGACCGAGCGCGTGCAGCGCATTGCGCAGACTTTCAATGCGGCGGGCCTGCAGACCTTGGTGAGCCAGAACATCATGGGCACGGTCTGGGACAAGCTGCTCATCAACGTGGCCACCGGCGCCATCACGGCCATCACTGGCCTGAGCTATGGCCTCTTGTATGCCCAACCTCAGTTGCAGGCCCTGGGGCTGGCGGCGGTGCAAGAAGCCATGGCCGTGGCGCAGGCGCAAGGTGTGTTGCTGTCCATCACCGACCCGCTTTTTGCCTGGACCAAGGCGGGCGCGGGTTTGGGCCACGACTTCAAAACCTCCATGCTGCAAAGCCTGGAGAAGGGCTCGGTCACTGAAATTGACTACGTCAACGGCGCGGTGGTGAGTCTGGGTGCGCGCCTGGGCGTGCCAACGCCGGTGAACAGCGCGCTGCTGGCCCTGGTCAAGGGGCTGGAGAGCCGGCTGGGCTGAGCAGAAACCCGTGAAAATGACCAGAGCGCAGGCCGCTTACACGGCCTGAAGCTCCTCGTATACTGAAGCCATGAACCAATTGGTACATTCCAGATCAGGCCAAACAAGCAAGCCTGAACTCAAGCGCGGACTGGCTTCCTCGCCCCAGCCGGAGGTGCAGGCCACCCGCACCAACGACCCGCAGCGCACCATGGCCGGCATCTTGGCGGTGGCCCTCAGCGAGTTTGCCGACAAGGGCTTAAGTGGCGCGCGCATTGACGAGATTGCTGCTGCCACCCGCACCAGCAAGCGCATGATCTATTACTATTTCGGCAGCAAAGAGGGCCTCTACCTGGCCGTGCTGGAGCACAGTTACCGCGAGATGCGCCGCATCGAGGGCGAGCTGCAGCTCGACAACTTGGCGCCCGAGGAGGCTTTGCGCCGCTTGGTGGAGTTCACCTTTGACCACCATGTGGCGCACGAGGACTACATCCGCATCGTGATGAACGAGAACATAGAGCGCGGCAAGTACCTGGCGCAAAGCCAAATCATTCAAGAGCTCAATGTGCCGGCCATCTCGGCCATTGAGCGGCTGTACGCCCGTGGCTTGGCCAGTGGTGAGTTTCGCGCCGGCCTGGACCCAGTGGATGTGCATGCCTCCATTTCAGCGCTGACATTTTTCAACGTGTCCAACCAATACAGCTTTGGGCAAATTTTCAAGCGCGACACCTCCACGCCGGCCGCTCGGGCCATGCGGCGGGCCAATATTGTGGAGATGGTGGTGAGGTTTCTGCGGGCGTGAGGACTTCACGCTTTAGGGTGTTGGAAAAAGTTTTTTCCGAACAAGGGTTTTTACTTAATCCTCAGAATTAACCAGTTGGTACATTTACGCCAACCTTCATTTCAAGATAAACCCGTGCTCGATCGCTTCATTGGCGGCTATTGCCGCGTCCTGTCTTGGTTCATGGCCTTGAGCTTGGCCCTCATGGTGGTGTTGGTGTTCACCAACGTGGTCATGCGCTACGCCTTCAACTCTGGCATCACCATGTCGGAAGAGCTGTCTCGTTGGCTCTTTGTGTGGATGACTTTCATGGGTGCCATCGTGGCGCTCCGCGAGCGCGCCCACCTGGGCACTGACACGCTGGTGGCACGGCTGTCGCCTGTGGGTAAAAAGCTCTGTTTGGGCCTGAGCCATGTGGCCATTTTGTACATCTGCTGGCTGCTTTTTAAAGGCGCCTGGGCGCAGATGGTGATCAACCTGGGCACCACCAGCGCCGTGATGGAGGTCTCCATGGCCATTTTTTACGCCTCGGGGGTGGTTTGCGCCGTGTTGGGTGGCTTGATCGTGGTGCACGACTTTGGGCGCCTGTTGACCGGCCGCTTGGCAGACAGCGAACTGGTGGGCATTCGGGACAACGACGACCAGCCGCACGCGGACAAGCCCAAAGCCTGATGCATCCATTCCCACCATGACGATTGCCGTTTTTCTTTGTTCGCTGCTGAGCGCCATGGCGCTGGGCATTCCCATTGCCTTTTCCCTGCTGCTTTGCGGCGCCGCCCTGATGTGGCATCTGGACATGTTTGACGCGCAAATCCTGGCGCAAAACCTGATTGAAGGCTCCAACAGCTTCCCGCTGCTGGCCGTGCCCTTTTTCATGCTGGCCGGCGAGGTCATGAACGCGGGCGGTCTGTCACGCCGCATCGTGAACTTTGCGCTCAGCCTGGTGGGCCATGTGCGCGGCGGCCTGGGTTATGTGGCCATCGTCGCGGCCTTGCTGATGGCGGCGCTGTCGGGCTCGGCCGTGGCCGATGCGGCGGCGCTGTCGGCCTTGCTGCTGCCCATGATGGTGGCCGCCGGCCACGACAAGGGCCGCTCGGCAGGCCTCTTGTCGGCGGCCAGCATCATTGCGCCCGTGATCCCGCCATCCATAGGCTTTGTGATCTTCGGCGTGGCGGCCAATGTGTCGGTGTCCAAGCTCTTTATGGCCGGCATCGCGCCTGGGCTCATGCTGGGCGTGGCGCTGTGGATCACTTGGTGGTACTTGGTGCGCAAGGAAGACGTCAAGCCGCCGCCGCGCAAGAGCCTGGCCGAGGTGTGGGTGGCCCTGAAGGGCGCCACCTTCGCGCTGGGCATGCCCATCATCGTCATTGTGGGCCTGAAGTTTGGCGTGTTCACGCCCACCGAGGCGGCCGTGGTGGCGGCGGTCTACGCGCTGGTGGTGTCCATGTTCATCTACCGCGAGCTTAAGTTCAATCAGCTTTACACGGTGTTTCTCAATGCGGCGCGCACCACCGCCGTGATCATGTTCCTGGTAGCCGCCGCCATGGTCTCGGCCTGGCTGATCACGGTGGCGCAGTTGCCCGACCAAATCATCAGCTTGCTCCAGCCCTTTTTGGACAACCCCAAACTGCTCATGGCCATGATGATGTTGCTGGTCATCTTGGTGGGCACCGCCATGGACATGACGCCCACCATCCTAATATTGACGCCCGTGCTCATGCCCATCGTCAAAGCCGCAGGCATAGACCCGGTGTACTTTGGCGTGCTGTTCATCATCAACAACGCCATCGGCCTGATCACGCCGCCCGTGGGCACGGTGCTCAACACCGTGGCCGGTGTGGGCAAGCTCAGCATGGACACCGTGACCCGGGGCGTGTGGCCTTTTATGTTGGCGCAGTTCGCCATTTTGTTTTTGCTGGTGCTTTTCCCTGAGTTGGTGATGGTGCCTGCCCGCTGGTTTTACAACTGATTTTTAACCGGTGGTGCGCGTCAGGTACGCCGTGCGCCGCCCCCTTTTTTCGCGTACTGATTCCATTGGAGACCCCATGAAACGCAAGACCTTCAAAACCCTGGCCGCCGCCCTGGCCCTGACCGCCTTCGGCACCCTGGTGCATGCGCAAGACAAGACCCTCAAGTTCGCCACGCAAAACCCCAAGGGCCACCCCATCGTGATGGGCATGGAGAAATTCGCAGAGATCGTGCAGACCAAAACAGGTGGCAAGATCAAGGTCAACCTGTTCCCAGGCGGCACGCTTGGCAGCGACCAAGCCAATGTCTCGGCCATTCAGGGCGGTACGCTGGAGATGGCGTCCATGAACTCGGGCATTTTTGCCAGCCAAGTCAAAGAGTTCGCGCTCTATGACTTCCCCTTCCTTTTCAACAACGAAAAAGAAGCCGACCTCGTGGTGGACGGCCCGGTGGGCAAAAAGCTGCATGACAAGCTGCAAGACAAAGGCATCGTGGGCCTGGCCTACTTTGAGCTGGGCTTTCGCACCGTCACCAACAGCCGCCGCCCCATCCTCAAGGCCGAGGACTTGGAGGGCTTGAAGCTGCGCGTCATCCCCAACCCGATCAACGTGGACTGGGTCCGCGCTCTGGGTGCCAACCCCACGCCGCTGCCTTTCCCCGAGGTTTATGGCGCGCTGGAGCAAAAAGCCATTGACGGCCAAGAAAACCCGCTGACCGTGATCAACGCCAACAAGTTTTTTGAGGTGCAAAAGCATGTGGTGCTGTCCAACCACCAGTACAACCCACAGTCGGTGGTGATCAGCAAAAAATTCTGGGACGGCTTGGACGCGGCCCAGAAAAAGATCGTGCAAGACGCCGCCCTGGAAGCGGCCAAATTCCAGCGCCAGCAGGCCCGCGCGCAAGTGGCCTCGGCCTTGGAGAACATGAAGAAAAACGGCATGCAGGTCACCGAACTCAACGCCACAGAGCTGGGCAAGCTGCGTGACAAAGTCCGCCCTGTGACTGCCAAGTACGGCGTGAGCGTGGGCCAAGACCTGCTCAAAGAAGTGCAAGACCAACTGGCCAAGGTCCGCAAGTAAGCCCTGCCGCATGGCCTGCCGCTGTGCCTCTGGGTACGGCGGCAGGCTTTTATTGTTTTGATTTTTTTTCCCCATGAAGCCTTTGCACATTGCGGTGGTTGGGGCTGGCCTGATTGGCCGCACCCACATGGCGCTGCTGGCGCGCAGCCCCGAGGCGCAGCTGTGCGCCGTGGTGGACCCGGCGCCCGCCAGCGCGGCGCTGGCCCAGCAAGCGGGCGCGCTGCACTTCAAAAGCCTGGACGATCTGCTCGCCCAGGCGCGGCCTGAGGGTGTGATCTTGGCCACGCCCAACGCCTTGCATGTGCCCCAGGCCCTGCAGTGCCTGGCTGCGGGCGTGGGCGTGTTGGTGGAGAAACCCATGGCCCCTACAGTGGCCGAGGGCGAGCAACTGTGGCGCGCGGCCCAAGCCTCGCCCGCGCCTGTGCTGGTGGGTCACCACCGCGCGCACAGCCCGCTCATGGCCCAAGCTTGCGCCGTGGCGCGCAGCGGCCAGCTGGGTCGCTTGGTGGCCGTGATGGGCAGCGCCACTTTTTACAAGCCGCCCACTTATTTTGAAGACGGCCCTTGGCGCACCCAGCCCGGGGGCGGCCCCATCCTCATCAACATGATCCACGAGGTGCACAACCTGCGCATGTTGTGCGGCGAGATCGTGGCCGTGCAGGCCATGGCCTCGCAGGCGGTGCGCGGTTTTGCGGTGGAAGACACCGTGAGCATCAGCCTGCGCTTTGCCAGCGGCGTGCTGGGCAGTTTTTTGCTTTCAGACACCGCCGCCTGCGCCCGCAGCTGGGAGCAAACCAGCCAAGAAAACCCGGCCTACCCCAGTTATGCCGACGAGGACTGCTATGTGCTCACCGGCACCCTGGGCAGCTTGTCGGTGCCGACCATGCGGCTCAAAACCTACCCCAGCGCGGCAGACGCATCTTGGTGGAAGCCCTTTGAGTGCCACACCGAGCCGGTGCTCAGGCAAGACCCGCTGGCGCGCCAATTGGCACACTTTTGCCAGCTGCTGCGCGGCGAGGCTTTGCCCCTGGTCAGTGCCGCTGACGGCCTGGCCAACCTGCGCGTGACCGAAGCCATGGCCCGGGCCGCGCGAACCGGCGCTGTGGTCGAATTGCACTGAATTTTTACAACCTCACCTTCAAAGACCTGTCATGAACATCTTGGTCCTCAACGGCGTCAACCTCAATATGTTTGGCAAGCGCGACCCCGCGCAGTACGGCACCCTGACCCTGGATCAAATCAACCAGAGCGTCACCGAGCTGGGCCACGAGCTGGGGGCCGTGGTGGAGAACTTCCAAACCAACTTTGAGGGTCTGATGTGCGAGCGCATTCACGCCGCCCACAGCGACGGCACGCAAGCCGTGCTCATCAATGCGGGTGCCTGGACCCACTACAGCTACGCCATCCGCGATGCGCTGGCCATTTTGAAGTGCCCCATCTTTGAGGTGCACATGTCCAACATCCACGCCCGCGAAGAGTTCCGCCACCTCTCGGTGATTGCGCCCATTGCCAAGGGCCAGATTGCAGGCTTTGGCGTGGACAGCTACTTGCTGGCCCTGCGCGCAGCCGTCTTGCACTTGAAGTCCGCATGATCATCAATGGCCACACGGTTCTGATTCCCCACATCGGCTACCCCACGCATGCCTTCAAAGCGCCACTGATCTACAACCCCTACTTTGCCAAGCACGGCATCAACGCCCTGGTGGTGCCCATGGCCTGCCAGGCCGACAACTTTGAGCCGCTGCTGCGCGCCCTCTTTAAGCTGGGCAACACCCAAGGTGCGCTTATCACCATGCCGCACAAGGTCACCGCAGTGGGTGTGGTGGACGAGGTGCTGCCGGCGGCCGCCATCGCGGGCGCGGCCAACGCGGTGCGCTTGGGACCACAAGGCCAGTTGCAGGCCGACATGTTTGACGGCGAGGGCTTTGTGCGTGGCGTGCAACGCAAAGGTTTGACGCTTCAGGGCAAACGCGCTTTGGTGGTGGGCACGGGCGGCGTGGGCTGCGCGATTGCGGCCTCGTTGGCGGCGGCTGGCGTGGCGCATTTGTCGCTTTTTGACCTGAATGCCGCGTCTTGCCAGGCGCTGGCACAGCGGCTTCTCACGCACTACCCGCAGCTGGAAGTCCGAACGGGCGACAAAGACCCCGCCGGCTTTGACCTGGTGGTCAACGCCACGCCCATGGGCATGAACCAGGGCGACCCGCTGCCGGTGGACACCTCGCGCCTGAACGCCGCCACTTTTGTGGGCGAGGTGGTCATGCGCACCGAGATGACGGCCTTTTTACTCGCCGCGCAGGCGCGCGGCTGCCGCGTGCAAGTGGGCGCTGACATGCTGTTCGAACAAATCCCGGCGTATCTGGAGTTTTTTGGTTTGCCTTCGACGACGGCGCAGGAGTTGCGGGCGGTGGCGCAAATTTGAGGCTGCTGCGGCGTGCCTTGAAAAGTGACCAGAGCGGTGTGATTCGTTTCTGTCGTCTTGTTCGCCCTGGCTTGTCCATTCGCGCAGTCTCTGGCGGCAGTGCGAGGGGCAGGCGGGCGGGCCTCATACTGCGGGGGTACGCACAAATCGGCCCGCCCACCTGCCCCTCGCACTGAGCGATTCCACCGAGGCGCGCTGGGGTTCAACCCGCCGCCGCAGCGTGCATCGTTTCTGTCGCCTTGTTTTGCCCTGCTTGTCCATTCGCGCAGTCTCTGGCGGCAGCGCGAGGGGCAGGCGGGCGGGCCTCATACTGCGGGGGTACGCACAAATCGGCCCGCCCACCTGCCCCTCGCGCTGAGCGATTCCACCGAGGCTTGCTTGGGTTCAAACTGCCGCCGCGGTGTGCATCGTTTCTGTCGTCTTGTTTTGCCCTGTTTGTCCATTCGCGCAGTCTCTGGCGGCAGTGCGAGGGGCAGGCGGGCTGGCCTCATACTGCGGGGGTACGCACAAATCGGCCCGCCCACCTGTCCCTCGCGCTGAGCGATTCCACCGAGGCGTGCTTGGGTTCAAACTGCCGCCGCGGTGTGATTCGTTTCTGTCGTCTTGTTCGCCCTGGCTTGTCCATTCGCGCAGTCTCTGGCGGCAGTGCGAGGGGCAGGCGGGCTGGCCTCATACTGCGGGGGTACGCACAAATCGGCCCGCCCACCTG
>Ga0070374_10001098_pt1 | contig 11463 bp, 9 predicted proteins | sample LauGreSuBDMM15SN_2_FD_66374 | JGI IMG/M metagenome (GOLD analysis project Ga0070374, IMG submission 66374) | Freshwater lake microbial communities from Lake Michigan, USA - Su13.BD.MM15.SN (version 4) (version 4) | ecosystem: Environmental > Aquatic > Freshwater > Lake | place: Lake Michigan...
TGGTTAGCGCGCCGCCCTGTCACGGCGGAGGTCGCGGGTTCAAGTCCCGTCCGGGTCGCAAAGGTTTTGGTGTTGTATGCAAATTTATTTGTGTGCCATGCGTACTAGCGGGCAACTGCTGGCAAGATCTTTGTTGGCTTGGTAGCTCAGTTGGTACGAGCGAACGACTGAAAATCGTTAGGTCGCCGGTTCGATCCCGGCCCAAGCCACGGTACTAAGTTAAGTAAATAGTGCGCTGTTCCTATTGGTGGCAATAAAAATATCATGCTCAATAACCCAATACAACTGATTCGATGTTGCCCAATCAACCAAGAAATTCAGGTCTGGATAAGTTCTATATTCATCACGCCTCGGATTAAAGCAACGTACATCATCAATAAATACTGTTACCAATTCGATATTTTGAAGGTGCTTTCCAATTATGTTTAGTTCGGTTTGTATTGGAGTATCTACGGGCCCTTGAAAAGTTATACCTTCAGAAAAGTGACCATCTAACCAGAATGAAAAGTCATTCTCTCCTTTTGAGATCAATTTAGAGACTAGTTCATCCAAAATATTCTCTGAGAGGTCGCAAACAATCTCGACATTTGCAAATGGTTTAAGCCTAGAAACTGCATCTGCTGCCAGTTTTTGGCTCGGCTCAATAGATTTTACAAGTTTTACAAGTTTTGCAAGATAAAGCGTTGTATCGCCTAAGAAGGTTCCTGTTTCAACCCAACAGCTTTTCCCGCCCCATTGACTTAATACAGACCACTTTACAATTTGAGGCGCAGGAGATTTGAAATAAGTTCTTGTCCATCCAAGGAAAGTTGAGGCAGCATACGGTGAATTACGAAAAACAAAAACTGACAACAAGATGCTCACCCTAATTTTTGTTAAAAAGCCTAATAAGGGCTTCGGGGCTTTTTGAAAGAGTCTTTTCATTGGGTCATCTTACATTCGGCATCGTTATAAACAGTGGAGCTGAAGAGTTCGAGTAGAATTAGGCATGGCTAAAGTCAAAGTTCTACGTGTTATTGCCCGGATGAACGTCGGTGGTCCAGCTTTTCTCATTAAAGAATTAATGATGGGACTCGATGAGTCACTTATTGATCAAGTCCTGGTATACGGTGTTTGCGAAGGAAAGGAAACTGAAATTACTGGGGTATCAGCCTTCGGTAAAACTCATCAGCTTCCAACATTAAGGCGTAGCGTCAACTTATTGGCAGATCTTCGATCTTTAAATGCATTGCGAAAATTAATTAAAATTGAAAAGCCAGATTTAATTGACACCCATACCTTTAAAGCTGGCTTCTTAATTAGAACTCTCTATCTTTTTTCAATAAAAAAAAGCGTAAAGATCACACACCATTTTCATGGGCACTTACTTAATGGATACTTTTCAAAGAAAACACTATTTCTTTATCGGCGAATAGAAACAATTCTAGCTAAGAAGGCTGATGTACTCATCACCGATGGCGATTCGATTACACGTGATCTCGTCATGAACAAAATCGCAGCATTGGATAAATTCTTGAGTATCACTCCTGGGGTGGCAAAACCACCCTCCATAGGTGTCGGGTCCGACAAGTTGCGTGAATCGGCTCTTAAGGACCCAAGGCCAGTAGTTGCTTTCATTGGGCGGCTTGCACCCATCAAGCGTCCAGATAGATTCTTACGAATTGTAGAAGAATTGACGAGTCGAAATGTTAAGTGTGATTTCATTATGTATGGGGAAGGAGAATTATTTTCAGAAGTACAAAAACAGATTATCGAGCGGGAGATTAGGGTGAACTTATTCCCGTTTGAGCCAGATATTTATCAAATATTCAGTAATGTAGATATTCTTTTGATGACAAGTGATAACGAAGGCACACCACTGACTGTTATGGAGAGCTCATTCGCTGGCGTGCCTTGCGTTGGAACCGACGTAGGATCAATGAAGGAAATCGTCAAGAATGGCGTAAATGGCTTCCTGGTCGTGCCTAATGTTGAATTACTTGCAGACAAAATTGAAGAATTGGTCAGAGATACTCTCGCATTGCTGAGTCTAAAGCAGACGTCTAAAACTTATGCTGAAGACCATTTCAATGTTCGTGATTATGTTGTTGCACACCAAAATCTTTACTTATCACTTGTTAGATCTGGAAAAGCTTCTCTTAGATAACGCTTCATCCCGACTTCTAATTTAAGTGGCTGCCATGGAATAGTTTTAAGGATTGCTGAATTATCAAGTATAGAATGTTTTACGAGCTCATTGGGGCGTGGATAATCTATTTTTCTTATGGTTAATCCTGTTTCTTCTGAAATGTAACTCAAAACCTGTGCGATTGAAGTCCCAATCCCTGTGCTCAAATTGAGGACCAAGTGCTCTTCTCTTGAGTCCCGAATAATTAAATGCAATAAGGCATCTACAAGACAATTCACAAAGAGAAAATCTCTTATGATTTCTCCATTGGAATATACTTTTACTGACGACTTATCCATGGCAGCTTTCATGCATTGATTTGTAAAATCATGGAATCGAGAATCTCCGAATACGTTAGAAACTCTAAGAATTTGTACCTTTGTTTGTCCTTTGAAAGAGTCAACTACGCACTTCTCCTCGGCAGCTTTTCTAGTCCCGTAAGCAGTTAATGGTCTCACAGGGAATCGCTCATCGACGCTACCGGAAGCCTCCCCGTAAACTGAGCCTGAGGATAAATGAATTACTTTGTCACACACTCTGGTGCGCATTTTCTGAATTAATACTTCAAACACTGCTGGTTGCGTCCAAAGATGTGATTTAGCAAGAATTATCAAGGTCCCGATATCGAATTCGGCTGAGCTGTTAATTATCATACGACGTGAAAGTAAAGTGAAAGATTTTGCTTTATAACCAACTAATGGTTCGTTATATTGGTCTGAAATAATTAAACAACGCGATCCGCTGAATGGGGCTTCAAGAAGCAATCTATTTAAAATGACCCCCGATCCTATAAAGCAATAGTCATACTTATCTTCTACGGCAGTCTCGCTCAATGTTTTCATGAAAGAATTTTGGCAATAAACGATAGTGCTTCCACATCGTTAGCGATATTTAGTGAGTCTTCTAGAGTGATGCCCGCATGATTAGAAGCTAAGACTCTGATCTTACTTATCTCGGTTTGCGCTAAATTTTCGAATGAATTCATTAAATCTTCATTCAACTTTTCGCCGTTTCTAGCACCTGTAACTAATATTTCTACGTTGGAATTCAATACTTTTTGCATGCGGTTAATGATTTCTGTCATTAATATTGGATTACCCATGTCCAGAATATGAATGTCACCGGAGTTTAGGACTGCAGACTTAATTGCCAATGCGGCCGCCTCATCAATATGCATAAAGTATCGTTTCATTTGTGGATCTGTGAGTGTTATTGCAGCACCATTAAGAATTTGGTGCGCAAAAGTTTCAATTACCGAACCTTTTGAGTTGAAAACATTTCCAAAACGTACGTTTGTAAAACCACTATTCCCACTTAATCGATGCTTGATTACTAGTAATTCCGCTATTCGTTTTGATTTCCCTAACACACTTATTGGTTCGGCTGCTTTATCTGTTGAGACATTCAAGAACCCAGGAACTTTGTATTTAACCGCAGAATCCAATAAATTCTTGGTACCTAAAACATTGGTCAAGACAGCCTCTCGCGGGTATCTTTCAAGGACCGAAAGATGCTTAAGGGCTGCACAATGAATGATTAATGATGGGTTTGATTCTTTTATAAGGTGATCTAGGCCAGCCTTGTCTCTAATATCTTGAAGTACATAACTTGTCTCTTGAAATAGCGCAGTATTGGAAACTGCCAAACTTAAGGAATGTAAGGCGTTTTCATCTCTATCTAAAGCCACTAGGTTGACATCGGGGACGTGAGCAAGTTGATTCATTACTCTTGAGCCAATACTCCCACCAGCACCTGTAACAAGAATGGTTTTGCCCCGCAGGAACATGAAATCACGTTCTTCCAAGCCAATGTTTGGAGTGGGATTTCCAGTAATTTCTTCGTACCTTAGATCGACAGTCATATTCCCTTGTCCCTTGTCTTAGAATCACTCAAATCCTATTGACAAGTATAGGTTTATTGGAGCTCGAGCAAAGGCAAACAACCTATAATGTGAGGGAAATTGTGTTGAATTTAATACTGGTATGCAATTCCTAATTTTGGGAGTGGGGCTTATGGGGATTATAGAGAGCGAAAACGCCACTCCCAGAGTGACCGTTCTCATTCCTTGTAATTCAACCAACTTTTTGGCTGAGTGTCTTAATTCGGTAGCTTGTCAAGATTATTTAAATATTGATGTGCTAATCGTTTTGAATGGTAAAGCAATTCATGAACGAACCGCATTAGTCCAAGAATTTACAGAATACCCACGCAACTTAAAATTTGTTTTGAGCAAGAAAGAAGGAATCGTAAGTGCGCTAAATTTGGGATTGGAATTAAGCAGTAATGAATATATCGCGCGAATAGATGCAGATGATGTGATGCCGTTAAATAGAATTACTCTCCAAATTGCAAAATTTATCCAAGATTCAGAAATTGTATGCATCGGAGGACAACTAGAATACTTGGCTGCTACGCCGGGACAAGAACATCCGGGTTATCCGCTGACCGATGAAGGCTTCAGGCACGCGCTCTACAGATTTAGTCCACTGCCGCACCCTGGCGTTATGTACAAAAAATCAGCTGTCGTCCTTGCTGGAATGTATAGGGAGAAATTTCCGTATATTGAGGATTGGGATCTTTGGACTCGATTAGCTGAACAAGGAAAGATTTTTAATCTTCCAGAGCCAACTGTTTACTACAGGATTCACTCAAACCAATCAACCAAACTTCATACAATAATTCAACAGAAGAGCATTGAATCTCTTTCTGCGGAAATGCTAAAGCAAACTTTTAAAGGGCTTGGCCAACAAAATCTGCAAGACTCTCACTTCACGGAAACACAATCGATCGCTATTTTTTCCCAATCTGCTTTCAAAAGAAAAAAGCAGACCAAATTAAATGGACTTTTTGGGCAAAAAGCCAAACGAAGGGCACTAGCTGGTTATTTGTACGTTCGTATGATGAGTTCAAATTCTTCACAAGCCCAGCTTCTACTTCTGCGCATAGTTATTTCACTCATTGATCCTGTTTTATTAATTCGTAAGCTTTTCTAGCTATCAATCCATTCTTGAATTAATTCATAACCGCTGAATCTAGTAACAATTTCTGTTGAGAATTTATCACTCAGGGGTTTTGTCATTTGAAGTCTGATATTTGCTACCCACTCATCGCAATCATCGTAATTTTCAACAAGAGATCCTCCCCCAAATTCAGAGATTAACTCTCGAGGTCCATCTGCATCCACCGATGCAACCACTGGGATGCCATGAATCCAGCTCTCTATAATTACAATTCCAAAAGTCTCAACTAGCGACGGCAAGACTAGAACCTGCGTCTTAGGCAAACAATTTGAAGGACTTTGCCAACCAATCAGTTCAATATTTTCGATTCCTCTTTGGATTATCTCTTTCCTTAGAAAAGGCTCCTCGGCTCCTCCGCCTGCAATTTGAAATCTGAGGTCTTTGGCATCCTCTGCAATATTCAATATCTGTTCTACGCCCTTCTCTTTTGATAACCGACCCAAATATAAGCAATTCGATTCTTCGCGAGGCTGTTTTGGGTTTAATGAGCAAGTTGCAGAAGAAGATGAATACGGATTAGGAATTATTCTTAATTTTATTCTTGAGTTCATTTGTAAGAGATTCTTGCCTGTAGTTTGAGATGGTGCTACCACTTGATCTGCGAGTTGATACAACCAACGGATAATTGCCGTATCTGACTTACGCAGTAAATTAATAGGGGTATAACAGGCAACAGATAAGTGAAAATTGCTTTTTAATGCCCGCATAGCAAAACAAAGAAAAGCAGATGATGGATCTAGGCAGATTACGAAGTCTGGTTTAAATCTAGTTAATTTGCGGTGCGCTGGAATTAAGCGCAGCAGTGCAATTATTGGCTTAAGAAAACTAAATCGAGGAGGAGGCACCTCTAGGCTTCGAACATCCAATTCAGAATTGTGTAAATATTCTGAGGAGTAATGAACGTAGATTTCTACTTCATTACCTCGGAGTTTTGCAGCGGTGCCAAGCTCAAGAGCAAGGCTCGCTAGCCCACCAGTATTTAGACTTGGAACGAAGATTGCTAACTTCACGCTTCAACAGTAGCAGTCCAAAGTCAACACATGCTCATAATGATGCTTGGTTTTTTACGATGAGTTTTGGTCCAAAATATGCCGGTTGAGGTGGGACAATAGACGACTATAAATTGTCTTAAAATTATTGTTTCGCTCATAATTAGAGCTGACATCTTGGGATTTATGAAGATCCCAGAGAAAGTGCAGGGTTTGAAAGGAGATCTCTAAGTCGCATTGTTTTTGTATGCAGAGAATTTACCCAACATGAAGTTGGTAGTTTTAATTTGTTCGTAGCTTCAATCGCATTTGCTTGAAGCTACGCGGGTATAGCGTCTGAACTCTCTATACTTTCCAGTCTGAAATCTCGAATTTTCTGAAAGTCGTGCTCAAAACCATTAGAATTGAGGGGTGGAAACATTGAACTTGCGCCCTGTCAATTTCAAAGGGTCGCACCTAACTGAACGATTCACCACTGACAGCCACCATTTGGATCATTTGATAACCGGCCGGAAGAATTACTTACTTTCTTGCCTAGCCAGCAAAAACATCAATTTTGTTAAATACTCCATCTTTAATCTGACACTTTTATTTAAAATAATTAAAGAAGCCGACTATGTCATTTAGCATTCCTACAAAAAAGATTGATTACTTATTTATGACAAATTCGTTATCTGGCGGTGGTGCTGAAAGAGCAATAAATATTGCTGTAAATGAATTGTCTAAGAAAGAAATTTCAGTTGGATTACTAGTTATTAATGATGGGCCACAAGATCTATACGCACCAAAAGTGCCAACCTTTGAATTAAAGAGAAAGTGGCAAGGTGGCTTATTTTCACTGTTGTTTGCATTCATGAAAACATACTTCTTGGTAGCAAGATTGAAACCAAAGGTATTAATCCTAAATTGTGACCTACCTGAATTTATGGGTGCTTTTCTATTTGGGCCCTGGAAACTTGTTGTAGTTGAACATGTTACTAAACCATGGTCAAATCGTTTGGCTTTGGGTAAATTAGTTCGACGAGTACTAAGTATTAGAAAGTCCTCTTGGGTGGTCGTATCGGATCACTTGAAACCGTGGTTAAGTGAAGGTATTAAAACGGAGCACATCCCAAACGCAATTTTTGAACAAAATGAATCAAAGGTTGGGCAAGTTGTATCTGGAAATCAAATCGAGAGATTAGTTTTTATCGGAAGACTAACAAAAGCTCAAAAGCAACCTCAATGGATGTTAGACATTTCAGAAATTTCCAAATTGCCTGTTGTGATTTATGGTGACGGGCTTTATCGGGATGATCTAGTCTCTGACTCAAAGGTTAGAAACTTAGACATAAAATTCCATGGATTCATTTCCAACCCTTGGAATGAAATATTTTCGGGAGATTTACTAATTGTCCCTTCAGCCTGGGAAGGCGATGGGCTTGTTGTTGTAGAAGCGCTATCCAGAGGTGTTCCGATTTTACTTAATTCAGTTGCTGATTTAACCCGATTTGGATTACCCGAAAAACATTATTGCGAGAATCCTAATGACTTTGCCTTTCGGATATCACTTTACAAGAATAACTTGGAGGGTCTAGTAGGGGATATTGAATTAGCTCAAAAAATTATTTCAGGAAGAAATCCTGAAATCGTTGCAACGAAATGGATTAATTACCTCAGCGAAAATGCTAGTTAGGATTTTGAGTCTAAAACAGCAAAACTTCGGTAGTGTTTCCCAGAGGTATATCTAAGAATTCTTGTTCTAGGGTGAGGTTGAGGAGGAAGCAAGTTGAAGAAGGTAACCGCTTACTTACAGGGCGGAATTGGAAACCAACTGTTTATACTCTTTGCCGCCTATTCAGTTGCCATAAGGATGAAAAATAGTGAGGTGTATTTAGATAAGTCCTTACTTTCTATTTCTCAAATACAACACCCTGGCAATTTGGGGGATATGGAAATAAGAGTAGGTGGGGAGGTACTAAACTTTCACTCCAAGAGATTCAAAAAGCCTGTCATGCTGATCAACACACAGCGATTACTCTACAAAATAGCATTCGCGTGTAAGCCACTTCGCAGATTTTTGCCACAATATCGCTCAAAGGTATTTGGGTTCGACCCACTAATTCAAACACTTCGATCTCCAATTAGTATTGTTGGATACTTTCAAACTTACAAATATTTTGCTGACATATCCTCAAACTCAAAGATTGAGATAACGCCCAGGGATCCATCGGAGTGGTTTAAGGCAACAAGTTTCGAGATTAATCAAGCCGGATCTACGGTTGGGATTCACCTAAGGCGTGGAGATTATGCCGCCTATAAATCAACACTTGGCATGCTTGCAGACGAATATTTTATTCAAGTTTTGTCGACCATAGGATTGCATGAGAAAGTCGATAAAATCTATATCTTTTCCGATTCTTTAGATGCCGCCGAGCTTTTAAAACAAAAGATTTCGAATTTCAAATGTGAAGTAGTAGTCCCGCCAGATTCTGTTAGCCCAGCAGAATCCTTACTACTGATATCACACTGCACCTTTAAGATTATTTCAAACTCGACTTTTTCGTGGTGGAGTGGCTACTTAAGTAAAAGTCCTTCTACGATTTTTGCGCCTATCCCCTGGTACTTAAACCATGTGGAACCTGAGGCCCTCGTGCCAGATGAGTGGAGAAGGGTCCAATCAATCTGGGTTCAATAGATGTAACTAATTTCTTAACATTGTGACTGCTAAGGTTAGGTGCGTGATTGATATGGACTCTTATGGATGGTGTGCCTTTGAATGATCTTCTAGCCCGATGGAGACAGACCACAATTGGCAGATCCTTGCACGTTCTCGATAAGAATGACCAAAAGAAACTTTCTGCGATTATCGTTATTCAAATCTTGATGGGTGCTTTAGACCTCTTGGGCATTGTCGCAATTGGTTTACTTGGAGCATTATCCGTTACAGAGATTCAGGGCAATCAGCCGGGAAACAGAGTGAGTAATGTACTTAGCATCTTGCATATTTCTAGTTCAAGTTATCAAACTCAAGCTGTTATTTTAAGCGTTGGTGCTGTAACCCTACTTGTGGGGCGTACGATTTTATCTATTTTTTTCACTCGTCGCATCTTGTTCTTTCTAAGTCGGCGTGGAGCGAAAATATCTGCTGACTTGATTGCGCGGGTACTCTCTCAGTCATTATTAGCAATTCAGGCGCGTACGACTCAAGAAACTCTTTATGCAGTAACAAGAGGTGTTCAACTCATTGTGCTTGAAGTGATTGCAACGTTAGTTGTTTTAATAGCCGATTTCTCACTACTAATAATTATGGGGGTAGGTCTTTTTGTTGTGGATCCAGTCACAGCCATAGGAACGTTTATAGTATTTTCTTCGATTGCATTTTTCTTGTATCGATTTATGCATGTGCAGGCTGGTGAATTAGGCGTTAAGAGTTCAGAGTTGAATATCATAAGTAATGAAAAAATCGTTGAAGTGTTTAGCTCCTACCGTGAATCAGTCGTTCGGAATCGGCGAGATTACTACGCAAGGGAAATCGGCCAACTGCGCTACTCCTTGGCCGATACCAGCGCCCGGATAAGTTTCTTGCCATTTGTTAGTAAGTATGTCATCGAAACAACGGTTGTCCTTGGTGCCCTTTTGATTGGCGCAGCACAATTCCTTTTACAAGATGTAGTTCACGCTGTCGCAACACTCACAATTTTCTTGGCCGCCGGTACCCGGATTGCGCCTGCTGTTTTAAGAATTCAGCAAGGATCTATTATGATCCAGGGAAGTTTAGGTGCAGCGATGCCAACCCTAGATTTAATCGATCAACTGGGTAATTCGAAATTGATTGAGAACGTTGATGATTCACTCGATGTGATTCATGCAGGCTTTGAATCTGACATACAAGTTGAAAATGTTTCACTTACTTATCCAAATAAGTCATCACAGGCAATATCCAAAATTGATCTCTCAATCCCTGCGGGTGCATCAGTCGCTCTTGTTGGCCCTTCGGGGGCTGGTAAAACAACTTTTATTGATGTTTTGCTTGGTGTACTTAACCCAGATGAGGGAAAGGTTTTAATCTCTAAGCTACCGCCGCTACAGGCTGTTGCAAAATGGCCAGGTGCTGTTTCATATGTTCCACAGGATGTTGTGATTGCAACTGGATCCATTCGGGAAAATATTGCCTTAGGTTACCCATTAGAAGTTGCTACTGATGAATTAGTTTTGAGCGCCCTAAAAGTTGCTCACCTAGAAGATTTTGTTGGCAGCTTGCCTCAGGGGATGGACACCCAAGTTGGAGAACGTGGGGCAATGATCAGTGGTGGCCAGCGTCAAAGACTAGGAATAGCACGCGCCATGTTTACTCGGCCACATTTATTGGTTCTTGATGAAGCAACAAGTTCACTTGATGGCGAAACCGAGGCGAGTATTTCCGAAGCAATTCATGCACTACGTGGGTCAACAACCGTAGTAATCATTGCTCATCGATTATCGACGGTTAGAAATGCAGACATTGTTGTTTATCTATCTGAAGGTAAAATTCTAGCAACTGGTACCTTCGATGAAGTCAGAAAATCTGTGCCAGACTTTGATCGTCAAGCAAGACTTATGGGACTATAGGCATACGTAGATACAGGGATTGAAGTAGGCTTACTTTATGAAAATTGTTGTCACGGGTGGTGCGGGTTTCATTGGATCTCACTTATGTGAACGTCTTATTTCTGATGGGCATTCGGTCACAACTATCGACGATTTGACCACAGGTAGCATTTCAAACCTGGCAAATCTAGAGGGAAACAAAGATTTCAATCTAGTGGTCGGCTCAATTTTGGACTCAGAAATACTGAATCCTTTGATCCAGAATGCTGATTATGTTTTTCATCTTGCCGCAGCCGTTGGTGTTTTTAACATTGTCAACAATCCATTGGCTAGCATGCTTACTAATATCCGGGGAACTGAGAATGTTCTTGAGGCGGCAAATGCTTCAAAGATTCCCGTTTTTTTAGCAAGCAGCAGTGAAGTCTATGGAAAGAATACTTCAGATTCGCTTAAGGAAAGCGACGATAGAATTCTTGGGAGCCCAGTCAAATTGCGTTGGTCCTACAGCGAAGCAAAAGCAATAGATGAATCTCTAGCTTATGCATACCATGTTGAAAAAAAGTTAGAAACACGAATTGTTAGATTCTTTAATACTGTGGGTCCTCGACAATTAGGTGCTTATGGAATGGTTGTGCCGCGCTTTGTTAAAGCTGCACTAACTAATGAGCCAATTACAATTTATGGCAATGGTAATCAGACGCGCTGCTTTGGGCATATT
>Ga0070374_10001103_pt1 | contig 11447 bp, 11 predicted proteins | sample LauGreSuBDMM15SN_2_FD_66374 | JGI IMG/M metagenome (GOLD analysis project Ga0070374, IMG submission 66374) | Freshwater lake microbial communities from Lake Michigan, USA - Su13.BD.MM15.SN (version 4) (version 4) | ecosystem: Environmental > Aquatic > Freshwater > Lake | place: Lake Michigan...
TTTGTCCAACACTGTAACTCGTGAAATTTGAGGAAAGCTTCCATCGGCAATCATGCGAACAAAATTAGAGCCGATGAAACCAGCACCTCCAGTTACAAGCACATGCATCATTGCTCCCTCTAAAGCTATTCAATAACCTCACTTTACCCAGTATCATAAGCGCATGAAAGGCATTGTTCTTGCAGGCGGAACTGGTTCTCGGCTTTGGCCTATAACTAAGGGAATAAGTAAGCAATTAGTCCCTGTCTATGACAAGCCACTTGTTCACTATCCGCTTGGAACATTATTTCTTGCCGGAATCAAAGATATTTTAATTATCACTACACCCGAGGACCAGTCATCATTTCAACGATTACTTAGCGATGGTTCGCAATATGGCGCACGATTTGAATACGCAGTCCAAGAAAAGCCCAATGGTCTTGCCGAAGCATTTATCATCGGTGAGGATTTCATTGCAGGAGATGAGGTTGCACTCGTACTCGGCGATAACATTTTTCATGGCGCAGGTCTAGGCCAACAGCTCAGTGCCTTAAATTCAATTTCTGGGGCAACAATCTTCGCCTACAAAGTCTCAGACCCACAAAGCTATGGCGTCGTTGAATTCGCCGATGGCAAAGTAATTTCCATCGAAGAAAAGCCTGTAAACCCAAAGTCCAACTATGCCGTCCCGGGATTGTATTTTTATGATTCTCAAGTCTGCGACATCGCAAAACAGATTAAGCCGAGCGCTCGTGGTGAGCTAGAAATTACTGCAATAAATGATCACTACTTGTCGAATAACCAGCTAGAGGTCAAAATCCTCGATCGTGGTACAGCATGGCTAGATTCTGGAACCATCCAGTCCCTGCATGCAGCAGCTTCATACATTCAAGTGATCGAAGAGCGCCAAGGCAGCAAAGTCTCATGCTTAGAGGAGATAGCGTGGAGGAATAGTTGGATATCAGACCAAGAACTTATGGATATTGCCAAGAGTTATGGAAAAAATCCTTACGGTGCTTACTTAAGCAATCTGCTATCCGATAAAATTCATCCAAGCAGCTTGAATAAGAGTGGAAGTCTATAAATGACTGATTTAGTTGTAGCTACAGAAAGTAACTTTTCTGAAAAGTGTTATCTTGCAGTCAATCGAGATGTAGTAGCTGCAATCGAATCAGGAGCATTCACTTCAGGGTTTGATCACTTCTCTAAGCATGGAAAATTCGAGTCAAGATTGCAGCTGGCAGATGTCAATTCTCATTACTTGTTAACTGATTCTTTGACAAGACAAATTTTTGCACAAGAAATAGAGAGTGATCCTAAGGACAGTATTTTAGAAATAGGTCCACTCAATAGGCCTCTGATTACTGCAAAAAATTGTAAATATTTTGATTTATATGACACAGATGAATTAAGAAAGAAAGCTGTTGGAGCAAACTTAGATCCGAATACGGTTCCAAACATTGACTTTTATGAGAAAACTGGCGACTTATCTGTCATTAAAGAAAAATTTGATTCTGTTTTTAGTGCACATTGCATCGAACACCAACCTGATTTGATAAAGCACTTAAATCAAGTCTCCAAATTGTGCAAGGCGATTGGTTCCAAGTATTGGGTAATCATCCCTGATAAGCGATACTGCTTTGATCACTTCTTTTCAGAGTCAAGAGTGTCCGAAATAATCCAGGCGCACGAAGATCAAAGAGTCGTTCCTGGAATACTCAATGTTCTAGAACATTTATCTCTTACCACACATAACGATGCAGACAGGCATTGGCGTGGGGACCATGGCCTTTACGGTGAAGATGTAAAGTCTCGCTGGGCTGCTGGGCTTCAACACTTTATTTCGGCAAACGGTGGTTATATCGACGTGCACTGTTGGCAGTTCACGCCAAAGGGGTTTTTTGAAAGTATTAATTTACTTTTTGAACTTGGATATATTGAATTTAAATGTACGCGGTATTATGAAACTGCTATAAACGATCTAGAATTTTACGCAGTACTTGAAAAGATGAGATAATTAATCTAATCGTACATCCCCATTGGGTGTCATCAAGTGCTTAGCTAGAATTCTGTACTCACTGCATTCTAGCTATTGATTTTTTAGACCCACTCCTGTGATTTTTACCTCTGGATTTAAGCCAAGATAGTTAGCGGGATCAAAATCATCAAGTAGGGACATGTTGACTGCCTTATCGTACTGCTATCCTTTTCTCAAGTGTGAACATGGATAGTTAAACGCTTCTTGAAATTCACTCTATGAGAAGGGACAGTACTTTCGCATGTTCATATTTTGTGATCATATGGGGTGAAAATGACCAGACAACACGCGCTTTTAGGAACACAGAATGGTACTCGGCGGCTATGCTTAAGTAATGGTTAACAAAAAAACAATGTCTATAGTTGGCGTTTTGGCTACAGCGCTGACTTTCATTTCGGTATTTATAATCGTAGATCCATTCAGAAAAAGCTTTCCTTCAGTTTCGCTTTTTGGTTCATGTAGTGCAGACAATATTAAAGGCGCGAGTAAAGTTGAATCAAGGTGGGTCACCCAAACAGGCACAGATTTAGTAGTACAAGGTTGGGCAGCAGACAGTGAAAAAAAATCTGAAGCGAGTGAATTCAGTGTGCTATTGATTGACAGTTCTAATAAGGTAATCGGAACATGGGTTTCAAAGTACGACTTCGAACGACCAGATGTTGTGGCTGCATTCAATAATCCATCAATGGCGAAGTCCGGCCTAAACGTAAGTATTGGTTCGATTGCACTTCCAGGCACATACAAAATTCAATTTGGCAGTATTAATGATAATCAATATCAAATTTGTACTGCCCAAGCGGAAATTGAAGTACAGGACTATCTCCAATGAACTTCTATCTTCAAAGAAGGTGACAAGTTAATTCTTCGGTTAATTTGCTAGATGGCTCAAAACCAAGAAATGCAGGTACTGAATATTCGTCTTGATCCTTAAGACGTCAACGCCACTAGGTTAAAGAAAGAACGAGAGTCGTTGGGCTTGAAATTCACCAACGCTGCAAGAGAGCTGTAGTAAAATTTGAAGAATTTTCAGGGCAAGCTAATCCTCATCCCTTTAACTTCAATTCGCATTTGATTCCTGACTCATCAAACGCAAATATTTGTGATGGGTATTCCTTAGTTAACATTTTGAAACCAGATTTCTTGGCCCAGCTACCAATTTGATTTGAGACATCATTTCTTATCAAACCTGAAAATCCGATTCCTGTTACTTCATTCTTACTATTTGTAGAAATTAGATTGAATATAACTGACTCTTTATTAATTAATGTCACCCAACCAGAGGCGATAAAACCTTTTTGATCGGAAGTCGAGCGAATATCATCGACAAATCCGAGACAGTTTGGGACCAACACAACATCTCTTAAATTATAACTATTCACACTATATTTTTTCTTAAACTCAGGATTAAATATTGTTTTCTCTTCTTTGATCAAAAACTCACTTAAGTATTTTATCCTCGAACTATCCGGATAAAGCGCTCTTGATGATTCATCATCAAGAATATCTTGCAGTAATACAATCGAAGCGAAATTACGATGAAATTTTACGTCGTTGGCTGGTGCCGAATTTACGATTTGAAATGGAATGAAAAGAATCGTAACTAGAAAACTTAAATGATACCAATTGAACCGAGGTGGTTCTTGGTGGTCGTGACGCTTTTGAGTTATCACAAGCAGGGCACCAAACCAACCAATTAAGCTGACGGTCGTATATCTAGATGCACTTGCCTGATTTGTTCCAAAATCAAACCTGCCACCCGCAGATGCTGTGGCAACCATTATTGAATATACAAAAATCATTAGCCCAACCACTGAAGGCCAATTATATCTGGCAGTTCTGAACATTTCAAAAGTTTTTTTCAATAACAACAAAAATAGGAATAAGACGAATATCGTCGACAGTAGATGACTTTGCACATTGATTAGCTGATCTAAAGGATTTGTGAAATATGCTAATACATATTTAAAAATAAAATCTGGGTGTTGAATCAACGTATCTAATGGAGATGAGTGATTACTGGAATAATCCTTGAAGTAAACTCCAAACAAGAATAATGTTGCTAATAAATGTGAAAATATTTCGAGAAGGGGGCGCTTCAGAAAAATTGCAGTTAGCAAGATAACAAGTATCGAAAAATTTCCAGAAGCCATTGTTCCAATTGAAAAAATGCTAAATAGGTATGTTATTAGAAATAAGGCAAGTCGATCATGTATAAGATAGAGAATATAGAAATAGAAGCTCAATAATGGAAACAAGACACTCAGGAAGAAATGGGATTGAAATCCCCATGAAAAATTCTCGATCTGCAGAATAGAAAATGAAAAAATTGCTAAACAGTACATTTGGGGGGTAGCAGAATTAAAATCAGTATGCTTATAACCCAGTTCTAAAACTTTGAAGAATGTAAAAAGAATAAAAAGAGCAAGAATAACATTAATGACTAGTAGTGGAGTGTTAGATCCATTGAACCACACAAAATCTAAGTAATAAAGGATTTTTGAAAATACAAGACGGTGTTCATTGTGTTGCTTCCAAAAGAGTGAAAAATCTAAATTTGCCAGTGGGACATTCATGGCCAACCTGGCATCCCACTCATCCCAAAACAGTGCCCCTGAATAGTCATTGACTATACGTCGAACAAGAAGTGCAATCTGTATCAAACATAAACAAAGGAACAAGATTGTTATTTTCTTGGACTGACTTACATTAGTTCTCATAAAAGGCCTAAATTTGATTGGTTTCAATGGCATCTGCGATCCAAGGAATGACTTCGTCCAGCATGTCGCTTAGACTTGTAGTTGCTTCAAAACCAAGTATTTCTTTTGCCTTTAGAACAGAGGGTACGCGCCTATTTACGTCGTACTCAAATCCTTCGTCGCGTTGTATCCGAAGCGGTTTGTCGTAATTAATCTTGGCCCAAATCGCTTCCACGAGTTCCAAAACTGTTGTTGATTCTGCCGTAGAAAGATTAAAGTCCTCATTGAATGCTTCTTCTGACTCCATGGCCAATACAATTCCTTTCGCCAAATCAGCACCATAGGTGTAGTGGCGAATCTGAGATCCATCTCCCAAAATATGAACTGGATCCTGTCCCCTTAGTATTTTTTGGATTATGTCCGGAACTACGTGACTCATGGCTAGTTTTACGTTTCCAGAAGCAATTTCAACGTCACCTAGTGCGCGTCTTTCACCGATTCCCACACAATTGAATGGCCGAGCAATCGTGTAAGGAAGTTTGTATTGATCCCAGGCTGCTTTTGCAAAATATTCAACCGAAAGTTTTTGAAAGCCATAACTTGATAAAGGAGGTGCGACTTTACGTTCATCACCTTCTACTGATGGCCAACGGTCCGTGCTTTCGAAAACCATTGAACTTGAAAGATATGTGACTTTTTTCAGTGGTCTTCCTGCTTGAAGTGTCGCAATTGCTGCATCACAGGTCGATGCAATTATGCGTTCATTTTTAGCCAAAAGGTCATAGGCATATGTATGGAAATAGGAAATTCCACCAATGAGAGCTGCACCTGCAATAACGTGATCGACATCGTGCATTAACTTCGTCATCATTGAAACATCTTGAACGTCACCATTGACAAACTCGTAGTTGGATGCGGAATTAAATGCGCGTGTTACGTCGCCGTATTTGGACAGATTGTCAATTCCAATCACTTCATGGCCTTTATCCAGAAGCTCTTGGACTACATAGCCTCCAATGAATCCTGCAGAGCCAGTAACCAGAACTTTCATGACATACTCCTAATCATTATCGTGACTTCGAAACTTTAGGTGCAAAGCAATTAAAGAACCAGGGAAGATATTTTGGTGCCCACTTCGCAAGTAAGAATCTTGAGCTTCCATCTGTGCGGTCGAGCCAGATAGTTGGAATCTCGGCTACTGGCAATCGTAATCTATGGGCCTTGGAAACAAGCTCTATGCCTATTTCAAATCCACTTCTACTCTCGATTCCGACGCGCTCCACCAAACTTTTTGAATAAGCCTTAAATGAATTCGTTGGATCATGAGTTCCAACACCCGCAAATGTATACACAATTCTGCCTGCAGTCTTAGATAGAAACTTTTTAAATCTTGGTCCACCTATTTGCTGTCCTCCAGACATATATCTGGAGGCACAAGCTACAGCCACACCTCTGCTGATTAAATTCGATAGTTCCTTTATTGACCGCACATCATCTGACCCATCAGCCATCATTACCAAAACACATTCGGTTTTTGCACTATCTATCCCATATCTGATTGCATTTGCCGGCCCCGATCCGTATGACTGAACCAATATTTTATATGTGACTGGTTTTTCCAAAATACTTTCAAAGCATTCAATTGTTGAATCATTTTCAAAATCAACAACGACACTTACATCTATTGTCGTGCCATAATTATTCGCTAGGTCATTAATCGTTTTGATAATATTTGTGCCTTCATTAAACGCTGGGATAATTACGGTTGAATAGTTACTCATTAAATGCGATTTCCATTACCTAGTAGATTCCAGATATCGATAATAGGTTTTGATGTATCAATTTGCTTGTAGACACTATGTGGTGTTGCGATAATTAGTATGTCAGAAGAAGAAATAGTCACTTCTAATGGGAGTAAGTTATGATCAACAGTGACAAATGGGTCTGTCATTAAAACCCTTTTTGCCTTAAATTCTAAAATCTTCTTTAACTTATAAGACAAGCTCGATCTGATGTCATCAGACTCCCCCTTGAATGCTGCACCTAATATTCCAACCTTTAACTCACTTAGATCGTATTCTTCTTCTAGTTTTCTGACAACATACAACGGAAGGCCCTCATTCACTAACATGGCAGAGTGGCCAAGAGCAAAATTATTATTGGAAAATGAAGCCAATTGCATCGTGTCCTTAAACAAACAAGGACCAGCAGAGAATCCTGCATTTGGAAGATCTGACGCCCGTGGATAATCAAATGAAATAGCATCGCGGATTTTAGAGAAGTCGAGACCTGCTTCATTACTCATTATCCAGAATTGGTTCGCTGCAGCAAACTTTATATATCTCCAAACGTTTGTAAACAGTTTTGCTAGTTCTGCCTCTTCTGGTGTTACAACGATGGTTTTCACGCCCAATCTAAGGAATACTTCTGAAGCTCGCGCGATTCCATCTTCATTGAATGCACCAATTATCTGTGGGAGTTCTCGTAATTCTTTTAGTGCATGACCCTCCAAGATTCGCTCAGGGCAAAATGTCACTTCTGGAAATAGATTCGATTCGGCGAGCAAAGTTTTAACCCTTTTTGTCACTCCTGGAAATACAGTGCTTCGCAAGATCACTAATTGCTTTGAATTCATATAGGGAATGCATGCCGAGACCGCGTTTACGACTGCGTTAGGATCAGGGTTTAGGTGTTCGTCAACTGGTGTGCCAATTACAACTATAACAATGTCTGCAGATTCAATCGCTTTGTGGTCTGTTGTTGCATAAAAGGTTTTTTTGGATAACGTATTACTCAGAAGCGTCTGTGCGCCATCTTCCATAAATGGCATTATTCCCGAATTAATTTTCGAAACTGTATCATTGGAAATATCGAGGGATACTGACCTAAAACCTGAGTCAGCCAGAACCAGGGCGAGCGGTAGCCCTACGTGCCCGCCGCCACCAACAACAACAATGTTTTTCACAATAGACTATAGTGTGCCAGTAGTATGGCGTTCTGGGAGCATTTTCTTAGATATGTTTGGCCACGGATTCTAGCCATTTAAAAACATCAGGCTTTGGTTCGGGCGTTTTGATACAAGATTTCAACAAAATTGCCAAAAGGGTGTTTAATTTCTTTGACCTTCACATATTTATGAGCAATCAATAATTTGTGGATTTGAGAGAGATTGTCTTCGCGCATATCATCCTTATGTCCTTCGATTTGAATTATATTGATGTCTCCCCGCTTTAATGCCTGATTTGCTCCACTTAAAACTTCGAATTCGAAACCCTCAACATCAATCTTTAAGATATCTACATAACCCGTCTTTTTGTCTCTACAGAATTCATCAAAAGTTATCATCTTTGCAATTGTATGGATAAATGCATTCCTTGGTTTCTGAAATAGAATTCGATTCTTCCTCTTTAGATAGATTGAACTTTGATTCGGTAAGACGAACGTTGAAGTTTCATCCAGAATCGACTCATAGAAGTTCATGGTTCCTTGGAAATTCCCCATTCCAATCTGGAAAATAGAGACTTCTTGACTTAATAATTTTTTCTTTAGCATTTCTAAGGTTTTAAAAATCTTCGCAGAAGGTTCGAACGCATAGATTGCAGAATCTGGGTAAAGGTTCAAAAAAAATTTTATTGATTGGCCTTTGTTTGCACCAACATCAAAAATCAACAATGATCTCTGCTGCGGCTGGGAGAGATTCAGTTCTTTATATGCTCTAGTTAATTTTGGATAAAACAAAACTTTTTCGATAATCCAGATTACATTGGAGAGAAGATAAATCCATATTTTTCTCGGACTGCTTTTGTCTATTGACAACATGAAATCTCATTTCTTGGAGCATTAATAGTTCCTAAATTGATTAAATTTAATCCAATCTCACAACACCATTTGGTGTCATCAAGTGCACAGCAACAATTCCGTATTCACCATCATTTGTTGACGGGTCAATAAACTCAATATCTGTGCCATTTAAACCAGCAAGAATTTCTGTCTTAAACCACGAGTCTGACAGGTGCTCAGTGTCGGCAATCGTGATTTTCTGAATTGCCGCTACCGCTTTTCCATCTTGTGATGGATGATCAACGGTTAACCATTGAATAAAGAATGGAAGTTCGCGAGAGTCATTGATTTCATTAACTCCTATTTGCTTCCACTTAAGATCGGTGCCATCGGGGCGTGTGCGGTGACCTTCAGTTGCACTACGCCCGAATTTCTCTTCAACCTTTGAAATATCATCAGTTGCAAAAACCCAGGTAAGCCAGCCGCCACCTTCTTGAGCTTTCTTACTAACAGCTTTACCCCAAGGGGTTTGCTCAGTTGCTGGGTGATCAAGAGGGCAGACAACTTCGATGTACTGACCGTTTTGAAGAGGCAGTGTGAAGTTACGAGTACCAAAGCGTGGGTGGACTCCGCCATCGACAAAGGTTGAACCAAGGCGTGAGCCCAGGCGTTGCACCGTATCGGCTAATTGATCATGGGAAGTTACATATGAGACATGGTCTAGGCGCATGGGTAAATCTTGCCCTATAGAAAGGGGTGCTAATTACCACGGGTCACTACAAGGAATTCTTGACCTTTGCGGGTCTACGCAGCAAAGTAAGCCCGGTGAAGCGGGGTTGGAAGATAGCCATCAGGGCATTGGCCTCACTATTGATTGCATTAATGGTATTTACCGCACTGGCTTTTAACTGGCTGGGTTTAGGTATTAGCGAACTCAAACTCTTGCCAGCTCTTCCTAATGTATTGGGGTGCACCCAACCGCAAAAATACTTCGTGGCCTTTACATCTTCCTCTGAAGCTCGGGCACTTGGCGGGTTGATCGGGCAATATGCCATCGTAGAAGCCGATTGCACATCTTTAAAGGTATTAGATGTTGGAACTAATTTACAGCTCAAAGACTCTGATGTTTTTTTGCAGGCGCAAAAGAAGTATCCCGATATTTTCTTGGGAAAAAACACTGAATGGGTTAATTCCAATTTATTCCCAGACGGGCAATTGATTGGATCAATGTGGCTAGAGGCCTATTACAAGCAATCTGGGCAAAAGTTAGATGGTGCAATTGCTGTTGATTTACCACTTCTAGTAGATATGGCAGTGCTTTCTGGTTTTAGTTTCAAGAATAAGGCAGGAGATTTACTGTCTCACAGGAGTGAAATTCTTAAATATCTGCTTAACGGAATCTATTTTGACTATCCTATTGATAACTTAAAGCGTAAATCAATCCAACTTGATTTATCGCGACAAATGGTTAACTCCTTTTCACAAATTGCTGCAAACAAGAAAGAGGTGTTGAAGTTATTTTCACGAACGATTGTAGAAAACCGTATCTTTATTTATAAACCAGGTATTTCAGATAGTGCCTTCTTTAGGACTAATTCACTATTCTATAATTTTGACCCTCATTCAGATTTACTTTTTGTGGGCGCAAATAACCTTTCTGGTAGCAAATTTGATTTTTATAACTCTTTTGATTACCAACTTACAAGCTGTAAAGATAACTCCTATCAATTCAAGATAGCGATTAAAAATACAGCCTCATCTGCCACTAATTTTCCGGATTATGTAAATCGTCGATTAGAGCGCAACCCAACAACGGGTGCTGGAACTCTGACCCAAGTACTTGCAATTCTTCCCCAGGGCTCTTCGACTCCTACCTGGAAGGGCCCTAAAGATTGGAGCGCTGAGACCCTTGAGCTTGGTGACGGGAGAATCGTGGTCACCGCGGTTGGCACAGTCCACGCGGGTCAGAACTACATCAATTCCTTCTACCTTCAAGGGCCAAAGGCTCTGAAGCTGCTCACTTGGGGACAAGGTTTGAAAACTCAGGCCCAATCCCGATCTTGTGGGCTCCCTGTGAAATAGGTTTTAAACAGCCCCAAAGCATGAAAACCTTGATTTTCCTCCTAGGTCTCCATTAGACTCATCCTTATATCTTTCCCTTTTGCTAACTGGCATTCGGGCGATAAGCCTAGAGAAAGAGAGAAAGAGAGAGAGAGATGAGTAAAAAGTTTATTCTGAGTCTTGGATGTTCACTAGTTTTATCAACCTTTACGGCAATTTCACCTGCATATGCAGATTATCCTGCGGTTGCAGGACTAGCGCAGCAGGCAGGAACATCTTCTTGCCCAGTGTTTATTGATCCAACTCCTGCTTCAATTCCTGCAAATGCAAAGATTGTTTCACTCTCAGTCTCTGCTAAGTCAGTAACTATGACATCAGGCAAGGCAACAGTCTTGAAGTTGCAAATGCCACATACTAAGTCTTATGCAAATGTAACAATCAAATGCGTAAACACCTCAAAATTCTATCCAGTCCTAATTAATTCAAAGGGAATGCTTCAACTTCCGGCTTTCGCTCTAATCAAGGCTGGCGTTTACACAATGACAATCAAGGATGTTAAAGGAACAAGAACTTTAAAAATTACTGTTAAGTAATTAGTTTCTTATCTAGCGCCAAGACCATTACGGATAGCCGTGAAGGTCTTGGCGCTGATTTGTATATCCATCAAAAAAGACCAATGATCGATGTAATACTCATCAAGCTCTTCAGCATCTGTTGGTGACACTAAATTCCTTCCAGATATCTGCCACAGACCCGTTAAGCCAGGTTTAACACTTAAGCGCAATCTAAACCCCGACTGACTCTCTTCACTCTGCAATCGTGGCCTTGGGCCTACAAGGGACATATCGCCCTTAAGAACATTGACCAACTGTGGCAGCTCATCTAAAGACCAG
>Ga0070374_10001106_pt1 | contig 11430 bp, 10 predicted proteins | sample LauGreSuBDMM15SN_2_FD_66374 | JGI IMG/M metagenome (GOLD analysis project Ga0070374, IMG submission 66374) | Freshwater lake microbial communities from Lake Michigan, USA - Su13.BD.MM15.SN (version 4) (version 4) | ecosystem: Environmental > Aquatic > Freshwater > Lake | place: Lake Michigan...
TCAAATTCAGCAAGTGTAAAGTGCTTTAATTGCATAGGGTAAAGTTATTAATTCCTTTTGAATTTCTTGGCAGCACTTTTAACCGATTTCTTCCCTACACAACCCCAAGCTTGCCTGCTTAGGTCATTAGCACAAGGTGGCTTTGCGCACTTCTTAATGCCTGCTGATCTTGCACAATAGCTGTCACCTTTAGCAGTGCCAGGGGCAATAGAGTATCCTTTAGCCCCGAACTTGACAGTCTTGCCATTCACCTTAGCCTTAAACTTCTTCTCTGCCATTATCTTCCTTGTCCAATATATTTCTTAGCCCTGCCTCCTTTAGGCTTTCTGCTCTTTGAATGCTTGCCTTCCCTTCTCTTGCCAAAGGTGATTTTAGTAGGCGAACCTCCCCCACTTTTTGCTTTTTTCATACCCAAATATCCTTTTTTTTCCCTTATTATTGCAAACTGATTTATGAAGTGTCGATTAACTTTACGGATAGAGAAATCAAATTTCTCAAGGTATTAGCATCAGGCAGACATTATCTTAAAGACATTGTCAAACCTAATAGACATTCTGTTTTAAGATGGGGCAACACTCAAGAACAAGCTGACATGCTTGGAGTAATGGGTGAATATGCAGTCGCTAAATATCTCGGTTTGCCATTTGACACAACCATTAATCTTCAAGGTGATGGAGGAGAGACTGACATATACTTAGGCAAGCTTAATGTGCAAGTCAAGTCCACAAAGTATAAGACTGGCAGGCTTGTCTTCAATAATAAAAAGGAAATAGCTGCTGACTTGTTTGTTCTTTGCTATTGCTCAGAGCCTGATCTATTAGTTCAGATATTAGGTTATATCGAAAAACAATTGATTGATTCAGTATCTGAAGTCAAAGACCTTGGGCATGGCCTAAGAATTATTGTTGAGCAGAAGCATCTGCTTCCAATCTCAGACTTACTTAATTACGATAAGTCCTTGTAAGCTTAATGTAATTACTTGACTCCGGTTCTACCAGCCTCCTTGGCTGCATAATATTGCTCTTGGCTTACAGGCCAAAGCTGATGCCTGCAATTATAGCCACCTCGATAGATAAAGATTGTGTTTGCATTAGTTCCTGACATTCTCCCTTGCCAGCCTTTAAGATTAGCCCAATCCTTTACCTGTTCAGTGGTGAAGAATCTGCCTGTTCTTGCTGAACAGAATGGCCTTGTGTCTTCTATGATTGTCCCGGCATACAAATAATACTCAACACCTAAGTCCTCGCTTACTGTCTGAATGTACTCTGCATTGAAGGCCATTACAGAGTCGTTTGTTGTCTGCTTAATATATCTATTCAAGAATGGCAAATCCTCCGGTGTGCCTTCTATAAACTGCCTCAGAGTCTTGTTAAGTTCTGCCCTGTTGCTTACTCCGGCAATGTTGCTTTTTAGGACTTCTTGAATCGCATTGCTGAAATTGTTTCTTATACCACCACCTATAAGAGCATCCTTAGTAACTTCAATGTTAGTGTCAAGAATGGCTTTATAAAGTTCAGTTTTCGGAGAAAAGTCATCAAGGATTAAACTTAGATATTCATTGGATGCTTCAGCAAGTGCCTTGTAGCCATTAATCACAGCCACAACCTCAGTCTGATAAGCTGCATTATTGACTATAGTATCAGCAATGTCCTTCTTTAGCTTTACCATTTCCCTCAAAGTCTTAGCCCTATCTTTAGGATCAAGACTTAATTCAGAGGCTAAGTCAATTACTTCATTGCTTAAGGTCTTAAATACTTTAGGTAAGGAATCAGCCATCCCATTCTCAATATCCAGCTGAATCTGCTGGATTTTCCTAATGATGGCTAATTGCTTCTCTGTCGGCATTACATTCCTTCAGGCATGATTGGCACAACAGCAGACTTAATCTGAGCAACCTTAACTGCTGCCATTGCTTCCACTTGTGTCCTTTGAACCTGAACAGGCAAGTCATACCACATTGCATTCTCATCAACCAATTGCATCACAAAGGCTGGAAGATTAGCACTCAAGACATAATCTTGGAGAGTGCATCCTTGGCTGTTTAGTAGCAATGTCTTCTCATCAACTGTCCTATAAGGCAAAGGATCAAGTTGCTTTAATATCTTTAGGTAAGACTGCTGGATTGAGTTCTCACCATAAAGCTTCTCAACATAATCATTCTCAATTCCTGAGATAATTAGTGGGTCAAAGTTCCCTTGCCTCGCCTTAGTTAGCATCTCACCAATCATGTCAGTGGTCATAACATCAAAGTCAGTAGGCACTGTAATCTGAGGCAAAGCAGCCTTCACCTTATCACTATCCATTAAGGCAGAAGCAAAGAGGCTGTTATACCTTTGATAAAGGATGTGAAAGCAAGCCTTAGTGTAAACCTGAGCCAAGTGAACAGTTACTGAGTAGCAAAAGGTGTTTAGCTCCTTTCTGTCATACTCCTTAGCAATCCCTGATTGAGCTGCTGGAATCTGACCAAGCAATTCCAAGCCTATAGCTTTAAATCCTTGAAACTCTTTTTGAATGATGTCTTCCTGGAATAACCTTACTGTCTCAGTAGGTCTCTCAATGTATCCAGCCGGAGGCACTGGAGGCACAATAGGATTAGGATTAACAGCACTAACTCTGTCAATGTTAATTTCCATTAATCCAAATGGACTGCTTGATGCCCTTCCTGAGCCTTGGCAATCATTACAGCCTACTCTTTCCTCCTTTCTGTTTGTGCGTTGTCCTGTGCCATTACAAGTCTTGCAAGGAGACATCTTCAATGCCCACTTCTGAGGCAAGGCATGTGTAGCCCAAAGGATGTTTAGGTCATCTGTCCGAAATAATACTTCATTCCAAGCAGGCAGGCAAGGAGCAAGAACTGAATCAAAAACCAAATGACCATCCTCTTCTTCATAAATAACGCTTCCAACCTTGATAACAGGGAGGTAAGAGAATGTATAAGGCAGGAAAAAGACTTGAAAAGGATTGTCATAAGTGTACTGATTGACTTGCCTGAATAGGACTAAGCCTTCCATTGTAATACACAAAAACTGATCCCACTTTTTGCGATTCATGTCCTCATAATCCTCAGCCTTAACAATGACAAAAGATTCTTCCTCAAATATTAAATCCTCGGAGAAGATTGTCTGTGGGTAAGGCTTCGACCAATCTAATGTGGTAACCCCTGCTGGATTCTTAACAAAGTCTTCATAGTATGGCAACACTGCCACAATTGCATTGGAATCTTGCAGATAGGTCTTAAGAAACACATTAAAAGACCAAGTCTCAAGGCTTCCAAACTTAGGCAGAGCATTCTCAACATAGAATTGAAGAGTATTATCCTGCAAGCCTATTCTCTCGGCAACTCCGGTTTTTTTGAAATCAGATTCAAATGTAATCTTGAAGTCATCAGCTTGCTGAATCTTTTGCAAGAAGTTAAAGACTCTGCCTGTGGCTGTGGTTGTTGGTGCTTGCCATCTCTGCCTTCTGTAGTCCTTCATCCAAGGCTCTTCGCTCGGATGTTGGGTTAGGAGGAGCTTTGTCGGATACTCATTTTCAAAGTGATACTCAAGCTCTTCTGCCTTTTCTCTTGCACATTCAATGTACTCAAGTTTGCCCTCACGGATTTGTCTGTCCATGAGGGTTGAAAATAGTTGTCCAATTAGCTCCTCCATCCCTAATTAATTATGCTCCGCAATCAACAATAAGTGTAATAGTCTCTTGTCCAAATACGCAGCCGTACTCGTTAGTCACAGTCACTAAGAAAATGTAAGTGCCTACGAATGAAACTGGATTCCAAGTGATAACTCCAGTAGTTGAATCAATTACAAGTCCAATCTCAGTGATATCATCACTTCCACTTGCTTGTTCAATTGACCAACTTTGTGCAGGCGCACCTGAAATTGCACCAATATTCAATACTGCTGAAAAAGTAACAGTCTGTGGGTCTGTGCATGCACTTGTGATAGTGTTGCCAATGTAAGTGCTACCTGAACCTCCGGTGAAGCTTATAATGTAATACAAGCCCTCAAGGAAGGTGTCAGTGTCAAACTCATAAGGCAAAGGATTGACTTTGCTCACCCAGTTCACAGTAACCTCAGCCATCTGATAGGTGTTCAGCTCTGCTGTGATGATTGGATCACCAATAACAGTCACATAGTAGCCTGAAGCATCCCAAATTCTACCAGGTGTGAAGTAGTAAAAGTCGTAATTCTGACTTGAACCAAGGATATCATTATAGAATTGTACATTATTTTGTACAACTCCCTGCATATCCTGCACCGTTAAAGTATGGGTTTTTGCAAGTGCTTTGGTGTTTTGCATACCTCTGCCTGCTGTTGTTGCAGTTTCAGGCTTTGGTTTTTCACCTGATGTATTAAGCACAAGGTAGCCTTCACCATCAAGGTATCTCTCATAGAGAGCAGCAATCCATGAATCAGCAGAAGCTTTTTCAACTGGAGTAAGAGCAGATGACTTCTTTACGAATGCCATCGCAATGATTTTATTTTGGAATTCGGGGTCGCAGAGGAAGTTTTGGTAGCAACCTACATCCGGACATGTTAATGAAAATATTGACATAGTTTTAGCAAGTTAAACAACTTGAGTTTTTAGGCTGGAAGCCCTGAAGGAGTGCCGAAAACTTAACTTGCGCTAAGGTTTCAAATGATGACTGTGTCGTGAAATCTTGAATGGTGGCAACATCAATATCTCCCTTCACAAAGATTGACTTATTGTTCCAAATCAGATACGGATGGCGAGTGGCATCGACAAGCGCAAGCTGAGTCTGTTCATCAATAAAATCTGTATGCAAATCTAAGGATAAATCCTGCTTATTTTGTGGCCTTCTGTGAACTCCATTGGATTGCCTGTAAAGATTTTCCTCAATTACAGGCTTTGCTCCTCCACCATTTATGCCAAGCCTTACTCTTTGCTTCCAGCCATTGAAGTACTCAAAGCCCTGAGCAATTGAGTTATCATTTGCCCAAAACTCAAGCATTGTGCTAAAGCAATCTGAGCCATCAATGTTTATAATGTTGCTTAAGCTGTAAAGGTAAAAACCTCCTTCTGATTCTGCATACAAGCCAAGCCTATAGCATCCAGTAGCAACAGCAGGGATTAATGTGGTGGCTTGGAATTGATCTGTAGGGATTAAATCGCAAACACAAGCAGTAGAATCTGATTCCCAAAGAATATCACTTTCTCCAATTGTAAAAACCCTGTTTCTTAAGAAATAAGAATGACCACAAGCTAAATTGAAGGCAGTAATTGAAAAGTTGTAGTCACCTTCACTTTCAACTACTGTAATGCCTGCATCTCCGGCAATTGCAATAATATCAACCATTGTCAATGAGTCATCTCCAAAGCCAATGAAATAATTATCAACCGTTATTGATGTGCCTTCTTCATTGACAATTGACCAGTTCAGAGTTGAGTTAGGCAATAAAGGACTTCCAGGAATGTATGAATTGATTGTGTCTAAGTATGCAGTTACATCAGCAGCCAATAAAGTATAAGAGAAAACAATTGAGCAAACATTAGGAGTTGGGCATTCAGGCCCAATTGGCTTTATTGCTTCCCCTATCTGCTGAATGAATTGTCCATCTTGAGTAAACAAGCCCACTGAGGCTGTTGTGAGTCCTGTGAGATTGCCTGAATCAGATGGCACATTGAATTGCCAATTGTCTCCAGGGATTGCAGGCATAGCATAGAACTCAGGACTTACATAGCAGCCATCTGTGAACTCAACAAACTCCATATCATACCAATCACCATAAAGCCATTGATTACTTGAAATTGGCAAGTAAGGCAATGGAGTGGTTGATGTATAATCATTAAAGTAAGAATCATCAGAAGTGGTATCACTAACAAACCTCTGCCATAGCCAATTGGTGTCAAGCCTGCCAATCATTAGCAAGCTTCTGTCATCACGATACAACAAGCATAAAACCCTTGTGTAAGTATCGTAGTTAATATTAAATGAAGAAGTCCATCCATCAGGCACAGTGAAGCTATTAAAGTAAGCCTGAATCAATGTTTCATCGGTTTCACTTAGGCTAAAGTTGATTACCTTTTCCATCAGGCTGATGCAATACCTATCCTCGGCAGTCTGAGGTGCAATATTGAATGTCCTTGCATTCTGCTTTGGCAAGGTGTCGGCAGGAAGCCTTGTGGGATTGCCTGAAGAATCAAGCTGCCAGTTCTTACCCCTTGCAAGTCCACTTGTAGCAATGCCAGTAATAGAATCATAAGAGTAAGTCATTGGGAAGAAAGCTGAACCATTCTGCTCAACAATCTGCAATGCCCGATCAACCTCTGCCTCAACTGGAATGGCTGAGAAGTCAAATGTGCCTGAGTAACTGCCAGGAGTAAAAGCTACAACACTTGCATTAAGAACTTCCTTAGTTGTATTGTTGAAGAATCCATTAACTACTACAACCTGACTATTGTCTGTCTCAGCCAAGTCAGCATTCCTGATATTGATGTTGTATTCATAGTTTGGCGAATCAGGAATAGTTTGATAGGTCAATGTAAAGCCTCCAAAGTATGGAGACGCATTAACTATATCTATCCAACCATTAACTCCTGCAACCAATTGGCTTAATGTCTTTCCAGGAAAGTAGCCAGGCAGCCAAGAATTGATATTTACTGCAAATGAATTAAGTAGATTGGCAGTAATTTGGTTGTCGGGATAAAACCCTGCATTCCAAGCAGGCTGAAATCGGTAGAATGAATTAGGCATTATTCAGGGTGTCAATAATCATTTGAGCAGTAGTCTGAATGACTCCGTTGATGGTTGTTTGATTAGCCACTAAAATGACTTTGAAATTATTTTCAGTGTCAAAAAGATTTAAAAAAACTGCATCATCCATAATCATCGAATCTCCAACTTGATAAAATTGGCCTCTGTAATTAAGTTGATTATCTAAATAAGTTAGTTCTTCCATTTATGTAGGAGTTATTCCAATTAATAAGTTAGTAATACTTCTTGTCGCTGATGAAGATGCAGAAACCACAACATATTGGTTAATTGACCAATCTATTGCAGTTGTAGATGATCCAATTGATGTGCTTGATGTCCATGGCTGAGCCATATACCTTGTTGTATTTCCAGCCCCGCCTCCATATAAATTAATAGCCATTGGTGCATTTTGAGCAGCTGTAGAAGCACCTACTGAAGAAGGCCCAACTATTGCAACACCACCAAGTGCAGCTGAGGTATTAATTGAAATTGTAATATTGTAAGCAGTTGTTGCAATTGCACTCGTGTTTTTATGCAGAAGTACAAAAGAATTATTGGATGTGAATGTCCCTGCTGGAATAAATAAGGTTTCAAGAATTGTGTTTCCAACTATTGGACTTCCAATCGTTGTAGCAGTAGTATTTTTTAAGTACTGGCTTATAAGTGATCCCCCATTAGTTGCCCAACTTAATCCTCCACTTCCATCAGTTATCAATGATTGCCCACTTGTGCCTGTATTAGTTGGCAAAGTCAAGGAATAATCAGCACTCATTGCCTGAGCCTTAATACCAACAGAATTAGTACCACTTCCTGAAGGCTCAAGTAGCCTTATTTCTCCTGCACTTGCTCCATTACTAAATGAAGGCACAGTTGAATCAAGAACCACATTTCCACTTGCATCGGGCAGAGTAATAGTCCTATCAGCAGTTGGAGCAGTTAATGCAATGTAAGTTTCATTGGCATCAGTTTCAGACCTAAAGCCTAATGCTCTTGAAGCCGATTGCCAAAACATTGTAAGGTAATTGTTGATACCAGTAGGTGCAGAGTTAGAACTATGCATATGAAAATGCCCAGTAGTGTTACTATCTCCAATCTTAGGAGTATGAGCAACCACAAACCCACTTACTAATCTTAATAGATTACTACCATCAAAAGAACCTCCATTCTTGTATTGAAAGTCTCCATTTGCTCCTCCTGGTGAACCACCTCCACCACCTGAACCATTACTTGCGGTAGTAATTCTGCCTTGAGAATCTACTGTAATGTTTGTGTTAGTATAAGAGCCTGGAGTTACAGCAGTGTTAGCAAGGTCAATAGTTCCTGATGAAGTAATTGTTCCTCCACTTAATCCAGTTCCTGCTGTTATGCTTGTAACTGTTCCTGCTCCTGCTCCAGTTGCGACAAAGTAGCCAACAATCCTCCAATTCCCTCCTCCCTCAGAGATAATCATACAACAATCTCCTGCTACAACTGTCTTATTAGTTCCTCCAGGAATGATTAGGCTTGTCGCATTATAGGTCAATGTCGCAGCAGCTTCAAACATCAAGACAAACCTCGCCCCTGCCGGACATGTGCCAAATGAGTTGATTGTTCCTGTGCCTGAAATGTGCAAATAGTTTCCGGTTGCAAGAGCCAAGTTTACTGTTGATCCTGCTGCTAAGGTTGTTCCTTGATTCTCATAAAGAGTTTCCTCAAGAGTAGACTTGTCCTTCTGAGTCACAAAGCTTGCAGTTCCATCGGCAAGCCAAGACCTTAGGTCAGCTGGAGAAATCTCTTGGGTGTTGTTGTCAGGGAAGAGAGTTGCACTCTGAGTAGTAAGATTGGCTCTGTTTAAATTTGCCATTTAATCGCCTATTGTAAAACCATCATCAAAACCTGTGTCAAATGCTGCTCCTGTTGGAGCAAGTTGATTAGCCTGAAGAAGTATGAACTTAGTTGTACCTCCGGAAGCATCTTCAGGTTGATTGGTAGCCTCGGTAATGAAACCTTGGATGTCCAAACTGCCTGAAGTGAGCCTGACTTTCCGATATTGCTCATCCTGAGACAAAGTTAAGAAATCGCATAGACTTTGAGGATAACTAAATTCAACCCCGATAGGCTTAAATAAATATTCAGCAGCTTCAGGCACAATGATATCTGCATAAATATCAGAGTTCTCAGCGATGGTCACCTCAGAAGGTATCTGAATGCATGGCTCAACAGAATCAGATATTGCGCTGGCATAGGCTGTCTGATATTCACCCACCTGAAACTGAAGCCTCGGATTAGTTAAGCCATAGGTATGCATGCCAAGCACCTTCCACCATCGGCAGGCTATGCGAGCAGGAGTATGGAAGATGTTGTAGAGGTTGCCTGCTGGACTACTTGAATAGGTAATTAGATTGCTTGACATGCTTGCTTGCCCAGGAGGGAATGCTTTGAAGCCTGACTCCTCTCTTACCCCATATGCTGTGTCCTCAACATTGTCAAACTCTAAATCATTCCGATTAAGCCAAATGATAAAAGTCTCCCAGTCATTAGGTCTGTCTGATGATCCTGAATCATCTCTTAAGAATTGCAATCTTCTACTGAATTCAATTGCATACCCTTCAGCAATGATTGAACTCTTGATGTCAAGCTTTGCACTTGAGCCTTCATTCATTGCCCTGTTATTGACAAAGTAATTTCTATCTGTGTGAATTGCCCATTGGCCTGAGACTGCAATGTTTTTCCACTTGTCATCATACCCAAGCTGGATATTATTGGCAAGCATGTCCACCTTAGCCATTGTCCTTACCTCGCCTACATTTGGGAAGGTTTGACTGATGCTATTTTGATAGAAGAACTCTCTTGGCTCAATTCTTATTATCCATTCAGTGCCATTCCATTCAAATGCCCAACCGAGGCAGAATATCCTATCAAGGCCTTCAAATATCTTTTTGTATGAAGTCTTGTAGCCTGTTGATTCATCATCAACAAGACACCCATAGGCAATCTCATTGTTTGTCTTAGCATTCCTAATCTTTAGGCCATTAGTCAATGCAGAATTCCAGTAGCACCCATTGCCTGTCTCATCAAAGACATCAGACCTTATCTGATTATTCTGTCCGGTGATAACATAAACAAGCCTATTTAAGCACTCGCCTATTGTCATGCACTCAGCAGTTGATGCATATTGACCCGGGTTCTGCTCATTCATGGTCAAGCAGACATTGTCAATGGTCATGCTTAGTGACCTTGTGAAATTGTCAGCAATTGGCAATGATGGCCTAACAGAACCACCTTCGCCCCAATATGCAAGGACAGCAACTCTATAATTAGGCAAGACTGTTATGCCTGAAATTGTAGTGGTAAAGTCAAAATCAACCTCAGGATCAACCGGAATGTTAGCAGTTGAAAGAGCAGTATTGTAAAGAGTGTAAAAAGTGTCAAAACTTCCTGATGAATCAAATGTCCTGATGTAGAATCTGATGTTGGCAGTCTCTCCTGGAAACAAGTTATCAGTGCCATCCCAAACAAATCTGCCTTGAATTGAAACTGATGCATTCAGTGTCCTTGTATAGTCTGAATTGTTTTGAAAGATTACATTGCTGTTTGTGAATGCACTGCCTTGAGTATCAAAAGAGCCACTAAATGAGCCTTTAAAGTCTGAGTTTTCAAAAAACACAGGCACAACATTGACATAAAGAGGATAATCCCAACTATAAGGCGAAAAACCAACAGGTGAATACTGAAGCCTTGAGGTTTGAGGAGCATAATTTCTTGCTGATGCAGCCAAGTAAAGTTCTTGCTTGTGCATCCTAATTTCACGCATTACCAATTGGTCAATTGCGTTTCCATTTAGGTCTTTGACAGCATAAAGGTCAATCTCTACATCCTGCCGAGCCTTGAATTGCTCTCTAAAGTTATCATCAATGATGCCGACAGTTATCTCCCAGCTATCTGTGTCGCATACATTAAACTCCTCATAGATTGCGAGGTTAAGCATGCCATTGAACTCATAAGGCTCACCGCCATATCCAACATCTGAAGTGATTTGAATGCTAATTTCAGCATTGATAAAGTATTGGTCATAAAGAGCCTTAATAAGTTTTGCTCCTCTCTCATAAAACTTGACCTCAGTAGAGAATGGCTGATCTATCCCATGAGACTCCATCCTGATGGCTGTGAACTCTATGGCATCCCAGCCAATAGGTTCTTCTACCTCAGTGCCATTAAGAAAAAAACTCCATCCTGCCATGGTTCAAATTTAGATAAAAAAAAGGGATAGCAATACCATCCCCTTTTCGCCTATCTAAACCAAACATTAATTCTCAGTTCTAAACCTATTATTTAGAATCTTAGTTGTCCTTCGGGGTGTTCTGATGAACTTCTCAAAGCCTCTCTCATCCATGTTGAGTTGAGTAATTGGCAATCCTTTTAGGATGCTACCAAGTTCTCTTATTTCGCCCACAACAGGACTGCCATTGCTTGCCTGTCTGCCCGATTGCATACTCCCCCAATAGATTTCTTGCTTGCTCAGAGCATGGTTAGGAATAACCTGAGAGCCTTTAGGTAAGTCCACCAGGGTGGCTGTTGGTGGAGTGAAGTAAACCTTACCGGACTCAGTAATTACTTTCTCAACACCTCTTTCACCTACCATTGCCTTACCTCCTTTGAATGCTTTTCCTTTAGTTCCTTCTGCGAATTCAGGCACTGGTTGAGTGGCTATGGCAGCTAGCTGAGCAACTGACAAG
>Ga0070374_10001114_pt1 | contig 11379 bp, 11 predicted proteins | sample LauGreSuBDMM15SN_2_FD_66374 | JGI IMG/M metagenome (GOLD analysis project Ga0070374, IMG submission 66374) | Freshwater lake microbial communities from Lake Michigan, USA - Su13.BD.MM15.SN (version 4) (version 4) | ecosystem: Environmental > Aquatic > Freshwater > Lake | place: Lake Michigan...
CCTTTGAACGATAAACTAGAAGAATAGGGTCGATTAACCCTTGAGCTTCTAGAACTCGGTAGGAAATCTCACCCATGGCGCCAGCGTTCGATGGTAGGTGCGGGGCCCAGTATCTGGTAACACCTTCTAATACAACTCTGCATCTTGAGGCTGGAACTGGCAGATGATCTGAGGGTATATAGATCAAGGCAGGATTTTTAGGATTAGAGGGGAGAGCTAGAGCGTACTCTAACTCTCCCAATAGTTGAAATATTGATACTCCTGATACAGGTAAAGGTAACTCAATATGTGCTCTTAGGGTGTAGGTATTCCCGTTTGGAAGTTGTAACAAATCCCCCAGGGCTGCATGTTCTAAAGTGGATCCCTCGAAGTTTTGAAATGACATATTGTTTATTGTTGCTACTAATTCTTACTTTGCCATAAGATTTGTTGGGATATTTTTTGTTACGATACTTATAGATATGAATGGAAAAGATGCTAACGATACGCCGCTAGGAAGCGATGAGTTAGAAAATTTACTCTCTGATGGAGGAAAATCTTTTTATAAGGATCAAAAAGCTTTGGCGATTTTTATACGTAGAGTGGCTGTCACGATTAAACTTTATCGGCAACAGTTAAGGAAGGTCAATTCTGATATGAGTGCGCTACGCGAGGATATATCCTCTGGTGGTCGAGCGACTTCTTTAAACCCTTTAGATGCGGTGCGTTTTTTATCCCCTGAGCAGCTACTTTCTTTAGTTGATAATCATATGCAGGGCAGGGTTAAGGCTACAGAGGCTGCTTGGGCAGCTGCTTTAGAGAGTCAAGAGAGGAATAAGGTTTTTGTGCTGAGAATTACTTCTTTACTAAAATCTTTAGATAAATTAGATCAGGAGAGTAGAAATAAAGTTGAGGTAATCCTTGCTGAGCTGGAAGGTTTACCACTGGCTAAGGCACCAAACTGGGTTTTAGAGAATGAGGTCGAAGGTGGATTAGATGATTTATTTAAAGGAGATAGTAATGACTAAAAAGTTTTATGTTCCAGAGGCAAGGTTAAATAGAGCTATGAATCAATTCCCTGAACGGTTTGCCTCGATTTCAGAGTACGCCGCTGCTGCGGGGTTGGATGTAGCTGTAGTGATGGGTTTATTGGAGCCGTTTTTTGAGGATGGTTCTTTATATCTTGAACTTGTTAACGGGGAAACTTTTTTACTAACAGCTCCTAGCGGCAGACCTTGTAGGGAGAATTTGAGTGATGTGCCAGCAAATCTTTGGGAGAGGTTGAGATTAATTGCAAACCCAAGCGAGGCATATGATAGCTGGAAACTTATGCGAGGTATGGAAAGAGGGGGATGGTCGGTTAGGTCAATTGATGCAAAGGAGAGTCGTTTACAGGGCGGAGTACTTCAGGCTAGGGTGGGGAGTAATATTTTTCCCGTTGTACCTTATAGTGAAAGAAGTAGTCTAGTTTCACCAATAGGTATATTAGCGGAAGCGGCCAGGGCTGATCATCGGGCGATTATAATTACTTGTGCGTTGGGGGAGTTGGATGAGGTGAGTACTGAGATTAGAAGGTACCTACTGGAAGGTAGAGGGAAGAGAATTTACGTGTTAGTTCTCGAAGCGCCCAGTTTTAATCCTATTTTATTTTCAATTAACGATAACGCCGTTTTACCTAAAAGTATATCCCGTTCAGCGCTGGAAAAAGAGATAGTTATTTAATTCGATTAATAAAAAACAGGACCCTCACATTGTAAGGGTCCTGTTAGTATTTAGTAGAGAGTTAGCTTATCTCAACTACATCTTCATCGGATAGAGATGTTCTGATATCGCAGTCAGCTTTAGCTGGTACTGTAGGGCACCAATTAAGCATTGCTTCTTCTAGTGTTTTTTTCACTTTCTGGGCAATTTCTTTTGATTGGTCTTCATAACACTCAATGGTCAGCGAATCGTGTACAGATTGTACCGGGTAGGCACCTGGGTATTGCTTCAGCATTTCCCAAATGTTTGCGAAGGCGTTAAGGACAATGTCCCCAACTGAACCTTGGATCGGTGCATTTCTGTAGGCGTTGGCTTTGCCACGGATCTGATCCCCAAGAGCTTGGTTTAATAACCAATCACCTGCAGCAGGTCCTTGGGCGTTGATCATCATCTTTACGAATTTGTACTTTAGCGGCTTATTAGCGCCTTCAAATGCTTTCACACATTGAACACGTTCTTTTCTACGCTGCTCGGCAGATTTAGATCTATTAATACCCTTAGGTAGGTCTAGATTATGTTCTGCTGCGAATTGGTCACGTAGGGCTGCTGGTTTTTCTTCGTAGGTAGTGGCTGCTCTTAACATAGCTGAAGTTAGAACCCCGGAGAATTTATCAGCTGAAGCTGAGTCAACAGCTACAGTAAACAATCTTCGTCGATTAGCTACTGTGCGAGACTCCCATGCCAATGGTGTATGGTTTTTAGTTAGCACAACTGGTGCATCGTAACTAAAGGCCCACGCAAGTGATTGTGCATGTTCTTTTCTGTAGTTGGCAATGCTGATATCGGTTAACTCAACTTTTTGCAAGTTAAGTTCATTTTTAATATCGTCATCGGTAAGTACAGCAAGTGAGAGTTCCATAGGGGTGGGATCTTTTTTGAAAGCTTTTTTTAATGCTTTCTTTTTTGATTCCGCTAGGTTCCAGAGTTCGAATAATTTGAAAGTTGCAATCCAATCCGCCTCGGGAGGTGTCTTGGATAGATCTTTAACTCGCTTATCTCTTGCTTTCAACCACTTATCCACATTACTGTAGGTTTTAGCGTAGGTATCGAGTAAGAGTTGGGCTTCAAATAGCTCTGTTTTAACCCCTGAGTTTGTAGTTAGGTTGTTTGCGAGTGCAGCTGCACCTAAGCCGTAAGGTATTCCGAAGTTTACCCCTTTAGCTTTTTTGCGGTTATTGGAGTACTCCTCTGGGTTAGCTAGTTTTAGAGCATCCATATCAACTGTAAACATTTGACCTGCGGTCAAAGCGTGAAAGTCTCCACCTTTTTCAAACATTTCGCGCATCTTTGGCTCGGAAGCAAGATGTGCTAATACTCGAAGTTCGGCTTGCGATAGGTCGGCGTAGACAAATACTCTTTTTCTTTCACTTGGGAAAGGTTTGATGTATTTTTTAGTAGCCGGGGCAAGGTTTTGTGCGTTGGGTTTATCCGAAGATAATCTTCCCGTAGCAACTACACCTTGCTTATACCTTGCTCTAATTCTTCCATCTTCACCCACAAACTTAGTCAGAGAATCACCGTAGGTAGATAATACCTTGGCGTTTGTTCTGTACTCTATGAGTGCGGTGCATAGCTTTGCCTGTTCAATTAGCTTTGGGTCGTTAGATTCCTCTGCTAGTTGAATCATCTGCTTAAGAGCATTTTTATCTAGTTTATGGGTTTTTTGTAACATCTCCCCATCGGTATAAGCCTTAACTAGATCTGCGGCCCAAATGTTGAACTTTGCTCTGGTTTCAGGGTCGGAGTCCACATTGAAAGATGGTTTAGTAGAGGTTTCATAAAGAGTCTCATCTGGTCCACCGGTTAAAGAGGCAATCTCTTCAAGGGCGGCATCTTTTTTCAATACATGTGACTCTAGGTAGATATTCCATCCTTCTACATCAAACGGAAAACCGTTCTCCATCATAGAGGCGATAAAGGGACGAGCACGTTGATCTAGATCTACGGCTTTATCAATTTTTGCGGCGATAGCGATCTCATCTAGTTTTTCATTAACCAATAGAGTTACTATCGCATCTTTTGCGGCGTACTCTACTTGTTCTAGGGTAAGATCGGTTAAAGCATCATAGCTTGTTTGGGTTGTGCCTTTACCATCAAGTTCTACTCCGAGGAGTCTTTTTGTGATTTTTGCCAATCCATGCCAGAATTCAAAACCATCAATTCCCGCATGAAGTAGAGCATCGGTGAGCATTCCGTCGCGCCAATTTGAAATTGGCATCTGATTTACTCGTAATACTCTATCGTCAAAGTTAGCGTTCCAACAATCAGCAATTTCTATTTTTGCTAAAATTGGAGCGATTTTGCTCCGATCTAAATCTCTAACATCTAATACATATGAGGTTACTACGTTATTTGAGTCGCGAGTGGCAACTGAGATAACTCTAACCGCTAACCACATACCATCTATTTCGATAGCGTTATGGGTTTCTGTATCTACTGCGATGCGTTTTGCCTTTGTTACCGCTTCGTCGAGAAGTGGTAGTTGTGCATCTTGGTTAATAAACACCTTGCTAGCTTCTTTGATCAGTTGATCATAGTTTTTAGTCACGGCCTTACCTCCATTTCTTTTTTTATTTAGGGTGAGCAATTTGCTCAGTATATGTTATACTTTTAGCGCTTTTACTCTATATGCTAGTGATTGAGTTAGTTGGTTGAAGGATACCTATTGTATGATACAGTGTTTTATATGCTTAAGAAAATCCTGGCCCTATTAGCTCTATTTACACTTTCCTTGGGGTCAATTTACTATATCTCTAACTCAGATTCTAAAGTTTTGAAGGCAAGTAAAGAGGGTTTTGCCGATATTTCCGTTCGAAGTAATGTAGTTGAGTTAAAATTTGAAGATGATTTACTAGATTGTGAGGCGAAGAGTAAGACGATGTTGGTGCGGGATTGCTTTTACAACGCTATGAAGGTGGCTCTAAAAGGTACAAGTCCTGTAGGGATTTTCGATGTGATAAATAAATTATCTAGTAAAGGAAATCTTTATGTATTAAGAGAGTGTCATGTGGCCGGTCATAAGATAGGCGCGGATTGGGTTTTATCTGGTAGCGACCCTCTCGCGGCGGTTAAGATTGAGGAGATAAGGTGTGAGGGTGCTTTTACACATGGTGTGCTGGATGCCTGGGCGTTAAATAAGCCTGATTTGGCGGCAGCGGGTAGGATGTCAGATGTATGCGATTATGAGGTGGGGTTAAATCAAGGTAGCTCGTTTAAAAAAGTTTGGTGTTGGGATGGCTTAGGGCATGCTGCCTGGGTGGCAAGTTCCGAGGATTACCTGGATGCTTTAAAAAGATGCGCTACTATTGATTCGGGTGAGGGGCGTAGTTACTGTGTAGAGGGTGTATTTATGGAAGTTTACGAGCCGGCAAATTATGAAAGGGGTAGGGGACTTGGAAAAGTTGTGGAAGAGTTGCCAATTATCTGTGGTATGCATCCAAAGAGTTGGTTACCGGCTGGGGCGGAAGAGGATTACCGTCAAGGTTGCTGGCAGGGGGCAGGTTATTTATTTACTAGGTTAGTTACTTGGGATATTACTGAGAATGAGAGCAGCTCGATGATTAAAGCGAGAATTGATAGGTTAATCTCGTTATGTGATTTAATGGGCGAGGGAAAAGAGGTCTGTATGGATCGTTTAAAAATGGCATCTTCGCCTAATTTCCGCTACGATGCTGAGGGTTTGGATTATGGTTGCAGTAAGTATAGAGACTCAGATAGCTGCTTAGAGGCTGTGCGGAGCGAGTTTAAGGGTATTTCACGTGATTTTGATGCGGAGTTGCGAGTGATTAATCTGCAAGGTAAGAGCACAATTATCGATTATAGGGAAGTTGACTGGAAATCACCTCCCGTATTAGGCAAAGAGGGTAATGTGGCTGCTTCGATTCTTGACCAGATTTAATTTATTTATAGGAGGTAGCGAACACTGTTTATAGTAATTACTGCCATTTGGCAGAATCGAAAGGAAATATATGGCTACGAAAGATAGAGCTAAGTCTGTCCCTAGTGGTCAGGCTCGTAGGAAATTTAATGATGAGGATATTAATAAAGCTAAGGGTAAACTTTCTTTAGCTTTTGCTTTGCTCGGTTTATATAAAGATGGAGTTAAAGTATGTCCAAGTTGTGGAGCAGATAAACCTAAAAAGGTGGTATTTAAATCCTCTAAAACCGGTCAAGATTATTGGAAATGTTATCCCTGTGGAAGCTTTTCTGATGCTATAAAACTTTTAAAGGATTTCGGTGGCATGGAGTTTTATGATGCTATTGGAGCGTTGCTAGAGTTAGATGGTTTTTCAAAACCAGATGCTTTGGTACCTGTTGAAAAAGCAGAGAAGAGTTTTTCTGCGGTAGTTGATGTCGAGGTCTATGATTTCATCCGAGATTTCGGAGATATCGAGGCGGCGGTTAGCTATTGGAGTACTTGGCATATAGATGAAGAAGTCGTCCGTCAATCTGGTTCTACTGTAATTACAGACGCTAATTCACTTCATCGTGAACTTGTTAACTTTTTTGGATGGGATCGCTTGATCGCTGCCGGGGTAGTTATCGTCATTGATGAGAAGGATAAGTATTTTTTAATTAATGCTGAGTATCCTGTAATTGAAGTGCATGAGAGTCCTTCAGGACATGTGGTAGGGATGCAGTTTCGACCCAGCTTAAAACAACGTGAAAAAGTTCTAGCGCATAAGCGATGGAAAGAACGTTGGGGTAAGGAGAGTCGAGAAGGTGTATCTGCTGCAGATGCATGGAAAGTTGCGTATAATAAAGACCCTAAGAGTGCTGGTGAGAGAAGTGGTTATGTAACTCCATTTCTTTCAATTAAAGGTGCGGGCGTGGATTCGTTAGTTGGTTGTGGTATACATCGTTTGCATACTTTACCGGCTGGCAGTAAAATCTACGTGGTAGAGGGATTTAAAGATATGCTGGCAGCACGCAGTATGGGTGTAGAAGCTTATGCTATTCCTGGAACTGGGGTTATGCCTAGTAAAAAGGTTTGCGCTATGTTATCGCGATTTGATGTTATCGTTGTCTTAGATGGCGATGCAGCTGGGGCTAAGGGGCGTGAAAATCTCATGGCTCATCTAACTGCTAATAATGTTAAAGCTCGCGTAATGAGTGATATACGTGAAGATCTGGACATTGCTGATTTACTCGTTGAGCGATATGCCCACCAAGGTTGTGATTGCACAACTTGTTTGGATTTTATCAAAACAAGACCCTTTGATAGCAATACATGTGTTTGCAACTCATGTAAAGCTAAACGAAGTGAAGATAAAAACTAAAGCGTCTACTTAGGTAGGCGCTTTAGTTGTTTTCAGGGCAGGGATTACTCAATCTATTTTCTTTTTTAATCTTTACGGTACAATCGCTATTATGCGCAAATTTTTCATCTCGTTACTAGTTAAATGGGATGGGGTAATTTTTTTCTTTAAAAAAGGTCAAGGGTTCTGGATTGGTAAGTTATCTAGCATTATTACCAAGGGCTCGGTTAGCATTTTTTTAATTTCAGTCTTTTTTCTATTTTGCGCATTGTTTTCAATCGGGTTTATCGGCAGTAAGTACGGTGTAGTGGAGTTGCGAGAGGTTATTTTGATTAATGATGCGGAAGAGGTTGTTGATGAGGGATTTTTAGCTGATCAGATTTTATCTTCTGTGGTACCTGATTGGGAGAGGGGGGAGTTTGATTATGAAAGGTTGAGTACTTTAAAACCTGATTGTTTTCTTCCTCAAAGTAGCTCTGGGCCATTTTCAATGGCAAGTAAGGTTAGTGGAGGGAAGTCATTAGATCTAGCTATTTTTGGGATTAGCGGCGGCGAGAAGGAAAAGATCGTTGAGGATTTAACTTGGTGCTTCGTGGATCAGGATTGGGTTTTTAGAGGAAAAGGGGTTTTTGCTAGAGTATATGTTGACGAAGGGTTACTTCTACTAGCAGCAGGTACTGGCAACGGAGCCGAGAGAGCGGTCAACTCAGTAATTGCTGAGGCAGGAAGCAAGGTTCAGGATATTTTTCGTAAGTTGTGCTCTGAAGGCACGATTGATGCTTGGTGTTCGACCTCAGTCTATCAAGAGGTGGCAAGCGATAGGGTTTATAGTAAACCAGTTGAAGAGATTGATGATATTTTACCTCCTGAGGAGGTTTTTGTGGTCGACCCGGTAGAGCCCACACCTTCCCCAACCCCAGAAGAGAGTGTAGTACCAATCCCTGTCTTAGAGTAGTTATACTTTTTAAGAGGGTTATTGGTGTGAGATGGGTCACATTTATGGTGTTTTTTGTGTGCGAGGGGTATTTTAGCTCACTATAGCATATATGAAAGAAGGTATTTGCAATGAGTTCTGATATTGCGCTCGGGGTAGCTACTGCTACTTTTTCTTCTGAGATTGCTGTGTCTGAGGCAGTAGTGATTCAGTACTGGAAAATGGCGACGGCGAGGAAAAATGTGGAACTGATGTCGCTTATTGCTGGTTCTAAGCAGATGCCAGAATCGCTTGAGGAGAGCGTTTTGAATCGAGCTGAGTTAGCGGTTCGGGCAAGTTATCTTATCAAGTTAAGTTTTGATAAAGGTGCGAAGAAGCGTTTTGAAAAGCTAATGCTTTTGGAAAAGCGCAGTGGGGTACTGGCCTTGGTGGCTGGGGCTTTTACAGGAAAGTTTTCTAAAACTATCTCTGCTCACTTAGTAAAAGTACTGGAGGATAAACCTACTAAAGTTTTAGCTGAGGCTATAATTAAAAACGATATGTTGGGAGATGAGTTACACCTTGAGGCCATTCGCTGCTTGGTTTCTTTACCTAATGTAGAACTCCCTACTGAGTTATTTATAAAGAGACTCTCTGTATGGGCTGATAATGAGCCTGAACTTTTAAAGCTATTATCCTCTTGTGATAGTTTATTTGGGGAGCAGTTGGCGGCGACTTTGCTTAGCAGCTCTGATATATCAGATAAAGTACGTATCTTAGCCTTAGAAAAATCAGTTGGTAAATGGGTTATGGGTAAAGGCCAGGATTTAGTCACCTTCTCCGTCGCTCGTTTAAGTATAATGGGTCTTTTGCGTAATGAGGGGGTAGGGGAAGAGGTACTGGATTTAATAGACTTTTATTGTCAAAATGGTACCTCTTTGGATATTGTTAAGGCAATTAAAAGCAGCGATTATACTACTTATAATACTAGATTAAATAACCTTGAGGAGAGTGTGAAAAGTTGTGAATCAGTAATAGGCGATCTTGCAGCGACTGAGCTTTTGAATGAGTTTAATAGTAGTAAGTGCCTGGAGGCTTTATATCTTAATGAATCTATCTCTACTTCACTACGTTGTAAAATTATCCTTAAGTATGCAGCGGTAGCTGATGACAATTGCTATAAATTTTTACTGAGCCAGGAGTTAACTGATGAAGAGGCGATTGCTTTTTATAGTGTCTGTCCCTACTTTACTTCCTCTGATGGCTTTAAATTATTTGCTGATCAAAGAGTAGGAATGGGACTTTGCTTAAAACTAGAAGGAGAGGATAGTCATGAAGTGGCTTATTTTTCTAGGTGGATTCTTTTGCAAAATGTGGTCAAACTCGTTGAGGTTGATGACCCGTTGCTTTTGGAGGTTCCTTGGAGTTTTTTTGAGGAGATAGCAACAACTGGTTGGCGTTGGTCTTCTGGAGAGGGTTTGGATATTTCCAGAAAAATGTTTAAAGCTCTGACTCAAGCACAAGAACGTGAGTTTTTGACACCGGCGGCATGGGAAGGCTACGGGGTTATATGTGAGGGTTTTAAAGGGAGTGTAAAGGAGCTACTTTATACTTGTAAAGTAGTTTAGTAATTGTTTTGCGTCTGTAGCTCAGTAGGATAGAGCAACCGCCTTCTAAGCGGTAGGCCGCAGGTTCGAATCCTGCCAGACGCGCTTTAGTTAAACTGCGTTGTTTTGCCTAAAGTTCTATCAAGATTTGATAATCACTTGGTTCATTTTTGTACTTATCGGATACCCAGTAGATATCATCTTTTTTATTGGTAAACCTAGCTAAGACAAAGAGAAGGTCTGCTAAACGATTAAGGTACTTACCTATTAAAGGATTTACGGAGTTTGGGAAGCTTTCCACTGCGTTCCAGGTGGAACGCTCAGCTTTTCGACATATAATTCTAGATAGGTGAAGATGGGCGGCGGCGTAGGAACCGCCTGGTAGAATTAGTGAAGTTGGTTTACTAAGTTTATTGTTATAGTAATCAATCTGCTCTTCTAGGTAGGTGATATCTTTTTCTTTAATACGGATAGAGTTAGAATCTTTTTTCGAGTCAGGTAGGGCTAAGTCAGCACCTAAATCAAATAAATGGTTTTGAATTCGTCCGAGCAGTCTTTTAGTTGAAGCATCTAGGTCAGAGGGCTCGCAGAGGGTGATCCCTAGAGTGGCATTGGTTTGTTCAATGTCTGCTATAGCTATCACTCTTGGATCATTTTTCTTAACAACACTTTGGTCGCTTAGAGTTGTGGTTCCGGTATCGCCGGCTTTAGAATAGAGAGGGGTTGTTTTATTCATATTTAATACTATACTTATATGGTAATTTTTGTCATGGTCATATACTTTTTAGCTGTATTTTTAAAGATCATTGGAAGTTTTTCAGTTGTAAGGCTAATTTCTTTGTGTAATAGGAGAATAAGTTGGAACAATATAGGATATATGTTTTGTCAGGTTAAGCAGTTTATTTTGTTTAGAATTCTTCAAAAAGGGGGTTTTGATTGTTAATTAGTAAGGTAACTAGAGATACTTTTGATACTGAGGTACTGATGAGTAGTACCCCTGTTTTGGTTGATTTCTGGGCAGAGTGGTGCGGACCTTGTCGTGCTGTTGCTCCAATTCTGGAGGAGATTGCTGAGGAGTTTGGCACAAAGATTAAAATCGTTAAGTTAAATACCGATGAAGAGTCAGCCATGGCACTTAAGTATGGTATTAAGTCAATTCCTTCCTTAAATGTATTTGTTAACGGTGAGGTTGTGAAGCAGATTATAGGTGCTAAGCCAAAGGCGGCGTTGCTTAAAGATTTGGAAAGTTTCTTACTCTGAAGTTTTAGTAACTTATTACTAATTCCGTACTTATAGTGCATGAAAAGCTGAAATTTTATGTGTCCAGGATTAACAGAGTGGAACCATTAGATATAGAAAGGGGGGTTACTTTGGCTAAAGAGGTAACAGAGAAAGAGTTGCGTGAACGAGGTTATTTAACGGTGGAGGAGTTTACTGATAAGTTACTACCAGGTTTACAAAGTTATATGGAGAGTAACTTAGCGGCTGGGGAGAAGGGTAAAATTTTTCATCCAGAGGATCTTATAAGTAATGCTTTGACTTACCTTGAGGTTGGTTTTTTTATTGTCGATAGTTTTGGGTTTAATGGTTTTAAAGATAAGTAATTGTACTTTTTGAATCACCGCAATGGTTTTGTATGTAAGTTCTAATTTGGTTATATGAATACCGGATTAACGTGCGTTCTTACATAATAGCTAGCTATACTCTATCCGGAGAATTAGTTAGGATACAAAAAGACAACATAATGTTGTCTTTTTGTTTTTTTGTATAGATTGTTATTTATTTTGGTTTAATGAGAAAAAGAAAGAGATTTACGAAGTATAAGGTGTTTACAGTTGATAATATGCTTATACTATATACC
>Ga0070374_10001118_pt1 | contig 11358 bp, 11 predicted proteins | sample LauGreSuBDMM15SN_2_FD_66374 | JGI IMG/M metagenome (GOLD analysis project Ga0070374, IMG submission 66374) | Freshwater lake microbial communities from Lake Michigan, USA - Su13.BD.MM15.SN (version 4) (version 4) | ecosystem: Environmental > Aquatic > Freshwater > Lake | place: Lake Michigan...
CCCTTGCGTGTAGCGCGTGAATTAATCACGTTTCTCCTCCTTGGTTAGATGGATATCCCTGGTAGTGATTGAGATTGTCGGAAATGGTATTGAGTCACTCAATAACAAACAAGAGATTTCCAGGGTGAATCAATGCCCACGGGTACTCCCTCGCGCACCGAAGGGGGTCCATCCGTTCACTTTTATATACAAAATGCTCACCCAGGCAATTACTGTGCCTTAAAAGTGGCGGGCACTAATCACCCCTACCTAACATCTAGTTTTGAGGGGATTTTCCTGCTACAAGTAAGTAGTAACTACTTTACGAGTGGGCCCAGAAGATAACCTGCCAGAGTTTCATTGGGATTACTTTGGCGACCATGCTTGCCGTTAAATGATGAACTGCCATCGACGCCGCAGAGGCCACGAATAGCTGATGGGCCTCCTGGATGAGAATTAATCCATTGGGTGAGGTTATAGACGTTGCCGCTAATGACTGACCAGCAACTAGCTGCAGAGTTATTCTCTTTCACCTTTGCCATTGTGTATCCAGATTGTGTGGTGACTTCAGGTGTGGGTGAAGCCTTGGCAGGTTCTTGCGTTGCAGCAGGTGTTGGCTTGGCAGATTCTTGCACTGCAGCAGGTGTTGGTTTGATAGTTGGTGCCGCACCTCGCACTACTTCACCCTGCACTTCACGATCTCCTACCGCCACAGTAATTGCAGCTCTTGCTCGTGATGTGATCACGAAGGAGTAGATACCTGCCTCTGCAGGTTGGCTCACTCTTGAGAGATAGAGATAGGTGGTGCGACTGTAGGGCTCAAAGAATGGTGTGCGCTCCTTGATAGCCACAGTGATCTTCTTACCTGTGGGGGATGTAATCACTAGTTGTGGAAGTAGTGAGTTCTTTAACCCACTCTCTGGCTTCTTATCCACAATCAGATACTGCACAGAAAATAATTCGCCCTCTTTCAGGGAGGCACGAAATGCCTTCTTCTGACCTGACTTGGTAAAGGATGCGCGAATAGCAAAAGAGATAGTGCCATCTACAAGAAGTGGGCCAGCACTCGGTGTGGTGTCGGTATCAAGTAAGACAACTGGCTGATGTGCTGAGGCAGCAGGTGCCAGTGAGATAGCGAGAGCGATGGCTATGAGGGGTGTGAGTCTGCGATACATATGCAGAGATTATTACGGGCGCTTGTGCCACGCTCGTTGAAATTTCTGTGAGTTCCTTGTCAGTGGCATCGGCCTGCGCATAGAGCTTGGCGTAGGTGATGAAATTACTCCGAGTTACCAGACCCAAAAATCTTTCCCATGGGAGTGTCATTTCATTGAAATTTCTATTTTCTCTCTGATAGAAAGAACCCCTCGGAATTAAAACTCCGAGGGGTTCTTTTGCTTTGAGACCCTCCTAGCTATCGCTAGAAGAGTCGCCGTTAGCGCGGCGGCTCTTTCTCATTTTCTGGGCGGACAAATATCCGAACAGAGATCTGATAAAAGTCACCGCGATTTTGGTCCAGTTAACACTCTGGTCCATGGCTTCACCTCCTTTCACTTTTCTCGAGTCGGGGAATTCCTCGAGAACATGCCCCCTTTGTGTTAATAAAGTGGAAGGTGCGAATCGCAGCGGTGGAAAGGTAGGCGGTTGAATTCACTCACATTGCGCTTAATCGGATGCCTGTGGATAGATGTCAGTGCCGGGTTCTAGCCTTAAGGCATGTTCACTTGGTTTAGGCGTAGAGCGATAGATCGCGAATTAACCCAGATATTGGATGAGCACGAGCGCGTTCGCTCTGATGCATCACTCATAAGAGATTTCTTACTGCGAGTACTTGCAGATAATCGTGATGGCGTTGAGAAGTTCAGTGATGAGGCACTGGCAGATGCTGCAGCCATTATTGAGCAGGTGGGGCCAGGTGCCTTCTATTGGATGACAGATATTGCAGCGCAGATGGTTGTCTTATCTGAAGCAACGCTGCGTGGTTTTACTACCAATGTCAGTATTGAACTAGGTGCAACAGCTGATGCTGATTCAATTGTTGAGTTGGTTGTGAAGCTGCCTTAAATAACCGGAATCACAATCTCGTTATATTGCAAGATGCCTGGCTTAAAGGGCGGATCAAAGCGACAGATTCGCATCTCACTGGAGAGTGCAATATTTTTCTTTGCTGCAGCTGCTCGTAGCTCTCTAATGAGTTGATTGGATTTCTCTTGCGTTGCTCGTCCGCGAAATGAGAGTGCAACGCACATCTGGCTATCGAGTGCGCGCAAGGTTACTTCTGGATCATTGGGATGGGGCATCTGCTCAAAGGTGCTGCCTGCTGGCATCACGAAGGAGATATACCAATCATCAGAATTGCTGTGATCTGTGTGCTGGGCTGCAATCACTGGCGCAGTCATAGCAATCTTCTGGGATGTCTTATTGCCCTGTGAGATGTATTGAAAGAGATGGCGAAAGGCTTGGCTACCTACAGTGGAATATTGCCCAGAGAGTTTTACCTCTGCGATGACGCAGGGCTCATATTGGCGAAGCTCAAAGTCGCTATAGGTGCGTATGACTTGGAACTCTTGTCTCTGGGTCATGAGTAAAGGGTAGTTGCTTTGCAATGTGTATACACCCCGGATATTCAGGGCTACTGTCATGGGATGTCGATACAAACTCAGGCAATTGAAGATATTGTTCTTAAGTTTCAAGCTCGAGATATTGCGAGCATTCAAGGCTATATACACCCAGAGTTCACCTGGTTTGATTCTTCAGGATCTGTTGTCTTGCAGGGAGGGCAAACATTTCTATCGGCACTTGAAGGCATGTGGCGCGAGAACCCTGAAGTAGTAAATACGAGTTCGGTCTGTATTCAGGTGGGTAACTTGGTTTCGCACACTGAATCTTTCAGAGGATTCAGTGATGGACATAGTGAGGACTGGATATGGGTCTATGAATTTGATGCAGGAGTAATTCTCAAGATGTATGGTTTCTTAAACTCAACCGAATAGTTACGGATAGTCATTAATAGAAGATAGGACCTCGCTAACGCAACGAGGCCCTATCTCCCAGAACTGCCCGTGGTGGGATTCGAACCCACGACCCAACCCTGCGTTAGAGAGTCGCTCTATCCACTGAGCTACACGGACGTGGGCGAAGACTCTCAAAGTGTTTTCATGCGCAACTGGAAATATTCAAACGATGTGGATAAGTTTTTATGTGCTAATCTTTTAAGGCGTTAGAGGGTTGCAAATCCCAAGGCCCGCGGTAAACACCGCGGGCTTTTGCAATTAGAGAGATATCCTTAACCCATGACCAACCACGGCAATATGTATGGACCGGCCTTTACCTTCCTTGGAATACCTGCATGTGATCTCGATGTCCCTGCAACCTATAAGGGCGCCGATGTCATCATCGTGGGTGCACCGATTGATAGTGGAACATCGCATCGCTCTGGTGCAAAGTTTGGTCCTCAAGCAATTCGTGGTGGCGATTACCTGCCACATGATGGGCAGCGCCCACATTTAGCTCTGCGCACAGATGGTTTGAAGGATCTGAAAGTCTTTGATGCAGGTGATTTGCTCATGCCTGGTGGAGATTTGGTTGCATCCCTTGCTGTCTTGCGTGAGGCAACAGAGAAGATCTCTCGTGCTGGCGCTATTGCAGTTGTCTTAGGTGGAGATCACTCGATTGCATCGGCAGATGTTGCAGGTATTGCTAACCACTTAGGTCGCGGAAAAGTTTCGATGGTCCACTTTGATGCACATGCTGATACGGGTGAAGATCAGTGGGGCGCTCTAGTGGGCCATGGAACACCGATGCGTAATTTGATTAATGATGGCTATGTGCGCGGAGATCGCTTCCTGCAGTTAGGTCTTCGTGGATATTGGCCAGATAGCGCAACTCTTGAGTGGATGCGCGATCAAGGTATGCGCTCGTACGAAATGACTGAGATTCATCATCGTGGACTCAAGGCAGTATTGGATGAATCTTTTGAAACCCTGACTGATGGTTGCGATGGAGTCTTCTTATCCGTTGATATCGATGTGGTCGATCCTGGGATGGCGCCAGGAACTGGAACACCAGAGCCTGGTGGAATGACTTCTCGTGAGTTGTTGGAAGCTGTGCGCAGAATCTGTCTTGAACTACCTGTTGTTGGTATTGATGTGGTGGAAGTTGCACCAGCATTTGATAGCGCAGATATCACTGCCATTCTTGCTAATCGTGTTGTGTTGGAAGCCCTCAGCGCAATTGCTAAGCGCCGTAGCGGCAGTGCATATAACCCAACGCAGAACTTATTAGATCGTTAGAGCGTATCTAGAATCATCTGAACATCATCCATGGATGTCCATGGGTTGACGAAGGCAAAGCGCAGTATTGATTCACCTGCATGCTTTGATGGTGGGATAAAGCCAATCTGCATTTCAAGGAGTGCATCAGACCACTCTTGATATTGGGCAGGTGACCACCCTTTACGTGTGAAGGCAACGATGGAAAGTTCTGGCTCGCGCACTAACTCTAGGTTTGGGTGAGCTGCAATGAGCTTTGCTGAATCCTTTGCAAGGCGAATTCCTTCTTCTACTGCCTTCGAATAAGCATCGGTGCCATGGGCTGCCAGTGAGAACCAGAAAGGTAAACCGCGCACGCGACGAGTGAGATGGATGGCGTAATCAGAAGGCGACCATGAGTCATCGTGAAGAGTCTCAAGATAACTTGCATGTTGTGTGTGAGTCTCCTTCGCTACATGTGGATTGCGATAAACAAGTGCGCATGCATCAAAGGGTGCAAAGAGCCATTTATGTGGATCGACGATAAAGGAATCTGCATCTTCAACACCCTTATAGAGATGGCGCACAGATGGTGCACACAAACCTGCAAGACCATAGGCGCCATCAACGTGGAACCAGATATTGCGCTCCTTCGCAGTTTTTGCAAGGGATGCTAAATCATCAACGATACCAAGGTTGGTTGAGCCAGCTGTTCCCACAATGGCAAAGACGCGCTTGTTGGTAGTGGCATGTAGTTCATCGATTGCTGTGGCAACGTGTGCTCCATCAAGGCGAAGCTCTTCATTTGTGTCAATTTTTAGCAGATCAACATCCATGACGTGGGCAGCAGATGTGATGGATGAATGTGACTCTGCGCTACATGCGATAACCCAGCGCTCTGTGTCAGGGTGAGTTTTGCGTGCTTGATCACGAGCGACTACGAGGGCAGAAAGATTTCCCATCGTGCCACCTTGCACAAAGACACCACCTGCTGAACTTGGTAGTCCTGCTATATCAATGAGCCATTTGATTGCTTGGTTCTCAGCAAAGACAGCTCCTGCTCCTTCTTGCCATGAGCCGCCATAGAGGGAGGATGCACCGACTACAAGATCAAAGAGGTTGGAGTATTCACTGGGAGCAGATGGAATAAATGCAAGGTTACGTGGGTGATCTGTTGAGATGCAGGCAAGTGCGAGAGTTTCTGTAAATACCTTGAGGGTCTCTTTTCCACCCAAGCCTGCTGCAGTAATGGTGTTACCGAGCTCTGCATAGAGGTCAGCTTCACTACGAGGACCATCCAGAGGTGGATCTGATTTCAAACGGGCAAGGCTGTACTCCATAACAGCTTTTGCGAGCTCTTCTACCTCTGAGGTGAATTTATGCACGGTGTGATTCTGCCCTATCTCTACTTACTCTGCTTCAATAAAAATGAGATTACTCGCTGGGCAAAATCACTCGGCAGATTGGGTTTATGTGCTCCATCCTTAATCTTCCAGAATTGTAACTCTGCGTGAGTGCCACAGACATAGTCATAGATGGTGGTCTCAGCACCTGTGATGACGGGGTCAAAATCTTTCTTCAGAGCAGTTGCCTGAGCGCATCTATTGACTGAGATAAAGGTACTGACTGTATTTGTTGCACTTGTGTAGGAGTTGTTATTCATTACTCCCCCGTTGAGCTTTATCACCTTATCGGCGGTGCCGTGAATATTTAGAAGTGAGACCGGAGTCGTAGGCGCACACTCTGGGTTCTGATCCATAGCCCCTGCAATAGCCACAATCGCTGCAACTTTATCTGTCTTGCATGCATAGGTAAATGACATGAAGGCGCCATTGCTATGGCCGATGAGATAGATGCGCTTTGGATCAACCGGTATCTTTGCACTGATCTCATCGATGAGCGCATCGATATAAGCAACATCATCGACTTCTTGGCTATATCTATTGCAGCAGGACTTAGATGCGTTCCAGAATCGTTTCCCCACAGCGTTGGTGTTGCCATCAGGTGCGATATAGATAAGGCCTTGTGACTTTGCAACCGGTGCAATCTTCATATAACTCTCAAGGCGGGCACCGGAAGTTGAGGCCGAGTGCAAGAGAATAAGAAGTGGCGCTGGGTTTGCGAGTGTGTCAGGAAGGTGGACGGTGACCGGGCGATCGCCACCGACGATGAAGTTGTGGCTGCCGGTAGCGGGGGTTATCAATGTGAAGGTCAGCGCTAGGGCGGTGAATAAGCGCAACTTCATGAGTGCATCATCGTATGTCGCACCAGATTTGTCACACTCAAATGCCATAATCGGCAACATGATAAAACTTGAGCATTTCTTAGAAAAAGCAATCTTCGCTGGTCGTTGGCTATTGGCGCCTCTCTATATCGGCCTGCTCCTGGCTCTCTTACCTATCCTCTATCGCTTCTTCCACTCTTTCTGGTACATGATGACCCATATTCAAGATGCCACAACAGGTGAAGTTACTCTTGAGGTTCTTGAACTTCTCGACACTGTGCTTCTTGGCAACCTCATCATCATCGTGCTCTTTGCAGGATATGAAAACTTTGTCTCAAAGATTACAATCGCAGAAGGTGCTGAAGATCGCCCTCACTGGATGGGCCATGTTGATTACAGTGGCTTGAAGATCAAGCTGATTGGTTCACTTGTTGCAATCTCAGTCATCGAACTTCTCAAAGACTTTATGCAAGAGGGTCCATTTGATGCCAGCCGTGAAGGATGGCGTATTGGAATTCATATGACCTTTGTGATTTCAGGAGTTCTCTTTGCGCTGATGGACACAATGGCTGATCGCCACAAGTCTGAGCGTTAAGAAGCTACCGTCTTTGATTGCATCTCACCGAGGCCTTCGATACCAGTAATAACTTCTTGACCTACAGTTAAATACTTTGTTGGCTTAAAGCCCATGCCAACACCTTCTGGTGTTCCGGTATTGATGACATCGCCTGGGAAGAGCTCCATAAATTGGCTTAAGTACCAGACGATGTGATCGATTCCGTAGATGAGATCGCTGGTGCGTGAATCTTGGCGCTTCTCGCCATCGACTGTGCAATACAGGCGCACATCATCTGGCTTAAATTCATCTTCAGTCACAATGGCAGGACCCATGGGATTAAATGTCGGGAAAGACTTTCCCTTAACCCATTGGCCTGCTCGTTCAATCTGCCAGTGGCGCTCTGAAACATCTTGGCTGATGGAGTATCCAAGGATGTGGCTGCGTGCCTCTGACTCAGACTTTAAGTAGAGAGCTCGCTTTCCAATAACGATTGCAAGCTCTACTTCATAATCTGTGGCCGTTGAATTCGGTGGAATTGCGATTGCATCATTAGGTCCTGTCAGGCAATCAGGGGCCTTCATAAAGACAACAGGCTCTGGTGGTGGTGTCATTCCAGATTCAGCTGCGTGACGGGCGTAGTTAAGGCCGATGCAGATCAACTTTGTTGGTCGTGCAACGGGGCTTGCAATACGTAGGCCTGCAATATCAAAGGGAGTCTGTGATGAAAGATCTGCTGACTTCACCTTATCGAGCGCACCTGCTTCAAGCTCGGGACGGTTCCAATCCTTAATCAAGTGATCGACATAGACTGCTTGAGTCTGGCTCACCATCACAGCAGGACGTTCTGAACCAACCTGACCAAATCGCGCGATTTTCATAGTCGTAAGATTAGCGCAGCGCTCATAAGATGCATACATGAAGATTGTCATAGCCCCAGACTCATTTAAGGGCAGTGCAACTTCCAGTGAGATTGCATCGTGGATTGCAGCAGGAATTGACTCTGTTATCCCAACATGTGAAATCGTAAAGATTGCTATCGGCGATGGTGGCGAAGGATCCCTCGATGCAATTCTTAACGCAGGCTTTAAAGCTATTGAATGTGAAGTTGCAGGACCTGTCGGAAATTTAGTGAAGGCGCATATTGCACTCAAAGATGACATAGCTTTTGTTGAGATGGCCCAAGCATCTGGGCTTTCACAGCTACCAGATGGCGTGAGGTCAGCACTTAAATCATCTTCATTCGGTGCAGGAGAACTTATTCTTACCGCCCTTAATAAAGGTGCGAAGAAGATCATTTTGGCAGTCGGTGGAAGTGCAACAACAGATGCGGGTGTAGGTGCACTGCAAGCACTTGGCGCAAAGCTCACTGATGCTGCAGGAAATGAGATTGCACGAGGTGGTGGCGCACTCATCGACTGCGTGAAGATAGATGTTTCTGGTCTCGATCCACGCGTTGCACAAACCACCTTTGTATTGGCAAGTGATGTGAAGAATCCACTTTTAGGTAGTCAGGGTGCTGCGCAAGTATTTTCACCACAGAAAGGTGCATCACGTGAGGAAGTAGAGATCCTTGAGACATCACTCGCCCAGTTTGCAGCCCTTGTTGGTGGCCCTCACGCAGCATCACCTGGTGCCGGTGCTGCAGGTGGCTTTGGATTTATGGCTTACTCATTCCTATCTGCCACAGCAGAAAGCGGTATTGATCTCATTCTCGACCTTGTGCAATTCGATAGGCAGATAGTTGGCGCCGATTACATCATCACAGGAGAGGGTCGCTTTGACTCACAGAGCTCCCAAGGCAAAGCTCCGTGGGGAATCTTGCAGCGCGCTATGAAATCTTCCATCCCCACATTCTTGGTCTGTGGTGATGCGGATGCGCATCAAGAAACTGGATTTAAAGGCATCTATACATTGACCTCTATTGAGCCTGATATCAAAAAGTGCATCGCAAACCCGGAACCGCTTGTGACAAAGATTGGTGCAGCAATAGCCGCTTCGCTCTAATTAGTGAAAGATTTTCCCAGGGTTCAAAATTCCATTGGGATCAAGGGCTGCCTTGATGGATTTCATAACTGCGACTGATGACTGACCTGCCTCTTCCAGCAATGAATCAATCTTTCCAGCGCCAATTCCATGCTCGCCCGTGCAGGTGCCACCCATCGCAATAATTGCTGAGGTGGTCTTATGTGTGAGTTCACGAATGGCATCGAGCTCTTCAGGCTTTGTTGGATCAGTGACGATAAAGGTGTGGAAATTACCGTCAGCCACATGTCCCAAGATGGAGTGTGGGAATGGTGATTCCTTCAAAATCTTCTCTGCAATCGCAACTGCATCAGCAAGTTTTGAAAGCGGAACTGCAGCATCGGTACTGATGGCGCGCTTTCCAGGAAATGCTGCAATGCCGGCCCAATATGCATTGTGACGTGCTTGCCACAACTTACGGCGCTGGCCTTCCTCCGTCGTCCATTCAAAATCTGTGCCACCAAAGTCAGATGTGATCTCTTGAACTACCTTGGCATCTTCTTCCACACCACGAGGAGATCCATGGAATTCAAAGAGAAGTGTGGGCGCTTCTTGCAGTGTGAGCCCATCATGGGCGTTAACGTTCTTAATCGATTGCGCGTCCAGGAATTCACAGCGAGCAATAGCAACACCAGATCGCACAATGGCTATCGCTGCCTGCACACCATCGGCTAGGGATGGAAAACGCGATACTGCAGCAGCCATCTTCTCTGGAATACCAAAGACACGAAGGGTAATTTCTGTGACGATGGCAAGTGTGCCTTCAGAACCAACAATGAGTCGTGTTAAGTCATAGCCTGCAGAGAGTTTGCGAGTCTCACGTCCTGCATGGATAACTGTGCCATCTGCCAATACTGCGGTGAGTTTGAGTACATTCTCACGCATAGATCCATAGCGCACAGTTGTAGTTCCAGCAGCTCCGGTTGAGGTCATTCCACCGATCGTTGCATCAGCGCCAGGATCTACCGAGAAGAACAATCCATCATTTGATAGCTTCTTATTCAGCGCCATGCGCTTAACGCCAGCTTGCACAGTCACTGTTAAATCATCAGGAGAGATTTTGATAATCGAATCCATCTCACTTAAATCCAGTGAGATTCCACCAAAGAGAGGCAACACATGGCCTTCAAGGGATGAACCAACGCCGAAGGCAACGACGGGAATACCTTCACCGTTGCAGTATGCAAGGACTTTGGAGACTTCATCCGTTGAGTGAACTGTGACTACGGCAGATGGTCGAACGGGAGGAAATGCTGATTCATCGCGCCCATGGCTATCTAGTACTGATTCATTTTGAGAGATGCGACCGCTGACCAAAGATGAGAGAGCCTTTACCTGCGGATCAGAGAGATCTACGCGTTTGGTAATAGCCATCACTATCTCGATTCTTATCGAAGTTGTAACGAACTGTAGCCCCGAAGGGATTCGAACCCTCGTAGCTGACTTGAGAAGCCAGAGTCCTAGGCCGCTAGACGACGGGGCCGTGCCAAAAATTACTAGGACAAACATATTAAGTTGTACGTAACTGCTGTATATCGCTGGGGTACCAGGACTCGAACCTAGACTTACTGAACCAGAATCAGCAGGGCTGCCAATTACCCCATACCCCAATACTTTTCACCGTGTGGCAAGGTGGAAAGTTTACCTTAACAAAAGGGTAGAAATTACAGCGGCAATTTAGAGCGCTAGGGCCTTGGAAATACGGGCTAAGCAGGCCTCTTTCCCAAGCAACTCCATTGATTCAAAGAGCGGTGGAGAGATAGTGCTTCCAGTTGTTGCAATACGAAGTGCGGTAAATGCAATACGTGGCTTGAGCCCTAGCTCTTCAATCAGGGATGCACGAAGCACCGCTTCAATTGCTTCGTGGTTCCACGTTGCAACTCCCTCAAGATCTGCAAGTGAGCGCTTCAAAATATCTTTGGCCCCAGCATCAGTTATCTTTGAAACCGCATCAGCATCGACAGCAAATTCCTTCACAAAGAGGAATTTCAATAACTGAGGTGCTTCATCAAGCTTGACGATGCGCTCTTGAATAATGGGAAGTGCCTGCTTGACCAGCTCAACTTCAGCATTAGTGCCTGTAATGATTCCAGCCTTAATGAGAAATGGCATGGTCCATGTGGCGAACTCTTCAAGGCTTAAGGCACGGATTTTATCGCCGTTAATTGCCTCAAGCTTTTTCATATCAAAGCGGGCAGGAGATGAGTGCACCTTCTCCACGGTAAAGAGCTCAGTGAGCTCCTTCATGGAAATATTCTCGCGATCATCACCTGGTGACCATCCGAGTAGAGCTAGATAATTACAGATTGCCTCAGGCAGATATC
>Ga0070374_10001124_pt1 | contig 11334 bp, 9 predicted proteins | sample LauGreSuBDMM15SN_2_FD_66374 | JGI IMG/M metagenome (GOLD analysis project Ga0070374, IMG submission 66374) | Freshwater lake microbial communities from Lake Michigan, USA - Su13.BD.MM15.SN (version 4) (version 4) | ecosystem: Environmental > Aquatic > Freshwater > Lake | place: Lake Michigan...
CACATAACCTTTAAATACTGTTTGATCCAAATACTGGTAATACAAATACTTAAAAGGATGGAAGTTTAAATATTCCCAAGGCTTTGATGATCCTGTAAAGTGAACAATAGCCGGGTTTTTATATGCTTCTGTTAATTCTTCTTTCCCATATATCTCCAATAATGCAACTTTACTTAGCTCAAAAAAGGCTCCTTGTTGGTTCCATACTGGCGATAGTTTTTTTCGCTGATTGTACAGGTTGGCATTGAGCGCATCTTGGTCCCAAAACGTCAAAGCATTTTGATGCTTTTTGATATACTTAAATAAGGTAGCGGTGGTTTCATTTGATACCCATTCAATCACATTGATTAATAAAATCCCGGCGTTAAAATATTCATATTCTTTAGGAATTTCTAACCTAGCATTATTAGCTAAACTTGGTTCATTTGCTGCAGCAATCAGGCTATTTCCTAGTTCAGTTTGCCATAAAGGTAATAGGTCTTTGCAAATGATTACATCTGTATCTAGGTATAAAATCTTGGGAGTAATTGACTGAACCAAATTTGGAATTAGAATCCTATAGTATGTTGCGTATGAAACATGATTGGAAATATAACAATCTTTAAAAATGGATTCATCTAAGCCATAAAAATCAAATTTCTGCTGATAGCTTTGAACCAATGATTCAATAATTTCAATATTTGCTTTTGAAAAATTGGCACTAAAAAAATGGATATGAACTTGGTTGCTTTTATTGTTTTCAAATAAAGAACACAACATCACAGTAGCGTGTTGAACATAGGCATTATCCGCTGCGCAAGCTATATGAATCGTTTCCTTCAATCTAATTGATAAATTGCGCAAGTAGCAGATATTGTTTTAAAGTTCCATTCCAAACGCTTAAACTTTTCCTTATTTGTTAAATAAGAAATTCCGGCAGCCAATAAAATTTTTATAAAATTTGTGAATTTGATAAGCTTAGGCGTTTTTTTATTATTGAATTCATAAAATCCACCACAATCTATTATTTCACCTTCTAACATTTTTAAGCCCTTGAATTCATTTTTTAATTCAGTTAAATTTGGCCTAAACATAGTGTCAATAGGGTCTTCATGGTAAGGAAATGAGTAGGGTACAGAGATAACAAGCAAGGTATCCTTATTCATTATTTTCACCAAGGCTTCGCAAAATTCTTTCCTTATGGTTAAATGTTCCAATAAATTTGAGCAAATAATCATCGAGGCATTGAGTTGCTTCAACTCTGCTATAAATGCGGGGTTAGTTACATCTCCAACCAAATCTACACCATCTGCCTTTTTTAAATCTATATTCTTAACTACACAGTTTTTGCTGTTTAATTGATTCAGTAAATTTGTTTTAATATATGGCTGTTCATTTTCTATAAATTCTTTTGTACTCGATCCTATATTTAAAACAAGCCTTCCTTCCTGCCCATATTTCTGTATAATTTTCTTAAACCAAAGTGATTCTTCGTATAACATGTATTAATTTTTAATTCCAATTCTTCCTGTATAATCAATTCTATTCATCAAAATATGAATTCCATTTTCATTAAAGTATTGGTCAACCGCTTCTCTTGCACCTTTCCAATGTCCATAATCATCAATAATAATAACACCTCCCTTTACCAATCTTGGGAAAAGATGCTTCAATTCATGATAGGTGGATTCATACCAATCGGTGTCCAATCTTAAAATGGCAATTTTTTCTGGAATGGTTTGAGGAATGGTGTCCTCAACTTTACCTTTTACAAAATGAACCAAATTTTTCGGGTAATTGGTAGATTCAATATTTGATTTTACATCATCAATTGGTGCATAACACCACATTACATCCTCTTTTGTTTTAATCGACTGATTCAATAATGTTTTAGCATCCTTTCCGGAATGATCTGCATCCATTTCTGTTGGCTCACTCATACCTTCATAAGTATCATAAAGGTAAAACATTCTTGAAGTATCCTTTTTGTTAATCAAACTTAACATTGCACACATTGAACTTCCACCTTTCCAAACACCACATTCTACAATATCACCTTCAACTTTAGCATTTGTAATATATTCAATTGCCTTGCTGAAGGCATAGAGCCTCTCCTCTGAGGTCATGGTAAATGGCAAACATTTACTCATAATAGGTAAAAAGCTATCATCGAAATCAGGAAATTTATTTTCAGAAACATTGATTTTGGAGAGTTGAAAATTGAATGTACTAAGTATTTTGTTAATCATATTTGATGTTAAAAAAATCAAAAATAATAGAATAATCTATCTTTAATAATTAATACCATACTATTTTTTTATATTCTGAAATAGCTTTATATTAGTGGAATAATTTTTAACCCTTATGAAATCAATTTTTCTATCAATTATTTTAGTTTTTTGTTACTCACTGTCTTTTTCTCAAATTAATTCAAATTCTTTTACAGCCAAAACTGATTATATATCGGGAACAGGTACCTCTAACCCTTCAGGAATTGTAGCTACTGATTTGGATAATGACAATAAACGAGACATAATTGTTGGTAATGTTGGTAGTTCAAGTATTTCCATATTTAGAAATACAACTACAGGAAGCAGCATATCATTAGCAACTAAACTTGATTTTGCATCTTCAAATCCAGTAAACTTCATTTCAACAGCCGATTTAGATGGAGATGGAAAAACAGATGTTTTGGCTTCATCCAATTCGGGAACTAACTTTTCAATTTTCAGAAATACTACTTCTTTAGTTGGCTCTATAACATTTGCAACACGCCAAGATGTTTCTGGAGTTGGTGGCCCATATAATTTTGACATTGGCGATGTTGACGGAGATCTTAAGCCTGATTTAGTTTGTATAAATTTTAATAATAGTAGCATTTCAGTATTCAGAAATACTAGTACTATTGGCTCAATTAGTTTTGCCACCAGACAAGATATTACTTGTGGAAGTGCTCCAAGCTCACTAACTATATATGATATGGATGGAGATGGTAAGAATGATATTGCAGTCACATTATATTATTCTGCCCAAGTGGTAATATTTAGAAACACAACTACAACTGTAGGATCTCCTACCTTTTTTAATACAGGATCGGTAACCACAGGCAGTTACCCTCATTTTATTAAAAGTGGTGATATAGATGGTGATGGGAAAAAGGATTTAGTAACAGGAAATTTCTATGGCTATAATATTTCCGTAATAAAAAATAACTCTACAGGTATCAATAATTTTACATTTCAAAGTGCTCAAAATTTCTTGTCTGGTTCAGGATTATCTTATTGCCAAGGTGTTACTATCAACGATTTTGATAATGATAATAAGTTGGATATTGGAGTATGTAATTATGGTAATAATAACATAACTATTTTCAAAAACACTTCGATTGTTGGAGTTATCAATTCATCTTCATTGGCTGCTCAAGTGAATTTTCCTGCCAATACTAATCCTACCTATCTTTGGGCTGCAGATTTAAATGGAGATTTAAAATCTGATCTAATTGTTAGTAATTACGCATCCAGCAACATCTCCATTTACCGCAATCAAATTATTGCCAATGAGCCAACAGTTGCTGCTAGTAGTTTGAGCATTTCAACCATTTCATCTAGCTCTTTGCAACTCAATTTTACCAAAGGTAATGGCGCCCGGCGCATGGTATTGGCTAGACTTGGTTCTGTTGTAAACGCTTCCCCAATTGATACTTATGCCTATGTTGCCAATAGTACTTTCGGTAATGGCAATCAAATTGGTTCTGGGAATTTTGTGGTATACAGTGATACTGGAAACTCAGTTTTAATTACCGGTCTAACTGCCGGAAATACCTATCATTTTTCTGTTATTGAATACAATGGAACAACGAACTATTCCAATTACCTGCAATCTCCAACCCTTGATGGAAATACTTTTTTAGGCAAAGTGCTTTTCTCTAAATCAACTGGTAACCTCAACAATTTGAGTACCTGGGGGCCAAATTTAGATGGAACAGGCACAGCGCCAACAAGTTTTGCAGATAGCAATACTGTTTACTACGTGGTAAATAATGCTACTCCTGCTGTTGGCGGTAACTGGATTATTGGTGGTAATAGAAGTTATGTGGTGTTTGGTGATGGTAGTATTGTTTACAATATCAATATACCTTCTTCAAATGGTCTTGCTATTGATAGCATTGTGGTTAAAAATAATATTACCTTATCTATTCAAGGTATTTTAGCCGTAAACAAATCTTTCTGGGAGAATGGCTCCACAGCCTTGTATTATGGTAGTTCTGCTCAAACAATGGTTTCAGGAGATTATAACAATTTGCAAGTTGTTAGCGCGGCTAAAAACATGAGCGGTAATGTTAGGGTTAGAAATAATTTAACCATGACAGCAAATATAATTACCGATACCTTTACCTTAACTCTCGGAAACAGTGCTTTAAATCCAGGTATACTAAACAGAAGTGCTTGAACAATTATAGGAAAGTTTAGGCGCTGGTATGCTGCTTCTACTAATTCTGGGTCAACTGGCTTATTTCCTATTGGGTTTTCAACCAGTTACCGTCCAATAAGCATAGAATATACCAGTAGTCCAACTACAGGCGGATCTTACCTTGCAGAGTTTGTTCCTACAAACCCAGGAACAGCCGGATTACCTTTATTCGATAGCCCTGTTTTATTAACAAATGCAGGTGTAAATGGGTTTTGGCGTATAACCAATACAGGTATTTCTGGAGGCACATTTACAAGCACAATTACAGCTACAGGATTTTTCTCTATAAACGATTATACCGCTCTAAAAATGATTTGTAGAACTGCCAGCAGTTGGGCCATCCCTGGAGTTTCAGGCACCAATTTAGGAACCAATGCAGCCCCAGTGATTATTCGTACTGGACTTAGTACCAACTCATGGGAATTTGGTGTTGGTGGCGATGGTTTTACCAATCCGTTGCCAGTTAGGTTTGTTCATACTAAAGCTGAGTTTACTAAAAGAGGAGTTGAGGTAATGTGGCAAACTGCAAGTGAAGAGAACAATGACTATTTTGTAATTGAAAAATTACAAAATAACAATTGGGAAGCACTTGGAATCATTGAAGGTGCTGGCAACTCAAATAAGCTTAACACCTATAATTTTACCGACTTAACAACGCTTCAAGAATTAGGTGATGTATCAAACTATTACCGCATCAAACAAGTAGATTTTGATCATAAATTTTCATACTCTCAGGTATTTTCAGCCAATGGATCTTATATAGTTGGTGAAATTCAGATCTTTCCATCACCTATGATAGATAAAATTAAGGTAAGCTTGGGAAGTGAAGAAATGGTTTCAGATGTTTCAATCTATAACCTATCTGGTCAACTTGTTTTGAATTCAAAAAATGCGGCTGAAATTGAAGTGAATGAGCTCTCTGTTGGTATTTATCTGATCAAGGTGGAAACCAATAAAAATACCTATTTGCGAAAAATTAGTAAGTAAGTTTTTGTTGTTTTATTTGAATTTACTTTTTTGATTTTACTCAAGTATTAATTCAATGGCTTATTTTAGCGGCCAATAAAATTAATAAGTGCTGCAAACTCCCATTCTTTTTCTAATTTTCAATAGGCCAGATACCACCAAATTGGTTTTTGAAAGCATCCGTTCGGTTCAGCCAAAATATTTATACATTGCCGCCGATGGTGCCCGCGAATCAAAGGAAGCTGAGCAGCAATTGTGCGATGAAACCAGGGCTGTGGTTGCCAATATTGATTGGGATTGCGAGGTGAAAACCTTATTCAGAGAGCAAAATTTAGGTTGCAGAAATGCCGTAAGCTCTGCCATTGATTGGTTTTTTGAACAGGTGGAGGAAGGTATAATTTTAGAGGATGATTGCTTGCCACACCCGAGCTTCTATAACTTTTGTGAAGAAAATCTTGCCTTATATAGAAATGATTCCCAGGTAATGCACATAAGTGGCGATAATTTTCAAAAGGGTAAAAAAAGGGGAGAGGATAGCTATTATTTTTCTAATTATGCCCACATCTGGGGTTGGGCAACTTGGCGCAGAGCTTGGAGGCATTACGACGTTAATTTAAAGCTTTATTCTGAACTTGAAACACACAATTTATTGCAACAATTATTTAGTTCAAAAAAAGAGATGAGCTATTGGAAAAAACTATTCAATGATGCCTATCAAAAGAAAGTAAATACCTGGGACTACCAATGGACATTCGCTATTTGGCAAAATAATGGATTGAGCATTATTCCCAATACCAATCTTGTTTCTAATATTGGTTTTGGTTCAGGCACCCACACAACCTCAGCAGATATCATGGAATTAAGCAATATTCCTACTCAATCCATTTTACCAATTAAACATCCTAGTAATAAAATTATTAACAGAAAGGCCGATTCTTATGCCTTCAACCAATTTCTTTTTCCTAGCCTTTTTACCTATTTCAAAGCAAGGTTGAAGCATATTTTGTTTAAATAAATTCAAACGTTTTTATCTTATATACTGGATAAATTTGCGGCACCATTATCGGGGTTTTCATTCTTTCATCTTACCTTTATATTATGAAAAAATCCACCACTACCCCAATACTTATTTTTACTTTTTTATTTTTATTTTTTTCGGCTCGAACTAAAACTTTTGCTTGGGGTTTTTATGCCCACCAAGAAATAAATCGTTTGGCTGTTTTCGGCTTGCCTCCAGAAATGTTTGGCTTTTTTAAAAAACACATAGATTTTATTACCGAACATGCCGTAGACCCAGATAAGCGCAGGTACCTGGTTGAAGGAGAGGGCGTAAAACATTTTATTGATATGGACTATTATGAAAAGGTTTTGCCCTTTGATACACTTCCAAGATCTTATTCAAAAGCAATGGAAAAATACACAAAGGATACCTTGCATACCTATGGCATTGTTCCCTGGAACTTGCAATGGATGCTGCGTTCATTAACCCAAGCTTTTGTTGAGAAAAATGAAAGTAAAATACTAAAATATGCAGCCGAAATTGGCCATTATGTAGGCGATGCACATGTGCCTTTGCATGCCACTTCAAATTACAATGGTTTGCAAACTGGGCAACATGGAATTCACGGTTTTTTTGAATCTCGCTTGCCAGAACTGTTCGCTATGGATTATAATTTCTTTGTGGGTGGAGCTAAATATTTGGATGATCCATTGGATGCTGCATGGGTTGCAGTGGAAGGCAGTTTTGCCTGCTTAGATTCTGTTTTTGGTTTTGAAAAATTGCTACAAAGAAAATTTCCCGAAGCCCAAAAGTATGCCTATGAAGTTAAAGGAAGTAAACTGCAAAGGGTTTATTCTCCTGCTTTTTCGGCTGCCTATCACCAATATTTAAATGGAATGGTTGAACGCAGAATGAAAGCTGCTGTAGTTTGCGTATCTTCTTTTTGGTACACTGCTTGGGTAAATTCTGGACAACCAGATTTGAGCAATCCTAAAATAATTATCAAAGATTCCACTCAATACGAGAATTTCCCTGCGGTTTTGCCAGAGTTGATGTTTGGGCGACAAGAAAATTAAGCAAACAATTGGTCACAATTTGGTGGATTTTTGTGCATAACTTGTTTTTGCTACTCACTGCTCTCCCTTTATTTTTGTTTGCAAGGAGAAGAGTTATTTTTATACCTGTAATTCTTCTTTGGTTCAAACCGAAATAATTAAAACCAAACCTATAACAATGAAGTTTATTGTAAATAGCAGTGTATTGTTACGTCACCTTTCATATATTGATGGTGTTGTAGTTGCTAAGCCTATTATTCCGATATTAAATAACTTTTTATTTGATATCAAAGATGGTGTTTTAACCATTCATTCAACAGATTTGGAAACCACTATGAGTACGAGCATTAAGGTGGATGCCAAAGAGGATGTGTCTATTGCAATTCCTTCTAAAACCACCTTAGAATTGCTCAAAACACTTTCGGATCAACCGCTGGCCTTCTCTATTAATGAGGAAAAAGGTTCGGTAGAAATTAAATACGAAAGTGGTAGGTTCAAACTTACTGCCCAAAAAGGTGATGAGTTCCCTAAAACACCAGAGGTAGAAGGAGCAAGCACTTTTGATATTGGCGCTAAGGTTTTACAAAGAGCCATCAACAAATCTGTTTTTGCTACCAGTAGCGATGAATTAAGGCTAAACCTTACTGGCGTTTACCTTCAATTGTTTAAAAATAATATCACTTTTGTAGCCACTGATGCTAATCGTTTGGTTCGTTTTACCAGAAATGATATCAAAGCTGCGGCCGAAGAAACATTGATTTTGCCTAAGAAAGCTTTAAATCTTTTGAAGTCGTGTTTGCCTAATGACGAAACTATTGTTAAGGTTAATTTCAATCGCCAAAATGCCTATTTTCAAATTGGTGACGTGAGCTTAATTTGCCGCTTAATTGATGAAAAATATCCTGATTACCGAGCAGTTATTCCTACTGAAAATCCAAACAAGTTAACCATTGATAGGGGTGAGTTTTTAATGGCTGTAAAGCGTGTGTCTATTACTTCAAATAAAACCACGCATCAAATTCGTTTGAAATTAGTTGGTAGTGATTTAACCATTAGTGCAGAAGACATAGATTTTGAAAATGAATCACAAGAGAAATTAACTTGCTCTTATGTGGGTGAAGACATGGAGATTGGTTTTAATTCTAAATACCTATTAGAAATGTTGAATAACATGGACGCGCCTCAAATTGTATTGGAGTTATCTCAGCCAAACAGAGCTGGTGTTATTGTGCCTGCAGCTCAAGAAACTGATGAAGATTTATTGATGCTTATTATGCCAATGATGCTTAATAATTATTAATATTCCGATAAATATTGATAAATAAAAAAGGTGAAATTGATAATCAATTTCACCTTTTTTTTTGCCTATTTTCATTAAACTTTAATTTACAGCAATCCTAGCAAGCTGCAACCTGGCATTTGTTTTCTTAATAATTTTTCTAAAATCCTCAGGAAAATATCCAGAAGTTTTTATCCTTCTGATATAATTTTGTGGATCGCCACCTGCAAAAATACCCATTCCGTTTGAGGTGCTGTTATAAGGTTTTCCTAATTGAATAAACTTATGATCGTAGAAGTATAAACCATAATCCATTTTCTGAGTAAGCTGGGATACATCTTCAATAAATGAGGCAATAAAATAATTGGCAGTATCAAAGCTAACTGATGGTTTTGGCAACAAATTATCATCTAAGAAAATATCAGAAAAATCACCTCTGTTTACTTTATGGGCATTGTTATTGGAAAAGAACTCAACTTTACAAAAATCAAAATTGTTTCTAAATTCTTTGATGATATTTTTATTGGTTTGCTCTTGAAGTTTCTTCACATAATTGGCATCCTCTATTTTTTTGTCTGCTAACAATTGTGCTATGAGTTTTTCATCTGGTTCCTCTAACATAACAAGTAAAGTGCCTTGCGCTTTTTTATTTACTTCAGCAACTAAGTTTGCCTCCTCGTCAACCATTTTGGTTTTTAACCTAACTGCACTTAATCTCAATCCAATTTCAAAAATACTAGGCCTTCCTTGGTAGGCTGTAGCAGTGATTTTATTGGTAAAACTATAAACATACTTTAATTCTAAACTAGCTACACTGCCCATATTTACTGATACGCCAACTACACCACAAAAATCTAAATCTCCATTTACATTGAGGTTTTGTGTATCGCTGGGTAATTCTTTGTAGGTGCCAAATTCAATGATACTCGTTTTTGAATAGGTAAGTACAGAAGGACGAATTCCACAAAATAACCTTAGGTCATCCGACATTCTATCTGGCACATAGTTCACATAAAAGGCCATATCAATATAGGTGCTAGTGTATCTTTTTTCTGAGGTATTATCTCTGTATCCTAGCCAATTCATGCTTGGTTCAACAATAAAATCTAACCTATTGAGGTACCTGTTAGCATGATAAGGCGAAAAAGGCCTTTGGTAAAATATACCAAAACTGCCCATTCCACGACCAACATAATTTTCAAATTTGGAATGAATGGTTGTAAAGTTGCCATTTAATACCATGCCGTAGTTGGATTCTGTTAGTTTTTGGGCATTTGAACCCAAATGAGTTAGGAGCAAAAGTATAAGTAATTGTTTTTTCAAGAGCCTGATTTTATAAGATAGTCAATGTTTCTTTTTAATCCGTTGTATTTGGTTCTTTTTATAGCTGAATTTTTACTGATTTGTTTAAATACCTCTTCGGTTAAATCTTTCCAATCAGCCTTTTTCATTTGTAAAAATAGGGGATTTGGTTCAAATTTAGGCTCGTCATGTTTTTTGGCAAAGCGGTTCCATGGACAAACATTCATGCAAATATCACAACCAAAAATCCAATCTTTCCAAGCCACAGGCATATTTGAAGGAAAATTATCTTTTAGTTCAATAGTAAAATAGCTAATACATTTACTGCCGTCAACTTTCTGCGGTTCATAAATTGCCTCTGTAGGGCAAGCATCAATACATGCGGTGCAATTACCGCAATGGTCGGTTACAGGCGTATCATAAGCTAAATCTAGGTCTAAAATGAGTTCACTTAAAAAGAAAAAACTTCCGGCTTTTTTATGGATAATGTTTCCATTTTTCCCTATCCAACCCAAACCGCTCATTTGCGCCCATGCTTTTTCAAGGATAGGAGCGGAGTCAACAAATGCCCTTCCAGCAATCTCACCAATTTGTTCTTCAATAAAAGCCAAGAGCAACTTCAATTTCTCCTTAATTACCTCGTGGTAATCCTCACCATAAGCATACTGAGAAATTTTATATTGGTCTGAACCAAATATTGGCGCTGGATTGTGGTAATTATAAAGCAGACTTATAACAGATTTTGCTCCATCTACCAATAGCGTTGGGTCTAGGCGTTTATCGAAATGATTCTCCATATAAGCCATTTCACCATTTCTATTTTCCTTTAGCCAATTTTCAAGGTGTGATGCTTCCTTTTCTAAAAACTTAGCTTGGGAGATACCGCAAGCAGAAAACCCAAGTCGAATGGCCTCCTCCTTTATTAATTGCGTGTATTTTTCTCTTTGGTTCAAGCCTTGGCAAATTAGTAAAAAAATAAACCTTACCTAAATTCATTTAGGTAAGGTTTATTATAAAAAGTTAATAAGCAGAAAAAATTAAATAACTACATCTTCTCCTTTTGCATCAATAAACTTATAGTTTATTAAATGAAGGCTTTGGTTAGGTTTTACCTTAATCCATTGTTTATATTGTTTGAACCAATTAAACCTTGGCGATGATAACCAACCATCTTTTAAATAAGCGGCAAGAAAAGGATGAACTTCAATTGAGAATCCTTTTAAATGAAGGTTTTCAATCAAATATTTTACATGGCTATTGATATCATCAACAATACTTACACT
>Ga0070374_10001126_pt1 | contig 11309 bp, 6 predicted proteins | sample LauGreSuBDMM15SN_2_FD_66374 | JGI IMG/M metagenome (GOLD analysis project Ga0070374, IMG submission 66374) | Freshwater lake microbial communities from Lake Michigan, USA - Su13.BD.MM15.SN (version 4) (version 4) | ecosystem: Environmental > Aquatic > Freshwater > Lake | place: Lake Michigan...
CCATTGCGTTCCAATTTTCAAGCCGACCCCCTCGGGCCTCGGCGTGACCGGCTGACGCGGAGGCTGCGCGTAGCCTCTTTCCTAGCCGGCATGAGGGTTGCGACAAGCCCGCAGCAAGATCGCCACAGGATCGAATACTCAGAGGGCTATACGGGCTATGTTTCCGGGCGGGGTGCCAGCCAGATCCACAGCACAAACGCGATGATGCGCTCTGCCGACGTGCTAGTAGCGATCCACAAACCGTCGCTCGTCCAGCCCTCAAGTCCGCTCTCCTCACCAGTCCAGCGCTCGAATCCGCTCTCCTCACCAGTCAGGAGCGGCGCGGCGATGATCGGCGTCGCAGCCGCACTGCCGCCACCGCCTGCTGCCGCTATCACAGATGAGATGAAGGCCGAACTGGCCAAGTTGAAGGACCTCTTCGACGGTGGGCTCCTCCCGGAGCACCTCTATGAAGCGAAGCTCAAGATGATGCTCGGCCTGCCGTCTGCATTGCCAGCAACAACGGAGTACACTACTCCTGACTCACCGAATGGTTTGCCTCCCGTAGGCTACGCGCGGATCGAAGGCGTCGAGGGCTGCTCGGGCAATCGGTCGAGATCATCCTCGCGGGAAATCTGCAGCGCCGTGCCCTTGCACGTCGCCAACTGGGGGCACTTGTGAGGCCGTGTGAGGGAGAGGGGCAACCCTCCGTTGTCTCACAGGTCTACGTCAGGTAGACGAACCACCGACGACCCCCGAACGACATTCTAACCATTCTAGCCGAGTGCGTCCTCGTCATCCCTCCTCGGACCAACAACCTGCATAGCCAACCATGATACGATACAACAAGTATGTCGATACAGCAAGCAAGCCAACATTTGCAGCCAACATGTGCAGCCAACATGCAACAAGCTACCGCGAACACACGTTTCGGAACACACGTGATCTTCAGGTCGGCGAGCAAAGTTCAAGTTCAAGTTCAAGTGTCTGTTGTTTATGTAGTAACTTGTATTACTTGCTTGCTTGCTTGTAACTTGAACTTGAGGTCGGCGAGCATGTCACAATTGGCATGTCAAGCATGATGCATGTAGAAAAGAAACAGGAACATGTACTTTCGTACTAGGATCACTGTGCTGGGTCCTATCTGTGTTTGTTTTTTGGGGTTTTCTCATAGTGTAGGAGGTCTAAAAGACCTGCCTTTTACAGCACAGAGAAGTTTGCGCCACAGAGCGCATTGGTCGACAACGCGCGCACAGCCGAACCAGCCACCGACTGGACAAGACGACGCTCTCTACTGCCATGGGTTGCGTGTTCTCGTCGGGCTCGCGCGCAGCCGAGCCCGACGAGAGGCTCGCCGGAGGCCGAACAGCGCCCGACGGCTCCATGGAACGAACCAAATCTAAGCAGCGCCGATCCATAACGGGTCTCGGACGGCGCAAGGTCTTCTCTGGATCTGCGGGCGATGGGGAGGAGGTGAACGCAGCTCCAAAGAAGACGCCAAAGACCGCACCAGATCGCATTACCTTGCGCGCCGCGCTATGCGAGGGCACGCTGCTCGGCGCTCTCAGCTCGCAGGAGCTCGACGAGATGATCGATTACATGGACGTTGTCGCGATGCAGAAGGGTCAGGAGTGTGATCTGGGTGGCTGCCTCTGTGTTGTGCTCGAGGGACAAGTGAAGGCCAGCTCTGGTTCGCAGTTGATGGTGGCGATTAGCGGCGTCGCTCACAAGTATACAACGGGTGCAGTCCTGGGCCAAGTTGGCCTCTTTGATGACAGCGGCGTAGCAGGCGGCTTGCGTGCAGTGGCGCTCAGTGCCTCTCGACTGTGCAAGCTTCCTGGGACAGCGTATCGACGTGGCATGGAGTTCGCACGGCAGGCACACATCAAGGCCAACATGAAGGTCCTGAGCACTATTCCCATCTTCTCCAAGCTCTCGATCACGGAACGCCTCCAGATCGCCGACTTGGGCAAGGTGCGCTCCTACCAGGTCAAAGACACCATAGTGCGTGAAGGCGAGATGGGCTCGACATTCTACATCGTTCGTCAGGGCGGCGCCATCGTCACACGCGGCACCAATGCCGACGGCATGCCACAGCGCATCGACTACAAATATCCGGGCGATTACTTCGGCGAGGCATCTCTGTTGGAGGGCATGCCAAGGAACGCCACTGTCATTGCTGACGTGCCAGGCACCGAGGCACTGTGTATTGACAAGGCGCTGTTCGATCAACGACTCCTCGGCCCGCTGTCAGAGATCATGGACCGCAGCGAAAGCACCATCCAGCAGCAAATGCTCGTCTCTGTGCCCCTCCTCAGCCAGCTGACCGCCGAGCGTCGCGATGCGCTTCTCGGCCGCCTCAAACTCGAAACCTTCGCGCCAGGAGCCTTCGTGTTCAAGCAGGGTGACCTCGGAGATCGACTCTACATCATCAAAGCTGGCGAAGTGGTCGTATCTGTGCGAGACGACGTCGTTGGAGGCGAACGGCCCTTGAACCGACTCTACACCGGCCAATACTTTGGCGAGCGAGCGTTGCTCAAAGAAGAGCCACGCATGGCGAGTGCGCAGACGGTCGATAAGTTGGAGTGCTACACGCTGAGCAAGAGTGATTTCGTCGAGCTCGGCCTGGCACACGATGTCGCATGGGGCCGCCGTTGGGATAGAGAAGACACGCAAGACGTCTCTCAGCTGCAGGTACTCAAAAGTCTGGGTGCGGGTGCGTTTGGCACGGCCTGGCTCGTAAGGCATCTGAAAACCGACCGTCTCTACGCGCTCAAGGCGCTCGAGAAGCATACGATCAAGCGTCAGAATTGGACATCGGTCGTCGTGCGCGAGAAGGATCTGCTCCAGTCACTTAGCCCGCATCCATGCGTGATCACGATGCACAACGCGTTCCAGAGCCCGACCCATCTCTTCATGCTCATGGAGCTCGCCCCTGGAGGCGAACTCTTTCAACTCCTCGAGAAAGCTCACCGCTTTCCGCCCGAGCAGGCACGCTTCTTTGCGGGCTGTGTCGTCCTCGCCATCGGCCACTTGCATCGGCACAACATCATCTTTCGCGATCTCAAGCCAGAGAACGTGCTGCTCTCCGAAACAGGCTACCTCAAGCTCATTGACATGGGCTTTGCCAAGCGACTCGGTAAGGGCGAGAAGACGTACACGCTTTGTGGCACGCCCTACTATCTCGCGCCCGAGATGATCCTGCATCGAGGGCACGGCTTTGCGCTCGACTGGTGGACGGTGGGCGTTCTGACGTATGAGATGATGGAGGGCGAGCCGCCCTTCACGGGCGATTCCGAGATGGAGGTCTACGGCAAGGTGACACGCCTCCAGTACACTTGCTCGCCCTCCCGCTTCACAGAGCCAGCGATTGACTTCATCGCACATCTGCTCAAGAAAGAGCCTGAGACACGCCTTGGCAACCTGCGCAATGGCGTCAACGACGTGATGGCGCACGAATGGTTTCAAGGATTCAGTTGGGACGATCTGCTCGAGGGTCGCCAGCCCGTGAGCTACGTTCCCCCGCCACGCGTCGACAAGGGTGGCGGATCTGCCGCTCCGAAAAAGTCCATCAATCTCGACGAGGTGAGCACGAGCCCTACCGATCGCGGCTACTGGCCTGGGTGGTGAGCGGGTATGAGCTGAACCCAGATCCGAGATCGGCCGCCAAGAGACCGGTTAGAGCACGCCATTCAAAGCGAGGGATACTCTCTCGCTGGCTTTATCAATTAAGATCAGCCAATGCGGACCGTCATGTTTGTGATTGAATGAGTGTTTGGTGCGCCTCAATGCTATGAGCTATGTGGCTTGTGGGCTCTGGAGACGGGCTCGGGGCGGGGCGAGAGGCGAGAGCGCAGGGTTTGGACGCCACAGAAGATAAGCACAAGTCTCAAGTGACGATTCGTTTGCGCGTTCCGGTTGCGACTTACATGTGAACATGAGAGAGGGCAGGAGTTTAAGAGTTATGTGAAAAAACCTATTATCCACCAGGGCCGTAACGACACGTAATACTATAGTACGACACGTGTGGCGTAGTACGGTACATGCATCTATCATGCCAGATCCATGCCTGCCGTCTCGGGCAGTGCCAGAGCAAGACAGCCGGCGAGCACGTGGGCGGTGCCAATCCCAGATGCAACCATCCATCGTGGCAGGGGCGCATAGACAAGTGCAGCGGCTGGCACCGAGCCGATGACGTTGAAGAGGAATGCGGTGTTGGCGCCAAAGCCACGATATTTGGTGGGGTACTGCTCCGGTGCGGCAACCCACATTGCCGAGCTGGCGGCGGCAAGGAGCATGCGGCTCAGGCACGAGACGGCGATGACCCCATTCGCTCCGAGGAGAGCTCCTTGCGCCATGAGAGCAGTCAGCAGTCCGCAGCTGATGTAGCCAAGGCTTTGGACGCCGCGCCGGCCGCCCAGTAGCCCAAAAGGACCTCGGGGCCGATCAATGACGAATTGCACAAGGAATAACCCGGGAATCTCGGAGGCCACCACCAGAATTTGCGCCGTGTAGTCGAAGGAGCAGCTGCCGTTCTCGAGCCACGGATTGAGGCCGTCATCAGCGGTCGACAGCACGGGGGCTTGCCCGGCTGAGCTGGTCACCGAGGTCGCAAAGAAGATGAGGCCTGTCCATCCGAACCCCGCGATTGCCCACAACGCCCAATGCAGCAGCGCTCGCGATCGAAGCTCGTGCGAGGACATGAGCGAGCAGCTCTCCACATGCGCAACGGCACGAGCGACGAGCTGAGATGGCGGAGATGGCATGGCTGGGGTGGGTCTGCTGCTGTGGGCGTAGGTCTGCTTTGATGTGGGGCTACTCTCACCCGCTGAGCCGCTCTCGAGGCTATTGGCAGAGTGAACACTGGCGAGCGAGCTTGCCGATGGAAAGCTGGCAAGGCTGTCGCCAATGCAGCTGTCGCCAGTGTGCGACGCCGCCGCGGAGGAGGCCAGGCTGGTTTTGGTGCCGTCGGTGCCTCGACTACCCTTGGGGAAAGCAGGTGGCTCATAGCCGCCGGGCGATTGCGAGCACCTAGGTTCGGGCAGCCGGACGCCGTTTGCATCGGCGATGCTACGGAGCACGGCAACGGCGGAGTTCTGCCTGCCGCTGTGCATGAGCCAGTGGGGACTCTCTACGAGAATGGGTGCCGCAAGCAACGTGAGCACGAGGGGCACGCTGCTTATGGCGACGAGGAGACGCCAGCCTTCGGCATTCATCGTCTCGACAGACCAGGCGGCTGTGAGGGCGACCACGATGCTGCCGATGGACCACATCCAGTTGGAAGCATTGAGCACCGAGCCTCGCACGCCGGGCGGCGACAGCTCAGCGAGCAGGTCGAAGGGCACCATGGTTCCTCCGAGCCCTAGGCCCGCCAGGCCCTGCCACACGCACAGCCACTCAAAGCTCGGGGCGGAGATTGAGCCGAGATTGGCACAGACCATCAGCGCCAGCGAGAGGATCGTCGCAGGCTTGCGCCCGACAGCGTCGGCAAGGTAGCCAAAGCAAGGCGTCGCAGCCGCCGAGGCGCTGAAGACAATCAGGGAGATTCTACTCGCCTGCCCAGATGGCACTGCAAAGCTCTTGGCCGCACAGGGCTGCAGAAAGCTCATGACGTTCGTCTGGAGCGATTGCGCCATCGAGGCGAAACAGAGCACAGGCAGCGTGAATAAGTGGAAGCGCCCGAGGCCGATGTGCTCGAGCGCCTTGTCCACCTTGGTCCCGGCAAACGAGGAACCTTGCGAGTGCGAGCGGCGCGACATAGCCTTCGAGAGGCCGGAAGAGACGCCGTCTTGAGCGGCGTCCGACCTCGTCGAGGAGCTGTATGGCTCGTGGTGGTTACGCGTCGAGGTGCTGTATGGCTCGTGGTGGTTACGCGGAGAGTGCCACCACGCCGAGATCCCTTCTGGACGTAGCACGACCTCTTCCCCACTGGGCCTGCGCCTTGTGCCGGCCGCATGCACATGGGCGAGGAGCGCGAGGAGGTCATCGATGGCCTCGTCACTCTCGAGAGGCGCCGTGATGGGCACACTCCGGGCCTTAGGAAGCATGGGCGAGAGCACGTGCATCGCGCCGCCTTCGTGGTCCACATGAGGCAACTCGCCCATGTACGGGCGGGCGCTCGGTGAGGGCGTCTGTGGGCCGAGGTCGAGCTTGTATCGGTACCCTGGGGACAGGCGTAGCAGCGCCGCCAAGCAACAGACGGCTCCAAAGGCGGCGCATGCGAAGGCGACGACCGTGCCGAAGCTGTCGAAGCCATTATCGGGCGTCCACTCACATTTGCACGTGTCGTTGGCGTGCGTGGAGGGATCTCCCCCGCCGCTGCAGTACATGGCGAGGTCGGTTCCCGTGCACAGCAGGTCGACGGCGAGGAGGTCATAGAGCCAGCCACCGGTGAGCGGGCCGAGCGCCCAACCCAGCGCGTACGCCGCATTCCACATCGCCGAGATGGTGGCGAGTGCGGCCTCATCGCTTGATCCAAAGCCAATCATGAGATCGGGGTACACGGCGTTGTTTGAGAGTGCAGAGCCGAGGCCTTTGAGTCCCATCCCCAGCACCACACTCCAGAACGAGTCGGCGAGCCTCCGCGCACCTGATGAGGGACGCAATCAGACGTCATCAGAGGTCATCAGTAGAGTCGGCGAGCCTCCGCGCACCTGACATAAGCGGCAGACTGATGAGGGACGCAATCAGAGGCAATCCGATGGTGATCAGTGGGCCAACCGACGCGCACCCGGCACGCCGAGCGGCGCGAGCAGTGCGAACGAGAGTGCGAGCACAAGGAAGCCGCTTCCCGTCGTCAGCTTGAAGAGGAAACCATTGCCTGGAAATCGATCGACGAGCCAACCAATGGGCACCGAGACGAGGACGTATACAAACGACGAGCCGAGGAAGAAGGTCGAGATGACCGTTGCTGAGAAGCGGAAGAGAGGCCAATCAGAGGCACTCAGAGGTCATCAGAGGCAATTACAGAGGCAATCACGGAGGCGACTCAGCCACCTGAGAAGCGGAAGGGAGGGCCAGAGAGCCGGTACGGCAGGGTCGGGTCTAGCGTGGCCACCGCGGTGCCGGAGAGTGCGACCGCCATCAGGTTGAGTATGACGGAAGGCGAGAGCACCTGATGAGGGAGATCATCAGAGGCAATCAGAGAGTGCGACCGCCATCAGGTTGAGTATGACGGAAGGCGAGAGTACCTGATGAGGGAGACAGTCGGATGCGGTCGGGAACGCAATCACAGAGGTACTCAGGGAGATGGTGCATGCATCTGGCGCCACGCACCGCAAGGAAGAGGGAGGCGGAGGAGACACAGCCGCCGCTAGGCCCATCAACTCCCAACCGCTGGTTGGGCAGCCACCGGTGGATGGAGAGGGCAAGGAGCACGCCGAAGAGCGCTGTGATCAGAAAGGGCATGCGGAAGCGCCATTCGGCGCCCCAGGCGGCGGGCGTCATGTCGAACATCAAGCCGCCTACTAAGGGGCCAACCATGCAGCCGATGCCGCACACGGAGCCCACGCCGGCCATGACAGCACCGAGCCGGTCTTGGAAGCGCGTCGTGAGCAGGATGATGCAGGCGGTCTCGGCCAGTGCGCCAAAGAGCCCGTTCAGAAAGTAGGTCACCATGAAGAGAGTGCCAAGCTGCTCGGGCGACGACGACGACACGACGTCAGGCGTCACGCCGAACGCGACCGTGAGCAGCGATCCCAGCAAGAGGCCGCCGGTGATGACGGTGCGAGTGCCGACAGCAGCGATCACGCGCGGAGCAAAGAAGGACGCAAGCGCCATGCCGAATGGGTAGGCGGCAAAGATGGCTCCATTGCAAGTCGGCGAGATCCTCCACTGTGTTGCAAGTGGCGAGAAGAACGCGGAGAGGGAGGTCGCGTTGATGTAGCGAGAGATGAGCACGATGTAGGATATGGCGAGCAGTGCTCGACGCGAGATTCGGCTCGTATCGGAAGTCCCCTTGCTAATCATCGGCCGCTAGAGGTACCACGCAGGAGCGGCCTACTCGCTCGCGTGAAGGCCAGGCCTCTCCATGAATCCAGGACATTCACACCGAGCTCGCGCGAGATCCAGCCACTTCTTCTCATTGTGAATGGTGGCTACCACGCCGAGCGTGAGAGCCCGCGCCGGGGAGTCGGTCCGGCGACCGCGCCGGGAAGACACCCCTGTGGGGAAAACGGGGAGGATGCGCGAGATCTCGAGGGACCCTGTCGGGACCCAGCCCCTTTATGCGCGTCGGGCCGCCGCCGCAGCCAAAAAGATGCGCGCCGCTGAACGTGAGCGCTCTTTGCTCCCTCACATCGCGTCACGCTATCAAGCTCCGAGCCTCGGACATGGCGTTACGACCAGTGCTGATGGCGATGGCGATGACGCGACGCCGTACAGCAGCATGGATTCCTCATTGCCTGCCCCGGTTCGCAAGGGGACGTGTGCCGGCCTCCTTTTCTGCGCGACGATGCTCACTTCCTTACTGATGCTGCTTCGGTCCGATGGTTTCGCGACCGACTTGCAAGAAAGTACTTCGTTCACTAGTGCTCCGGGATGGACGGCATCAATCTACGGCCCAGGCCCCGGCGACTGGCTCTATGAGGACGATGCGCAAGCGCGGGGCCCCGAGGCGCTAGGGTTCGCGACGGCCGCGCGTCATATTGCAGCGGCTCTACCCCACCGCTTCTGTTTCCTCGTCGTCCGCGATGGAGAGCTCATCCATGAGAGCTACCCCGACGCACGGCATACGGCACAGAGCATGCATCGGACGCAGTCGCTCGGCAAGACGATCATCGCGAGCCTCTTCGGCGTGGCCGTGCAGCAAGGGCTGCTCGACATCGACGTACCGCTATGGAGGTACGGAGTGCAGACGAATCTGGAGCTGTGGAATCGAACAGGGATCAATTACTGGCCGCTCGTCACCACGCGCCACCTGCTCTCGATGAGCTCAGGTTTCGGTCGCGCACCGCCTGGGACGGTGTTCACGTACGACAGCGAGGAGTACACGCAGCACCTCTCGTTCCTGCTCGAGGCCATCACGGGCGGCGAGGCGCCCATTGCGTGGGCGACACGCAGTTACGCGATCCCCCTCGGCGTCCCAGAGCTCTTCTTGTATGATGGACTGGTGTATGATATCGGCGGGAACATCTCCGCGGGCGGCGGGCAAATGGTCAGCTGCCGCGACGTGGCACGCGTGGGTGCTCTCATCGTGCAGCGTGGCGTGTGGCGCAATGCGCAGGGCGAAGCCTACCAAATGATGCCAGAATGGTACACGAGCTGCTCGCACCTTTCGATGGGCACTGATTGCCACTGATGGTCACTGATGGCATGCCACTGATGACGTGCCTCTGATGGTCACCGATTTTCTTTGGATGCGATTGAGTTGTGATGGATGCCTCGCTCATCAGGTATGCAAGGGCGATGCTCGCCCCCTCGTTCCCGGACATGGCGCCTGCGTACGGCTTCTTCATCTGGCTGAACACGAACATGGCAGACTACCGCAGCTCAGCCTCCGCTGCCTATGGAACAGAATTTTCGGGCTCGGGCTGTTGCGCTCCACGCTGGGGCACGAGCTTCCAGTGCGATGCCGCCTCGCTGCTCCGCTATGCTGGGCAGTGGCCGTACTGCTCCATTGATGCTTCGCAGCTCGACGGCGGCTCTGCAACGCGCACAGCGACGTGCGGGAACTGCTGCAGCGCCCGAGAGCTACCCACGGGCGGCAGCTCGTGGCGACGTACCCCCCCGTGCTCGCTGCGGATCCCGGCGTATGAGGATTCCGTCAAGCACTGCGATGAGGGTTCGTCCATTGGCTTCCGAATGCGCTTCTCGGGTGGCTTCATTGAGACCTCGATGACGGCTGACGAGACGCCGCCAGACTATCCACACGTGCGAGCTCCGGACGATCTCGCCTTGGCGATTGGACAGTTCACGCAAGTGATGTTATTGGTGCCCTCGCTCAAGCTGACGGTGAGTCTGATTGTGTCTGATGGCGTCTGATGGCATGCTCACGGCGTCTGATGGCATGCTCATGGCGTCTGATGGCATGCGCATGGGGTCGGATTGCCTCCTCATCAGGTGATTAGCTTTGGCTTCTCGTCGATGATGTCCGCATCGTGTTGGCACGGCTCCAATGACGGCGCGGTGGCGGCCCTCATTTGGAACTTAATTTCGCCCGTCATCACGGCCGTGGACAACGGTACCGGTACGAGTACCGGTACGAGTGCCGGCATGACAGCGCCGGATGGGTTCAGGAGCTCCACCACGTCTTGCAGAGCTCCTGGCTGTGGTCCCAGTGCGTTCTCGTCAGCGCCCAAGCCAACGCCGGATCCCAAACCCGATCAAATGCCCGATCCAGAGCCCGATCAACCACCCGATCAAAAGCCCGATCACGATCCTAAGCCGTCGCCAGCGCCGCCGAAGCCGCAGTCCTCGCCGCCAGAGCCGATGCAGTTGACGGCGCGCGCGGCCACACGGACGACGCTTCCGCTCAAGACGACGCTTCCGCTCAAGACGACGCTTCCGCTCAAGACGACGCTTCCGGCACCGGCCATAGCAGGCTCGTGCTTGTGCGACTGTCCGGCAGGCGACGGCGGTGGCTTCGGGGTGTGCGTCGACGTCCCACGAGACGACGCACCGACCCAGCTCGATGCGAACAGCTGCTCCAACCTGCGCCGAGGCTCACCTGTGCAGCTCTTCCTGGAGACAGCGGCGCCAAGGTATTGCCCTGACCTCGCGTTCACCTTTGAATGTGACCCGGCCGTCGACGTGCGCCCGGGGGCGATCTGTGCCGAGGCGAACCAGGCGTTCCTCGGTCCCAAAGGAGAGGCGCCCCTGTGCCAGTCCCTCTCGCCGTGCGCCAACGTACAAGGGATGGACTCGCCCAGCTATTCGGTCGAGACCTGCACGTGCCCCGTCAACCCACGCTTTGCCCCGTGCCTCTTCCAACGCAAGCCGTGCGACTACACGAGCTACTACCCGCCGACTGCGGTCCCCATGCCGCCGCCACCTTTTCTCTTCTCCTTCCCCTCTCCCTCCCATACCCCTTCACATTCTCATTATCCCCTCCTTCCCGGCCTCTCCACCTTCTCTGCATCGCGTCCCCTTTCTCTTCCAACGGTGCCGCCTTAAGTGCCGCCCAGGTCATCTAGTATAGAAGTATTCATGAAACATTCCTATCGAAGAGGAGATAATCTCGGAGGGGGGAATTCCTCAGTCGCATTATTAAGTTTCGTATAGCACAGGTACGCATGCATCGAATGCTTTTTTTCTTTATTTTCTGGAGCAATTTTCCAAGGGGCGTGAGATTGGTGGCAGCCGTGGCACATATGTTTGAGGCGGCGCTGCAC
>Ga0070374_10001133_pt1 | contig 11290 bp, 11 predicted proteins | sample LauGreSuBDMM15SN_2_FD_66374 | JGI IMG/M metagenome (GOLD analysis project Ga0070374, IMG submission 66374) | Freshwater lake microbial communities from Lake Michigan, USA - Su13.BD.MM15.SN (version 4) (version 4) | ecosystem: Environmental > Aquatic > Freshwater > Lake | place: Lake Michigan...
GGCCGCTGACATTGCAGATCTTCCTTTGAAATGCGCCAAAGAAATGGGCGCCGACGAAACCATCAACCTCAAAACCCAGCCCGAGTTGCTCGACAAATACAAAGTTGACAAAGGCCAATTCGAAGCGGTGTTTGAAGCCTCTGGCAGCGAACCTGCTTTGCGTGCAGGCCTCGATGTCATCATGCCGCGCGGTGTATTGGTCACTGTGGGTATGGGCGGCGACATGAGCTTGCCCATGACCCAATTGGTTGCCAAGGAAATCGACATGCGCGGCACCTTCCGCTTCCATGCAGAATTTGCCACAGCCGTTCAGTTTTTGAATCAAGGCCTCATCAATGGCAAGCCCGTCATCACGGGCATTTTGCCGATGGACAAAGCGGTCGAGGCATTTGAATTGGCCTGCGACAAATCGCAATCACTGAAAGTTCAAATCGATTTTGAAGCTGCTTGATGAAAAGCCAAATTGATCATTTGGTGGTGGCCGCGCACAGTTTGCAACAAGGCGTTGAATGGTGCGAAGCCACACTGGGCATCACTCCTTCTGCAGGTGGTGAGCACGAAAAATACGGCACGCACAATCGGCTATTTAAAATAGCCACACCTGCTTTTCCCGTGGTTTATTTTGAAATCATTGCCATCAACCCCGATGCTGTGATTGAAAAAAAACCTCCTCCTACACGTTGGTTTGATTTGGACAACAAACAACTTCAAGCTGAGTTGGCCAAATCGCCCCGCCTCATTCACTTTGTGGCCAACACAGAGAACATTCAAGATGCGCGACACGCCTGGAAAGTCCAAGGCATTGACCGCGGCCCCATCATCCATGCCAGCCGCAATACCCCCAAGGGCTTATTGCAATGGCAAATTACAGTGCGGCCAGACGGTGACAGGCTGTTCGAAGGCACCTTGCCCACACTCATTCAATGGGGAAAACCTGAGGCTGCCGACCCGATGAAATTGCATCCTCGAAATCACTTGCCACGCTCCGGTGTGTCATTGAAGTCATTGGCTGTTTCACACCCCAGTGCCAACAAAATTCGAGCGGCTTATGATGCTATTTCATTGGGGCATGTGCAAGTCAGTGAAGGCACGCCCAACATCCTTGCCACGCTGCAGACACCCAAGGGTTTGGTCACGCTTGAAAGTTTAGGTATTTGACCATGAGCGCTTCAACGCAACTCGAAACAAGCAGCTCTGCATCAGCCAGCGCAATGATGGATGTATTGATTGTGGGCGCCGGCCTGTCTGGCATTGGTGCTGCCAGACACTTGCAAATGCACAGCCCTCAAAGCAGTTGGTGCATTTTGGAATCGAGGGATGCCATTGGAGGCACTTGGGACTTGTTCCGATATCCAGGCATACGTTCAGACTCCGACATGTACACCTTGGGCTATTCCTTCAAGCCTTGGGTCAATCACAAATCCATTGCAGACGGTAGCACTATTCGTCAATACATTCAAAAGACTGCCGACGAGAACGGCATCACACCGCACATTCGCCATGGCCACTCAGTAAAGCAAGCCACATGGTCAACGGCAGAAGCTTGTTGGACCATCACAGCCAGTCAAAAAAACAGCGATCAGCCAGTGGTCCTCAAAGCCCGGTTTCTTTACTTGTGCTGTGGTTACTACAGCTACAAAAATGGCTACCAACCCGATTTTCCAGGACATGCCAACTTCAAAGGTCAATGGGTTCACCCTCAATTTTGGCCCGACACACTGAACTACGATCAGAAAAAAGTAGTGGTCATTGGCAGTGGCGCCACAGCTGTCACGCTGGTGCCCGAAATGGCCAAAAAAGCTGCGCATGTCACCATGCTGCAGCGCTCACCAACCTATGTCATTTCAAGACCGGCTGAAGACAACTTCTCGCTCACTCTGCAAAAGTTGTTGCCCATGACATGGGCTTATCAATTGACCCGCGTCAAAAATGTGCTCATGGGCATGCTTTCATATCAACTGGCCCGCAGCCAACCCGAATTTGTCAAACGTTATTTGGTGAAAATAGCAGCCAAGCAACTGCGCTCTCAAGAACAAGCACAGCATTTCTCACCTGATTACAAACCTTGGGATCAAAGACTGTGCCTCATTCCAGATGGCGACTTGTTCAAACAAATCAGGCGCGGACATGCCAGTGTGGTCACCGACACCATTCAATCCATCACTGAAAATGGTCTTCAATTGAACAGCGGTCAATTTCTGGAGGCCGACATCATCGTCTCAGCCACAGGCTTGTCTTTGAACATGTTGGGCGATATACAAGTGGAGGTTGATGGAGAGGCGTTCAAGCCCTCGCAAGCCATGGCTTACCGGGGCATGTGCTTGTCTGGCTTGCCCAATGCCATCATGACCTTTGGCTACACCAATGCATCATGGACCTTGAAAGCCGATCTCACGGCCGTCTATGCATGTCGTCTTTTGAATTACATGCGACAACATGGCTATCAAAAAGTGGTTCCCATTCGCGATGCTTCTGTGGCAGAACAAGATTATTTGTCTTTCACTTCTGGCTATGTTCAACGCGCTAGCAAGATCTTGCCCAAGCAAGGCTCACGCGCACCTTGGCAGGTGAATCAAAATTACATCAAAGATATTTTTCTGATCAAATACGCCCGCCTGAACGATGGCGTGATGCAGTTCAGTTAGTTTGCGCATTTAACTCAAGGTATTTCTATGCTGGTTCTCTGGATTTTGTTTTTGCTCGCCATGAGTGTGATTGGCTTGATTGGATTCGCTGCCTTTTCAAACAAAAAGGCAAAAGATCTTTTGCCGCCGGTCGGCACCTTTGCTCAGTTGGGCGGCACCCGCCTGCACTATGTGGATCAAGGCCAAGGGCCAGTCATTGTGATGATTCATGGTTTGGCAGGCAATTTGCACAATTTCACCTATGGCGTCGCAACACCTCTGTCACAAAACTACAGAGTGATTTGCGTAGACCGGCCTGCTTGCGGTTATTCCACACGTACTTCTAGCGCCGATGCCAGCCTAGAAGCCCAAGCCGACACCATTGTGAGTTTGCTCGACCATTTGCAGATTGAGTCTGCTGTCTTTGTAGGGCACTCATTGGGGGGAGCCATTTCATTGGCAGCGGCACAAAGACACCCGGAGAAGGTGAAAGCACTGGCTCTCATTGCACCTTTGACCCATCTACCCGATGAACCTTCGAGAGTGTTCAAGCCTCTCGTTGTTCCCTCGCCCATTGTGAGAAGCATTCTGGGGTGGACCTTGGCCATTCCTGGAACACTTTTCCGCATGTCCATGAGCTTGAAAGTTATTTTTGGGCCTGAAAAATTTCCTGCAGATTTTGCAATTCGAGGTGGCGGCATCTTGTCACTCAAACCTCAAACCTTCATTGGCGCATCTGGTGACTTGCAAAATGCAGAGTGGAGCATGCCTCAAATTGAAGCGGCATACGCCACCATGACAACGCCGGTGCATGTTCTGTTTGCAAAGGAAGACCGCATTTTGGATTGCAAACTGAATGGTGAAGATTTACCTTCACGCATTCCAGGCGCCAAGCTCACGCTGGTCAGCGGTGGCCACATGCTGCCCGTGACACAGGTTGAGACCTGCGTTCAATTCATTCAAGGAGTAGCCGGATAAGACACGGGCTTGGCATCTTGGTGCCAGACTTTGTACTTGTGCATGACCACGGCATAAGCCTCTGAGTTTTCAAAATGGGTCAGCCAATTTTGCAGTGGCTTCCATGCTTGTGCATCAAACCATTCGCGATCCGTTCTTGCAAACTGCCTCACAAAGGGTGCGATGGCCGCATCAACCCAACACCATTCAGTGCTGATCAAGCCTGCTGTGTGACTTAACCTGGCGTTGAGTTGCTCAAGGAACGCAGCCCCACCTTGCCGGTGAACCATGCCGTCGGGCAAATCGTACCGATTGGGGTACTTGTAGCGGTCTAAGTGGTGTTTGAATTCGCCGTCACATTGCTGCACCAAGGCCAGCGCCTCTTCATGCAGCGCAGAGCCTGCTGTTGACCACTGGGCCGGGTCTTTTTGTAGCAAAGCCCAATGCACAATATCCAGACTCTGCTCTAGCACTTGGTCTTTGAGAACCAAGACTGGGACAGTGCCTTTGGGCGAAACAGCCAACATGTTGTCAGGTTTTTGCGACAAGGCAATTTCGCGAATTTCACAACGAATGCCACAGGACAAGAGCACCAATCGAGCGCGCATGGCATAAGGACAGCGACGAAATGAATACAAAACAGGTGCATCAACAGGCAACAAAGCGGCCACCCTTTCTTGACGTTGCGGCGTGCCAATGTGATTGATTTGGCGCACCTTGGCTATTTCCCATTGTTTTTGTCTTTCTCTTGCACTGTCTTTTTGAACTTCGCTGGTGTGTGCATGGCACCTCGGGCAACTCACGCCCAACTCAAACAAAGGAGATTCTTTCGCGCCAAGGGGCAATGGCTCACGACAGCAGCGACACAGTTCGTGCGTTCCAGGATTAAGGCCATGCCCCACAGACACACGCTCGTCAAACACAAAACACTCGCCTTCCCACATGCTTTTCTCTGGTGGCACCAATTCTAAGTATTTGAGAATGCCGCCCTGTAAATGATAGACGTCTTGAAAACCATGTTCCAACATCAAGGATGTTGATTTTTCACACCGAATACCACCCGTGCAAAACATGGCCACTCGGGGCTTTCGACCATTTTGGGCTTCAAGTGCTTTGGCTTTTTGAACCCAATCCGGCAATTGAGAAAAGCTTTGAATTTGTGGATCGACGGCGCCCTTGAAAGTACCAATTTCAACTTCATAGTCATTGCGCGTGTCGATCAGTACCACGTCTGGCGCTGAAATCAAATTGTTCCAGTCTTCAGGTTTGACATACTGGCCCACCCGTTTGGTCGGACTGATGCCTTCAACACCCAGCGTCACAATCTCTTTTTTGAGCCGAACCTTCATGCGGTGAAATGGGGCTTTGGTCGTCCACGACTCTTTGTGTTCGAGATCGGCCAGTTTAGGGGCTTGGCGCAAATAGGCCAATACGGCATGCACATCTTCTGGCATGCCGGCAATGGTGCTGTTGATGCCCTCACGCGCTAACAAAATCAAACCCTTCACGTTGTGTGCTTCGCAAAAGGCCAACAAGGGCGCTCGCCGATCCGCAAAGTCTGGCAAATCAACAAACTTGTAAAAAGCAGCCGTGAGGTACTTGGTTTCTGTCTCAATCGAAGTCATGTCTGTATTTTGCCTTGAGTCAGGAGAGAAAGGGGCTAGGTGTTTTAACCCCAAACCTAGACATGCGTGTGAGCGTTAAAGTTGTTTCAACAATTGTGCAGTTTCAAAAATCGGCAAGCCCATGATACCGGTGTAAGAACCCTGAATGGCTGAGATATGGGCAGCCGCCAAGCCTTGAATGCCATATGCGCCCGCTTTACCAAACGGCTCACCTGTTGCCACATAGGCTTTGATTTCAGAGAGCTTCATAGGCGCAAAACTTACTTTAGAGATGGACACACTCAAAAGTCTGCGTCGGCCTGAAGCCACTGCTACGGCCGTTAAAACTCGATGTGTTTGACCGGACAAAGTTTTAAGAATGCGCACCGCATCTTGCTCATTTTCGGGTTTGCCCAAAATATCGCGGCCCAAAGCCACTGTGGTATCGGCGCACAACACAGGCGCAGGCGGAAGCTGACGCAATTGCAGGCGCAGCACTGCAGCTTCCAATTTCAATTGGGTCACTCGCTTCACATAGGCCAGAGGTGCTTCACTCGGCATGACACGTTCTAACGATTCAGCGTCCTCATCTGACGCAGCCAACAGCAACTCGTAGCGAACGCCAATCTGTTCGAGCAATTGTCTGCGACGAGGGCTTTGCGATGCCAAATAAACAAAGTCTTTCATGGGCGCTTTACTCTCGGTGATAAGGGTGGTTGGCGTTGATGGACCAAGCACGGTACAACTGCTCTATAAGCAGCACACGTGCCATGGCATGGGGCAACGTGAGATCAGACAAACGAATGCGCTCATGTGCGGCATCGCGAAAGGCGGGCTCTAAGCCATCTGGCCCGCCAATGATGAGCGCCACATCATCACCGCCCAGTTGCCAATCTTTTAACCGCTGAGCCAGTGCGCTGGTGCGCAATGAGGTGCCGCGTTCATCAAGTACCACTACGCGCGTGCCGCGCGGTATGACAGCCTCGATGCGTTGGCGCTCTGCAGCCACCAAAGTTTCGTATGTTTTGGAGCCACGGGGCTCGGTCTTGACGGTCTTGAGCTCTACTTTGAGTTCAGGTGGGAAGCGCTTTGCATAATCGTCCCAGGCCGTTTGCGCCCAATCGGGGACACGTTGCCCCACTGCCACAATTAGCAGCTTCATGGAATTCAGGCCTTGGGTTTGGCCTTGGGGCTAGATTTGGCGCTAGATTTGGCAGCTGGCTTGCCTGTCGACTTCAGAGCATGCTTGGCCACAGATTTTCCAGCTGGTTTGGCAGGTTTGTGAGCCGCCTTGCCGGCTGTTTTGCTGGCTACTTTGGCAGCAGGCTTGCCGGCAGATTTTGCGGGTGCTTTTCGCGTAGGTTTTAAAGCCTCCGAGCCCATCGGGCCCACGGGCACTGAATCGCGGCGTGTTGGTGTGCGGCCGGCACTGACGTTGGCTTTCTTTTTTGCCACTGACTTGCGAACGGGCTCGGCAGGCTTGGGGGCACCCAGCTTCAGACGCACAGGTTTGTCACCCCAAATTTCTTCGAGGTTGTAGTAAGAACGAATGGTGGGTTGCATGATGTGCGCCACTGCACTGCCGCAATCGACAATGATCCACTCACCATTTTCTTCACCCTCAATGCGGGGTTTTGGATAACCCGCCTCACGCACCTTATCGCGCACACTGGCGGCCAAGGCTTTGGTTTGGCGGTTGGAAGTGCCTGAGGCAATGATGACTCGTTCAAATAGAGCTGACATCTCTTCCGTATCGAACACCACGATTTCTTGTGCTTTCACATCCTCCAGCGCATCCACAATGGCACGTTGGAGTTTTTGGGTGTCTTTTTTGGCAGAAGTTTCGGTCATCGGTCAGGCAGGTAAAGGTGATGTCGTTGAATATACAGCGCAACGGGCTGAGGGACCAGTGCGTCAATGGCTTGTCCTTGGGCCACCCGAGCTCGAACTTGCGTTGCACTGTGAGGCAAATGAGGCAGTTTCAGGACTTGAGTGGGAATAACGTGGCTGGAAACGAAAGGCTCTTGCATTCCAAGCATCTCGCGTTCAGCGACGCAAATTATAGCTCTCTGAGCAATTTCGTCGATTTCGCGCCAGGTTGCGAGGGCTTTGCCCTGGTCTTCCCCAATCAATAGGAAGAATTGCGCATCAGGCGTTTGATCCTTCAGCGCTCTTAGGGTGTCAATGGTGTAACTGGGGCCCTGACGAAGCAATTCAATCTCATCGATGCTGACTTTGCTCAAATGACCAAAAGCCAGGCGTGCCATTTCGACCCTGTGAACACCGCTGCTTAAGTCTCTGAGTTTGTGCCATGCGTCCCCCGTTGGAATGACGCGCAAAGCGTCCAAATGAAACTGTGCAATGGCTGCTTCAGCCATGGCCACATGGGCATTGTGAGGCGGATCAAACGCTCCGCCCAAGATTCCAATGCGCTGTGGCATCAGACCCAATCCCTGGGCATTAAAAAGCGACTGGCCAACTGCGCTTCCGCAGAATCGGGGGCATCCACACGGTTGTAGGACCAACTCACCAAGGAGGGCATGGACAACAAAATCGATTCGGTGCGGCCACCCGACTGCAAACCAAAATGCGTGCCTCTGTCCCAGACCAAGTTGAACTCCACATAGCGGCCTCGACGGTACAACTGAAAATCTCTTTCACGCTCACCGTAGGGGGTGTCTTTGCGGCGCATGACCAAAGGCAAATAGGCTTTGAGCAAACCATTGCCCACGTCTTGCATCATGGCAAAACCTTTTTCAAATCCCAGTTCTGAAAAGTCATCGTAAAAAATGCCACCGACACCGCGCGCTTCATTGCGGTGTTTTAAGAAGAAATAGTCATCGCACCATTTTTTAAATTTAGGATGCAGTTCTGCGCCGTAGGGCGCAACCGTCTCTTTGCAAACTTGGTGAAAATGAACGGCATCTTCTTCAAAGCCATAGTAAGGCGTCAAGTCCATGCCCCCGCCAAACCAAGCCACTGGCGCTTGACCTTCTGGCTTGGCCACAATCATTCGCACATTCATGTGAACTGTGGGAGCGTAGGGATTGCGTGGGTGAAAGACCAAGGACAAGCCCATCGCTTCAAAAGGTGCGCCCGACAATTCGGGGCGGTGTTGAGTGGCTGAAGGTGGCAACTTGGGGCCAGTCACATGTGAGAAACCACATCCCGCCCTTTCAAACACAGGCCCACCTTCCAAGATTTGGGTAATGCCGTCGCCCTGCAACATCTCACCTTCAGGCTTGCGCCAGGCATCTACCACAAAAGCCGTGCCGTCCAAGTCGTGCAATGCTTGCGTGATTCGCGATTGAAGCTGGATTAAAAAATCTCGAACAGTTTGTGCTTGACTAACTTGCATGCTGGGTCTTTCTGTCGGTATCCGTGTTGCCTGTCATTGAATCGGTGAAGGGGTCGATTTTGGGCCCGACTGTTTGGCGGGCAAAGGTCTAATCGGCGCTGCATTGTCGATGCGGAAACCCTCCACGCCTTCGTACATTTTTCGAAGGTAGGCGTAATCGGTTTCGACATCTCCCGTTAGTTTAATAAAGCCCACAAATTTGAGTTCTTTTAATTTGTAATCCAGTCTAACCACACCCAAGGGTAGGTTGGATTTGAGTGCGAGTTGGTAAAAGCCACTCTTCCAGCCATCGGTGCGCTTTCGAGTGCCTTCTGGGGACAAGCCGAGCCACATGAATTTGTTGGCGCGTTGATGCTCTGCAAAAACTTCTAGCATCTCGCCCACCACACCACGCGAGGAAGAACGATCAATAGGAACACCGCCAATCCACTTCACCCAATGGCCGAAGAGCGGGACTTTGAACAAAGAGTCTTTGCCCCAGAAGTGCAAAGGCAGTCCCATGGTCCACTTGCACAACATGGCCGTCATGAAATCCCAATTGCTGGTATGGGGGTAAACAATGGCCACACCTTGCAGCGTAGGAAGACCCTGAAAATCAACGCGCCATCCAATGAGTTTGAGGATCCAAGCGGCCCAAGTCTGTCCTTTGAATTGAACAGAAAAAGGGCCAGGAATTAGCGCAGGCTCAGGCAATTTTGGGTCTGCTTTGGGGTCTATCAATGAGTTCACGATTTGATCGCTCTAAAACCAATATCACTTCGATATTGTTGCCCGTCAAAATGAATGCCTTGGGCCACTTCATAGGCTTTTTGCTGTGCTTGCTTCACTGAATCTGCCAGCACGGTGACGCAAAGCACACGCCCACCCGATGTCAATGTTTGGCCGTCCTTTGCCTCGGTGCCTGCATGAAAAACCATGGCGTCAAGTTCATCTTTGGGCAAGCCCGAAATGACATCCCCTTTGCGCGGGCTCACAGGATAGCCCGCAGCAGCCATGACAACACCCAGCGCCGTACGTCGATCCCATTCCAACTCAACAGTGTCCAACTTTTCACTGGTTGCAGCCAGCATCACTTCAAGCAAATCGGTTTTCAAGCGCATCATGATGGGCTGTGTCTCAGGATCCCCCATGCGGCAGTTGAACTCCAATGTTTTAGGTTGACCCTTGTCGTCAATCATCAAGCCAGCATACAGAAAGCCGGTATAGGGAATGCCGTCTTTTTCCATGCCCTTGATGGTGGGCATGATCACTTCTCGCATGGCCCTGGCGTGCACTTGCGCGGTCACCACCGGAGCTGGCGAGTAAGCTCCCATGCCGCCCGTGTTTGGGCCTTCGTCTTTGTCTAGCAGTCGTTTGTGGTCTTGGCTGGTTGCCAAAGGCACGACATTTTTGCCATCGCAAAGCACAATAAAGCTAGCCTCTTCGCCTTGCAAAAACTCTTCAATGACCACCCTCGGCAATGCAGCACCATCCGAGCCAGCGTTGTGAACCACGCCTAAATTGTTGTCTAACAACATAAAGTCGATGGCCTCATGTGCTTCTTCAGCGCTCATGGCCACCACCACCCCTTTGCCCGCAGCCAAACCGTCTGCTTTGACCACGATGGGTGCACCCATTTTGTCGATGTAGGCGTGCGCCAAAACAGGGTCGGTGAAAGTTTCATAGGTGGCGGTTGGAATGCCATGGCGCTGCATGAATGCTTTGGAAAAAGCCTTAGAACTTTCTAATTGAGCGGCAGCTTGGGTGGGCCCAAAGATTCGCATGCCGTGTGCTCGAAACGCATCGACCACACCAGCGGCCAATGGCGCCTCGGGCCCCACGACGGTGAGATCAATTTTCTCTTGCTGTGCCCATTCACGCAGCGCAATCACTTGGGTGATAGGCACATCGACCAAATTGGGATCGCGCGCTGTGCCGCCATTGCCTGGTGCTACAAAAACTTTCTGAATGCGTTCTGATTGCGACAACTTCCAAGCCAAAGCATGCTCGCGTCCGCCACCACCAACTACCAATACTTTCATTGATCAAGCCTTATTCAGAAATGGTTGCGTTGTGGAAAACGTTTTGCACATCGTCCAAATCTTCCAAGATATCCAAGAGTTTTTGCATTTTGGCAGCATCGTCGCCTACCAAATCAATGCTGTTCTCAGCGCGCATGGTGACTTCGGCCATCTCAGCCGTGAAGCCTGCCGCTTCAAGCGCATTTTTGACCGTTTCAAAATCTGCAGCCGAAGTCAACACCTCAATGGCACCCTCATCATCCGTGATGACATCTTCTGCGCCTGCTTCCAAAGCGACTTCCATCACTTTGTCTTCAGAAGTACCGGGTGCAAAAATCAATTGACCGCAATGCTTGAACTGAAAGGCAACAGAGCCCTCAGTGCCCATGTTGCCGCCGTTTTTGCTAAAAGCATGGCGTACTTCAGCCACAGTGCGCACGCGGTTGTCGGTCATCGTATCCACAATGATGGCCGCGCCGCCAATGCCGTAGCCTTCGTAGCGAATTTCTTCGTAGGTTACACCTTCCAAATTACCAGTGGCCTTGTCGATGTTGCGCTTGACCGTATCGGCCGGCATGTTGGCCGCCTTGGCCTTCTCAATGGCCAGGCGCAAACGGGGGTTGGTATTAGGATCACCGCCGCCGGTTCTGGCAGCCACCATGATCTCTCGGACGACACGGGTCCATATGCGCTGGCGTTTTTCGTCCTGCCTGCCCTTGCGGTGTTGAATATTTGCCCATTTACTGT
>Ga0070374_10001135_pt1 | contig 11273 bp, 6 predicted proteins | sample LauGreSuBDMM15SN_2_FD_66374 | JGI IMG/M metagenome (GOLD analysis project Ga0070374, IMG submission 66374) | Freshwater lake microbial communities from Lake Michigan, USA - Su13.BD.MM15.SN (version 4) (version 4) | ecosystem: Environmental > Aquatic > Freshwater > Lake | place: Lake Michigan...
AATACGCTCGGGCGATTACTCTCATAATCAATCTTGGCCAAATGTCGAGGTTCGCGATCTGCAGCTTTCTTCAAGTCGGATGCTGTGATGTCAAAATATCCGACTTTTTTGACTTGCTCTAAAACGGGCAAACTGGAGAAGACCTGCTTCCAGGCAAGATCGTTAAGTGTGGCCACCTCACTAATTTACCTATAAAACCATGGAATAGGCCAAAACCAGACACACTAAATATTCTTGTCATACATAACAGGTAGCCTTGGGGCTTCATCTTTAGAGAGACTTAAAGGGGTGTTGTTTTGTCAGTTGAGGTGCAACCACAGCCTTTTTTGAGATGGGCTGGAGGCAAGCGAAAGCTTGCAGGTTTCATTGCGAACTCGTTTCCAACAAAGCTCGATTATGGATCTGCCCATTACTACGAACCATTTCTAGGGGGCGGGGCACTTGCTTTTTACATAGGGCAGAAAGAGTCTCCTTTCTATTTTCCAGGTTCACGCATTCATTTAAGCGACACAAATCCCGACTTAATTAGCGCATATCAAGAACTGCGGGACAACCCTTTAACACTAATGAAGCATCTCACCAGATTAGGCAAACATACAGATAGGGAAGCATTCGAGAAAGTTCGCGCATCTCGCCCTACTACAAAAATTGAGATTGCAGCTCGATTCATTTATCTAAATAAGACTTGCTTTAATGGTTTATGGAGAGTTAACAGCAAAGGCGAATTCAATGTACCTTGGGGTAAGTTGCAAAATCCTTCGATTTTCAATGAATCTATCATGATCGCTAACTCACAACGTCTTCGTGGTGCCAAAATTGCAAAACGAGACTTTTCAAGCCAGTTGGAACCTGCCCAAAAAGGGGACCTTGTTTACCTGGATCCCCCTTACATACCACTTTCTTCAAGTTCAAGCTTTTCAAAGTATTCGAAATTGGATTTTGATATCTCCAATCATAAGCAATTAGCCAGTTGCATTAATTCTCTAACCAAGAGGGGGGTATTTGTTGTTCTATCAAATTCAGATACGAGCGATACTCGAACAATCTTTGGAGAATCGATGAATTTGTACCAAATTTCCGTTGGTAGAAGTATCTCCGCTAAGTCGGCGAGCAGAAAACGTGTAAATGAAGTTATCGCAACTAATTATGAAGTTGATAGCATCAGCGATGTCGGATTGTTAAAAAAAATCAAATAGATTTAGGCAGATTGATGATCAAAGAAACCAATCAGATTTGATTTACCTGTTACATCACCAATCAGCATGGCTCTATCCAGGCCTTGATTAAAGTGCTCACAAGCCGTTTCGGGCAATAAGCAACAGCTGTGACAGGCAGCCAAATTGGAACCGGAGTTTCCCTGGCCAACGTTTCCGAGCTCCATGCAAACTGGGTCATTTGAGCACCATCTAGCTCTTTCGAGCCCGTTCATGAGGGCATTTAGGAGTTGGTCAGGATGAGACATCTCTACCAATCCCCCCATAGTTCCATCAGCAGAAGCTGATGCAGTATAAATGAGAATTCCGCATTGCTCTGCATCTGCATAGATTCTCTCTGCCAGCGAAGCCGAGGTATAGCCGCACTCAATCACAAGTTCCTGGATTAATACATGCGCAAGGGAATGAAGCAAAATAAATTTTGCTGAGACTTCCACTCCTGGAATCTCACGATCATTCTTTTTGAGATTACTCAAAATAGTGTTTGCTCTTTCTTTAACTTCAGGAAAATCAATCCACTCTTGGACATTGTTAATGTTCAATGTGACAAAAATACCTTCCCCCAACTGCTGAATTGCAGGCAGCCAATTCGCGTTAGCTCCGAAAGGTTCGCGTCTCATGAGCTGCCTACCGTGTGCTGGAGAAATATCTCGGGGTTTCAATCTAGTAAAGCCCTTAAGCGCTGTTGTCTTTTTCAAAGAAGGCACAGCATGAATCAAATCAATACCAAAAGGCTTACCATCAAAATCCGAAACTTTTCGCACAACCATTCCTTTATCCTCACGTGGATTCGATAAGGCAATCCATTCTGGAGTTCTATCAAACGCATCAACATTTTCAAGGTTCTCCTTTGGCTGATGATTCTCCTGCGAGTACAGTTCGCTAAGCGCTGAGGCTAAATCATCTTCAGTAATTCCCTCATAATGATCCGACTCATTTACCTTAATCGCCATCGCAACATTTTTATAGTTATAACTATTCCTAAGTAGCCAAGCCAGGTACTTGCCTTTCTGGTTACTTGATTCAATTATTTCAAGTGCTTCCGAATGTCTTCCTAGATGAGATGGAACTAGGATTGAGCTCACCGTATTTGCGAAATAGATGTTGTTGGAACTGCGGAGCACCATACGGACATTCTTGTTGCACGGAGTGTGAGTTTGACGGAGCCACGGTTTAGAGCCATTGCAGAAAAATACAGATCCCGGCTCAAGCATCTTTGAGAGCTCTGTAGAACCGTCTTCGTTAGAAGTAGATGTTCCGGCTAAATCTCGGCGCTTATCGCAGGAAGTACAAATGATCATTTGACTACTCAACTGCACGATACCCTTCGCTTTAAAGATTAGCTCCGGATTAGCGCATACATTTCTGACACCTCTGTGTACCCATTCGTTCCATGGAAATTCGTCAAGATGTCCGTCCTCACAAGCAATGACAAAATTAGTCTGAACCATTTTTTTGCTTACTTTCCCAAGTTTTGAACACCGGGGACACTTGATGCGATTTGGTTCATTTACCTTCATTAAGGCGTTACACGTATAACAAATAAGCCAACTAGGAAACAATGAAGCATGTAAGTAATCTGAATCCGATTCTTCAGAAATTCCATGTGCCGGTGGAACAACAAAGTACTGAACACCTAGATTCTTCTCTAAAAGAGCGTCATGAATCTTCACGTCATCTGGAATTTTTGGAACCATGGGGAATTTCCTAGTTACATACCAGGCATCGATACCAGGGATGATCACAGTGGAACCATCTTGAAGTACCGTTAATGCCCCAGGACCTGTGCCAAGAATTAAACTACTTTGACGAAGCTGATTTTGGGTCATGGCTCACGCACCGTCCTGGGATAGAAAACTGTAAACATTGGCTGCAGGGAATATGTCTGTCTGCCCATCAACACTACGCATTGATTGAGGAATCAAAATTGAAGAATCACCAGGTATTTGAAATAGTGGTTCAGTTTTTCTGCGCAGAAGTGCAGTGGATAAATTCTCATCACTCCCCTCCTCTTGGCGCTTTTCATATACCCAATTCGTTGGTTGGTACAACTTCCATCGCTTGCGCAGAGCTAACACTTGATTTTCAAAATCCGCAATATTCGCATTTGAGTTATTGATTAAATTAATTCGTTCTCGGAAGATACTGACCGCTTCATCAAATATCGTCTCGTCAAGAACTGTAGGTTTTTGGCCAATTGATATTTTCATCCGATACAGAGCTATTAGTGCACCCCACAACCCCTTTTCCATTGTCTGTATTGCAAAAGGGGTGACGCTCAGGGGCTCAACCTGCGCATAAAGTTTCTGGTGGTAGGGACCAAAATTTTCATAGACGCTTCTGTCTCTAGCTCTATTTGAGTTGTAGAGCATGATTACCAATCCTGGACCGGTATTTCCGGCACGTCCGACTCTTCCTGAAACTTGAATATACTGCGCAGTTAGTTTTGGCTGACTCATTATTGTCAGTAGACCAAGCCGCTGTACATCAACACCAACTTCCATAATGCTCGATGCTAAACAGGTTCGAATGGAGCCCCTTTTATTTGAAGGTATCCCCAAGTCTGATAGTGCTTTCGAAACCTGAGCGCTGGAGACTCTTCCTGTTAGTTCCATAACAGGATCCAGATATCGCGTTTTGTGTCCTGGTAATCTTCTATCTTGCCACATCTGATCCAGAAGTGAGATTACAGTTGACTGCATCAACGTTAAGGTTTGCCCCAATTCCTTCAAACTATTAAAAAACCACATAGAAGTTGAGTAGTAGTCGATAGCCTTCTCGTCGCCGCCCCAAGCATTCGGGGCTTGAGACAAGAAAGCACTCACTTGTGAGGCAGCTAATTGTCCAGTGGCATAAGTAGCCGGATTTATGCCCATGTAGGCAGTGCCTTTCAGGGCTATTCCATTTTCATCACGTTTTACGCTCGAAAAAAAAGTTTCATTAGAGCGACGAATTGCCTGAGGGAAAAGCGTGACTTTTGATCGACCATAAAGATTAAGAATTTGTCTCTCGTATCTACGGGTAGTTGCTGTAGAAGCGATAATTTTTGCACGATAGACCTTCCCGTCCTTTTCATAGGAGCAAAGTTCTTCAATCACGGTCTCGTAGAGGCCAACCATAGATCCCAATGGCCCAGAAATTAAGTGGAGTTCGTCTTGAATAATTAGCCCGGGCGGGAGGCCCTTCTGTTTTCCATTTTCATCTAAGTTGAAAAGCGATCGGGATTTTTCTTGCCAGGCGATTTGAGCAAATTTATCAACGGTTCCCAGGATGAAAGAAGGCCTGAAATCGTAGACATCTTCATCGGTAATCCATATAGGAAGTGCTGTGCTCTCCCTAGAAAAATCACAACTCTCATCACCACAGATAAATCTTAGTGTTTGCGGGGAACTAGTTGATTTTTTATAACCTATCCAGCTCTTATTTGATTGCCTCATTGCAAAAGCCGCACCACACCATGGACATTTGCTTAAGACAAATGGCTCAGCTGAATCTTCTTTCTCTCCCCTACCTTCCAGAATCTTTATCGCTGTTGCGCGTTTGTTCGGAGTTGTTTTATCACCCAGCCAAACACCAATCGAAATGGGATTCTTTCCTAACGTATCTGGGGACTGTCGCCTTAAATACTCGAGAGCAACAATTAGGCCTGAGCTTCTTTCGAATTGCTGGACGGTTAGCAATCTAAGTGTGTATCGCATAAGCACGTCGACCCCAGAGTGACTTGGAGCCGTAAGCCTTCGATGAAGAATTGTCATTGCAGCAGCACCCAAATAAGCTTCAGTCTTACCTCCGCCCGTAGGGAAGAAAATGAGATCCACAAGTTCTCTATCCTCATCATCCGGGTCAACAAGTCCAGGAATTACCATAAGAAGAAAACCGATTTGGAAGGGCCGCCAACTCCCGTACTCATCTTCATTGGGATAGCATTTTTCTTCAAAAACTATTTTTTCACCCCTCTTATCTTCAAACAATCTTCGAGGTATTTTCCCGTGCTTTTGTTGTAGATACATGGCCTTATTTGTAAGACGAAATGCCTCTAGAACCAATTCATTGCCTGGGGCGAAGAGCACATCCACGCCACGCTGCATTCTCGACGCAATAAACTGGGTTTTTACCGCTAGACCCTCCGCAATAGTCTTTTGATGCGCCGGCAGAGAAATAAACTCCGAGATTTCAACTTCGATCCAAGATGAATATCGGCTGACTAAATCTTGCAGATTGCTCTTTAGCTTTTCACTCGGATCTTCATAAAGTGAAAGCATTTTCAGATTTAATCCTTCAATGTCAGTTGCGACTATCTCTTGATGAAAAGTCGGAACTGACTGAGATAAGACTTCATCAACAATTCCTTGAGAATTCTGCTTCCATGTCACGCTAATGCCGTGACCGGTAGCATAATTTTCTACATGTCTATACAAGAATTCGATCTCTTGATCTTCCTTCTCAACACGTTCCATAGATTTCGTCTTGTCGGGAGTCGAGAATTTACCGTTTGCAATTTTAAAACTGAGTTCGAACTGGAATAGATCATCTCGAACATCTCCCTTGTGCGATACAACTGACGTGAGAGCAATTATCGATTCTCCATGAAAATTCAATGTTTTGGTATTGCGCCATCGAATTTGTAATTCTGCATAGTCATTCAAAACACCGGGGATTTGAAACTTAATTAACTTATTGGGTTGATCTTTGAGTAACTTCCAATCTAACTTGATGACTTCTGCGTGAAAAGCTCTCCTGAACCACCTTCGACTCCCGAGCTCATCGATATGGACCGGAACATCAGAATATGTGGCTGCAGAAATAGTAAAAGTGAGAATTGAATTAATCTCAGGGATAACCTGCGAAGTGAATCCCATCGCACTAGGTCTAATTCTTTGGCTCTGGTCAATACTCGAAACTTCCTCATCCGGATCATCTACTAATCTAACTTTCAAATCCTGCACAATTGGCACATCAAATGCACCTACTTCCTCCACCGATTCCATTTCGCTTTCGACCTGTACTTGAATTACTTCTTCCTCAGGCTGCTTTGGCGAATGAAGGACGCCAGTTCCAAATACCATCTCTGGTCGCGTGTTTTGTAAAAGTGGGAAGCCTGTTTCCGGATCGTGGAAAATTCCATCAACTTCAGCTTTTGATAAGTGAATTTTTCTGTCGTCAGAAGGGGGCGGTAGAGGTTTTCCCGCAAACAACGAATAACTAGTCGGTCCAAGAACTTGTTCAAGAAGATAATTGGAAGTCGAGTCTCTTCCAGTCTCAGGGATCTTCTGTTTGCTATCCATGCTCACTCCCTCGTCAACTCTTTTACTTTATCCTCCGAAAGGAAAAAAAAGAAGTCATGAATCGATCTCGTTGCGCCCACATAGAAGGATTCGTGCAACACAGCATTAGGGCCTTCGAATTCAATTAGGATAACCGCTAGTGCTTCTAAACCTTTGAACTCTTGCACGCTCCCCCACCTAAGGTGCCCAGTTTTAGGCAGCCTAATGTGCGTCAAATTGAGCTTTAGCTTCCCCACTAATTCTTCTAGCTTGCTTTTCTGAGGGCTAAGAACTACCACTTGATCTGGTGTGAACTTAAGTAGCATGTCCGCAAGAATCAATCTTAATTTAGGGAGTATTTCAGAGTCTTGGGACGTAAGTATTGGCTTGACGATACTCTCCTCATCCTTACGCCTGAAATTATCGTATTCTGGATCCAATTTCAGAAAAGCTAAGAGGAATTCGCCAAGTGTCTTGGTATTACGACAATTTGTTAGGAGAGGGCTTAGAACTTGGAGATCGCCAATCGCACTTTTGTAGTTAGCTAAAGTGTCGACGCCAGGAACGTATACTCCTTGGTGAGCAAAGTCTCCACAAATCATTATCTTTTTTGCGGCCGATAAACCGCCATTTAAAAACTGATCGAGAAGCAGTAAAAAACTCGTAGTTCCCAAATCTTGGGCCTCATCAATTATTACAGTGTCAAAGGAATTCGCTTTCGCATAAGCATCAGAATGTCTCAGCGCTTCGCCCGGAAGGAAAGTTTCCCACCAAGACTGATCGACTTTGTCAGGAACTTCGAGCTCTGAGATTTCAAGCATCAATGCATGGAAGGAAGTTACTTTAACAAGTGGATAGTTGGCCATTTTATCTTTCAGATAATCTGCGAGCATGCTGTTGTAGCAAAGGAATAAAACCTTCTCCCCTCTTTCATGTGCAAGACGTGCTGCGTGGATCGCGATAAAAGTCTTGCCTGTGCCTGCCAATCCTTGTAGAACAACCGCTCTTAGGCCGTCTATTAATGTGACCATCTGCAGTTGCTCTTGAAGAGCAATTTCAAGAAAATCCTTCACATCTTTCTGTCTTTCAACTGGGGACTGAAAAGCTGTAAATCTAGGAAGAAGGATTTGAGAGATTTCTTCCAGTTTGCGAGAAGGCGCAATCTGACCTTTAAAATTAATCTTCAAATCCGAAACTAAATTTTTTGTGGTGTCCAGAAGTACATCTGTGATTTCTCGTTTCAGATCCTCGGATGCAAGCACCTGCTCAGGACGCCAACTAATTGAGGATGCAATTTGCTTTCTAGTAATGTGCGTAAACCAAACCGCATAAACAAAAGGGACGCTATAAATGTCAACGTTCATCGTTTCTAAATACTCCATGATTGAGCGCATTGCATCGTTGGCTTGCTTAAATGGTCCTCTTTTTTCGAGTTTGTTACCGATTTGCCAACCATTCTCATTTTGTGAAACAGACTTTGCCGCCTTGACTTCGAGTACAAGAATTCCAGTTCCCGGGATCATTACTACAAAATCAGCTTCTGACTGATCCTTATTGATGTGTGACAATAATTCAAGGCTGTGCAAAACTATCCAATCAGCTCCTTTTGAAGTTTCTTTGAGCTTCTTAAATATCTCACGTTCACCAGGAGAAGCTTTAGGAAATTCTAAGAATGACGAGGGAACTATATTCATACGAAAACATCCTGATTCTCGAAAGAGATCACTTGGCGCACTTGACTCGGTCTGCAAGTGATTTCATCCACTGAAACCTCCACAACCGGTGCCAAGAGATAAGTTGCATCCCCGAAATTTTCTAGCGTGATTTCAACGGATAACTTCTTGTCTAATCTCATAAAATCCTCTTCTGCTAGTGACCTTGTCAAGGCTTTCCCAGCTTCTCTTCCTTCAGTAATTAGAAGAGAATCAAACTGGTCTGCAAGGGTCATTGCTATTTGTGCTTCCTGCGGTTTGAAACCCAAAACTTGCAATATCGCTTGAAAGTCCGAAGGGAGTCCTGGCTGTATGGCTTCCGGCAGTATCCAAAAACGAGCTCTGGTGTACTTACTCACGCTAGCATTCTTCAACTGGTCCTCGAAAGATTTAAGCCCCAGGGCATCAAGCTTTTCCTGAAGCAATTGCTTCCACTTGTTTTGCGAAGCCACGAAATTACTGTACTGCTGACCCATTTTAGATGCTGCGCGTTCTCGCAGATCACTAGTTTCCGAACGCCCAACACATGCCACAATGTAATGACCCGGGGTAAGTTCCTGAAACGGATGCTTTGAGTCAATCTCCCAAGTACCTAAATTCACATTCTTCTTTATAATTGTAACTCTTTTAGAGTCATGCTCCACGGGATAGGCAAGATTATTTCCCAATAAGATTAATCTACATGGCACTGAGCCACCTGCTTCAAAACTCTCAAAGTTTGCGTTGCTGGCTGTAGTCTCAAAATATTCAATATCTGCATCGAATAAATCGTTTTCTTCCATTTTCAGTACATTTTCGTCTTCAATCAAAGTCAGTTTAGGCGGAGTCAACATTTTCATTCCAGGAAAGAGTCCCTCAGCAAAATTGAGATCGCTCCTATATGTAGCCCAGTCAGGTGAGATAAAAGTTACCCTCGGTGCAAACCCTGAAAATAGTAAAGATCTCAGATAGATATCAAAAAATGGCCTTCGAAGGTACTTACTTGGTGCACCTGGGAAAAGAATCAAAGAATACTCGTCAAACAATTTTCCCTGTATCTCCCCCTTATCAATTAATACATCAACCTCAAAGTCAAAATTCTGTCGGGTAACCCAATCGCGATACAGATAACCAATCCTTGGCGTCTCTGGAAAAATCAATGTCTTCCCTTTTATCGCCTCAATTTCCGATAACACAATCTTGGTAAAGTCTTGAGTGATTGAAGCCACGGAATTTTCGAGGATAGTAATTACTTTGAAAATCGATTCCTTTAAACTTGAATCGAGATAATTCTTAGAAGCATCCAGCGCATTTCTCATGTTCGCAATATGTTCACTCCAGAAATCTCCTGCAGGCTTATCGGACACTAGAATGCGTGAATAGGTTAGTGTTATTTGGAGTAATGTCTTTAGTTCCTTCAAATGCTCCTGGTTAAGCACTTCGCCGTTCTGTAAGACATCCTGAATCGCACTCTTAAGTTTGAATCCGAGACTGGATTGAAAAACCCTGTAGCGCCAAGCTTCGTGAGATACAGTGCTTTGTTCGATGTTCTTATAGAGCGAATTCAACCGTGAAATGGAGATCTGGTTCATTTAGCCCATCCCCAGATATTCACTCCAGTTGGTGGCTTCCAGCCAAGCAAACTCGTTACATCGATTGCGTTGTATCGATTGAGTTCAGAGGTGAAGGTATCGATTGCCTTGCCTTGCGAACGAGGAACCCCTAGTTCTAATATGGAAAGAACCGACTTATTTAACAAATTCTCAGTGGCGCAGAGCCTATTAATTGCGTTATTCCCATCAAGGATAATCCAGTCAAAAAGATCCAAGATTGAATGGTCTGCAATTGGAAATTTTGAGAATTCGCTCGTGCCCCCGTAGGCATTTATGAAGCTTGACTTTGAATGCCCAGAGAGGGAGTCGAGACGTGCAGCTTCTTCAAGAGTGATCGTCTCTTTCCCTAGCATTTTTGAAATCATGTCTTTCCTCATTTGCGCCGACGCTTGGGACTTGAAATTTTCTATCTCCCCAAATATTGCGATTCCTGGAGCGCCTTGAGTCCGCCAAATCTCTCTTTCCTCACTCTTAGCCAAACTTTGATACTCTTCTTGAGACAATGAATAGTCCCCTTCCGGGTACGAGCTAGGCAATAAATACATTTCTCGGATGTGGGAGGTTGATTGTTTTCGACCTTTGTGTAGACCGCCTATGGTGCATCTCAAAGATTTTCCGACTGGGAAATATTCATGAAACATAACATCAAGGTGGCCGTATTTCAGAACTAATCTTAGTTTGGTCGTTGCCTGCAACTCCAATAAATCTGACTCCCTAATCTCTTTCAGGATGCTCGTTTTATTCCTAAACTTGTGAATTGACATGCCTAAGGCGATGGCCGTTGAAACAAACTCTTTTCTAGGCACGGAAAGAAGAACTCTAGATATCTTGGACGATTCCGAATCAGTAAATCTACCTAGATAAATTCCCAAAGCCACAAATGAAGTGAACCAACTTTCAACGGAAGACCAATTTCCTAGAGTCGGATCCTCTTGTAATTCAAATTGCACCTTTTCTCCTTCAATTTCCTACAATCTTATACATTTGCCCTCCGACTTGATAGATCCTCAACTTGAAATATCTCAATCCAGGCTCTCGATAAGAGGTGAGCGAAGTCGTAGCCTCGCATTGCGACAACCTCGGCTTTGAAAAGTATGCAGTGGGTGTGTGTTTCGTCTATGGAGCATGACCAGACACGGGATATTGGAGTGTTGAAAGAGAGCGTTGCTCATAACCTTCACTAAGAGCCCAAGCAGCGGCTGAATTCAAAGTGTTTTCTCAGCCCGGATCAATAGCCTCTTGATTTCCCTTTTTCCATAAACTACCACTGCCTCCTATAGAGGAATCGCTCAATTTCAATAATCCGATCTCTCTAGTGCAAATGATAATGCTTTTGTGTAGGTTGCAAGCAATTGTCAGATGTAGCTAGTAAGCTTTGCTCATGAGTTTTAAATTCGCTGACCTTTTCGCAGGTATCGGAGGATTTCATGCCGCACTCACAAAGCACGGCGGCAAGTCTGTATTTGTCTCTGAGATCGACCAATCAGCCCG
>Ga0070374_10001154_pt1 | contig 11215 bp, 5 predicted proteins | sample LauGreSuBDMM15SN_2_FD_66374 | JGI IMG/M metagenome (GOLD analysis project Ga0070374, IMG submission 66374) | Freshwater lake microbial communities from Lake Michigan, USA - Su13.BD.MM15.SN (version 4) (version 4) | ecosystem: Environmental > Aquatic > Freshwater > Lake | place: Lake Michigan...
CCAGATAAAAACTTAAATATTTACGGAGGTTCATACATTATACCAAAAGAAGAATTACCGCTGTTTTACAGTCTCTATTATGATTACGTTTTTATTAAAAAAAAGAAAGAATACTTGACCGAAAAACAGTTGGACTCAGGTGGGGCAATGGCGATTGATTTTGATTTTAGATACAATTATGATGTCGACACCAGGCGTCATACAAGTGAACATATTCAAGACATGATTATTTTATATTTGGAAGAACTTAAGGAATACTTCTTATTTGAAGAAAATAAGCCATTTGATATTTTCATTTTTGAAAAACCTAATGTAAACATGTTAGAGGATAAAAGTCTTACAAAAGATGGTATACATATTATTATTGGTATTCAAGTAGATTTCACGATGCAGTGTATGATTCGTGAAAAAATGATTGAAAAACTGCCTGAAGTATGGGACCTTCCTCTTATTAATACATGGGAGTCTGTTTTAGACGAAGGCATAAGTAAAGGCTCAACTAATTGGCAATTGTTTGGCTCTAGAAAACCAGGTAACGAAGCGTATGAACTAACTCAAAAATTCAGTGTAAGCTATGACAAGTCTGACGGAGAGTTCATGATGGACGAGCAAAAAGTACAGGATTTTGACCTAAAAAATAACTTTATTAAATTGTCTGTTCAGAATGAAAACAATGCCAAGTTCGAAATAAACCCAAAAATTATTGATTTATACAATACAAAACTGGACAACCGATTATGCAAAATTAAGCGACCAAATAGCAAAACGAAGGTACATTTGTTAGTTGACGAAGACGATGATGAAGAACATGTATCCTTATCCGACATTAAAGATAAGGATACGTTAGACAAAGCCGTTGGAAACATGTTAAAAACTTTAAAACAAAATGAGTATGAAGTCAGAGAGACTCACGAATACACGCAAACCTTACCCGAACGATTTTATGAACCCGGTTCTCATTTATTGAACAGACAAGTAGCATTTGCATTAAAACGCACCGATGAAAGGTTGTTCTTGTCATGGGTTTTGCTTAGAAGCAAGGCATCAGATTTTGATTATAATAGTATTCCAGGCTTGTATCACGATTGGAAAAAATATTTCAATTCGTCCAAAGAAGGCGTCACGAAACGCTCTATTATGTATTGGTCGAAACAGTATAGTTTTGAGGAATTTGAAAAGGTAAAAAAAACGTCGATTAATTATGCTATTGAAGAATCGTTGAATAGCCAAACGGAATATGATAAAGCACAAGTATTAAAACAAATGTTCAAGGATAAGTATGTTTGTGTAAGTTATGACAAAAAGGGGGTTTGGTACAAATATCAAAACCATCGTTGGATAATTGACAAAGGAATGAGCTTAAGAGAAGCAATTTCAAAACAAATGTATGATTTATATTCTTGTAAAGAAGAAGAGTTATCGAATGAGTATCATCATTATGATGCGAATGATGACCGTGCAGAATTTATTAAGAAACGACTACACGTGTTGAGCCTTGTGCGCGTGTCATTGAAAAAAACAAATGATAAAAACAATATTATTCGAGAGGCGATGGAACTCTTTTACGATGGCGATTTTATTAAAAATGTAGATACCAAAAAACACTTAATGGGTTTCAACAATGGGGTGGTAGATTTCAAAAATAAATCGTTTAGAGAAGGGTATCCAGAAGACTATATTACGAAAACTACCAGAATCAATTATATTCCTTACGATATGATAGATACTCACGACGATGCGTCTGGTTCTAAATCTAGTAAAGAAGAGATTGTGTCTTTTATGGACAAGTTGTTCCCGATTCCTGAACTAAACAGGTATATGTGGGACCATTTGTCGGCTTGTTTGATTGGGTCGAATAAAAACCAGACGTTCAACGTGTATCACGGAAGTGGTAGTAACGGTAAGTCTATTATCGCTGATTTAATGGCTGTAACACTAGGTGAGTATAAAGGAACTGTGCCTATTACACTCGTCACAGAAAAACGTGGTCTTATCGGTGGAACATCTGATGAGGTGTTAAAATTAAAAGGTGTTAGATATGCTGTTATGCAAGAACCGTCTAAAGGTGTCAAACTAAATGAGGGTATCATGAAAGAACTCACGGGAGGTGACCCTATTCAAGCAAGAGGTTTGTATGCAGAGAGCGAAATATTCGAGCCGCAATTCAGTCTAGTAGTATGTACAAATAATCTGTTTGATATTGATAGCAATGATGATGGTACGTGGAGACGTATTCGCAAATGCGATTTCATTTCAAAATTTATAGACGAAGGAGAAGAACATACAGATGATACAAAATATGTGTTTTTAAAGGATAAATCGTTAAAAGATAAACTTCCCACTTTTGCGCCGATATTTGCAAGTATGCTTGTAAATCGGGTTTTTGAAACGGACGGAATTGTAGCTGATTGCGATTATGTAATGACTGCGTCAAATAGATATAGAAAAGGACAAGACCATATTGCAGCGTTCGTATCTGAGAACATTGAAAAGACTGGTAATCCGAAAGACAGGGTTGCGAAGCGCGAAGTTTGTGAGCAATTCAAGTTCTGGTTTCAACAAGAACAGGGTGGTAGAAAACAACCAAAAGGACAGGAATTATGCGATTATATTGATAAAAAATTCGGCTTTCATAAGTCAACAGGATGGCATGGGTGTAAAATTATATATCCAAATACAAATGAAATGGAAGAAATGGATGAATAATATAATAATTGAAAAAAAAATTTTTTTTCCGTTATCATTTTATATAAATTTAAATCAATTTTATATAAAAAACATGTTTTAATTAGACGTTCAAATGAGCGTTTTTTGGCATTACATTATAAATTTTGTTTGTAGCACTTACAATCGATGAAACAATTCGCGAAGAAATAAAAGGTAGTATAATTAACCCTACTAAAATTCCGCATTTTACCTTTACACTGAAAGACGATGGAGCAAAATAAATAGAAATTGCAAACCCAACAAGTGTAATTATATACACAATTGACATTATATAATAGTATAAATTTAATGTGTCAATGCCTTGGTCTTCATAAAACGTTTTTCTCTCATTTGTCATAATATCAGAAGAATCGTTTTTTACCTTTTTTTCAAGAATAATATTTTCTGTCTTATATGTTTTATACAAGTCTAACACATTTGTATGATTTATAAACAAACTATGATACGTTGATACACTTGAAGTAATATTTTTAACTTCATTCTTAAATTTTTCTAAAAACATTTCAACAATCTTGTCGGCTTTTGCATTTAATGTGCCGTCTAAATGGTCATTATAACCACTTTGTCCTTGTGTAAATAATAAATATTTTTTTTCAGCAACGACCGCATCATTTGGTCCTGATGCTACCTGTGCTTTGGCCGCTAAATATTTTTCCTTCAATTCTTGTGATTTTTTTCTATGTTGACAATCGGAATCACATGTGACAGCACTCCGTGCTTGTTCAAGTAAATTATTAAAATGGTCGGATGGAATGGGACATGTCGGTGGAGTATTCGTTTGAGGTGCTGACACATTTTGTGACATATAATCTTATATTATATATTTATAAGAATATAAAACGTAGAAACATTACATTTTTGAATTTATAAAACTATCTGACATACTCGGATTATAAGAATTGGTGAATCCTTGTTTATATTTATTTGTTGTAGAATTTTTAGTTAATACATTGTCTACCATTGATTCTGTCAGAAAAGATTCGCGTTTTCCACTTGAGTTAGAACTCGAGTTAGAACCCGAACCTACTTCACATTGGTTATTTGAAGAATCCCAATTCACGCCTGCAGCACAACAAGCTGAACCCACACAGGATGCAACTGCACGAGCTTTCCACGGGTCATTGCTACTTGCGTCAGTTCCACTATTTATCGCTTTTACAGCTCCACTTGGGTCAAAATAGAAATCATAACTCTGATAATCCATATTGTTTCGGCTTATTATAGAAATTAATCGTCTCCAGAAGAAAATTGCACCTATTAACGCCACAATAGCTATTAAAATATAATAGGCGGTTTTGGGTAAAATCTGTTTACTGTACAATACTGCTAAAATAATGATGGGAACTAAGGTAAAAATAAGGATTTTCATTAAATCAGCATGTTCAGCGTATTTCTCTCCAAAATAATTATTAATCTCAACAAGTCGTAATTTATTATTTTTTTCTTCCCGCAAACGGGCTAATTGTAATTTTGATTGATTTAATTCCTCTTCGATAATTTGAATGGCAGCAGTTTGTTCTTGCAATGTTCCCTGCGATGATGATAATGCACTCTGAAAAAACGTATTTACACCTCCCATTGTTTGATATAGATTAATACGCATGGTTGATAATTGGCCAATTTTCTCTATTATTTGTGCTTTTTGCTCCGAGCTTAAATTCGGGTTTGTTTCTAAACTATTGAACAATTGTTGTTCCATTGTTTGCAATGATTGAATGTCATTAATCATATCTTGTGAATTTTCTTGGATATTGGGCATTTGACTACCAGACATATTATATAAATTATAAGAAGATTATTTATATAATTATATTTCATTATTTCTTTACAACATTTATCGAAACTATTAAAGCACCTGTTGCCAAAATAGACCAAAACAGATAATTATAATTCTTTTGTAAAACTGCTATATCACTGTTGTTCAATATACTATTTATTCCAACATCCACATATTGGATTTCTTTTTTCGTTTCATCTAATTCGCTTAAATATTTCTGAGAAGCGTTGGTATTTTTAGTTATTCGATGGTTTATTTTATCAGTGTTGGAAATATATTGTGACGACAAAGTATCCATTCGTGATGCTAATCCATTTAATTGGTCATCCGTTTCATTAATTTTATCTTGTGTTCTACTTGTCACTTTTGCTAAACCGTATTTCGGGGCAAATCTATCAGCATGTAAATAATTTTGAAACGTTACTGAATCCGTATGAAAAATATCACTTGTTGCAGCGCCTAATGGTGCACGTCGAGGCGTTTTTGAGCGAACATATGTATCAAAGCCTTTAATTATTCGTATATCTCCGTTTGGGTACATGCCATGAGTTTTTGGCCAACATTTGCCAGTATTATTGTCTAAAACAAACCCTGCGCAATCCTCCAGAGAATTACACGTTGTAGCACATTGCTCTGCGGTTGCTCCAGTATAAGCTGCACCATCAATATCATTGTACCAAGTATTAACATTCGGGAATTGTTTATATTTGTCGGTAAATTTAAAATTTCTTGCAGGAAATTCATGCAAATGCGAATTTGCGTCTATATATGCCAATTTACCCATATTTTCCTTTATTCCATTTTTTGACAGTTCATACAAAGCCGTCGCACCACTATCACCACCAATGTTACCGTCTCCCATGGTGTCACTGTTTGGAATCATTGTCCATGCATAAAGAACCAAGTTCCCATCAGATTCCATTACTAAGCCCGTTTTACCAGTTGCAGAGCCTATAAAATCTCCAAGACCCAACGTTTGAGTGCTTGTCATGTAATCTACACCATATTTCCCATTTCCAGCCGCATACATTGGATTGGCATCTATAGATTTATTTTCAGTTCCCGAGTTCCATACTAATCCTTGTGGGTCTCCTTCTGACTTTCCTCTGAGCACAATCATTGCTCCATCGTCACGAACAGTTAACCAATACAAACTTGAAGGTGCTGCTGCATTATAAATGGCTAAAGAACCACCGCCTCCAATATAAGCTCCGTCACCACCTTTTGTACAATTTGTTGCCCTGCCTAGTTTTGTCAGTGTATTCAAATCATTCGCCGAAAAACACTTACCCTTTTCGCTTACAACGTAATATGCATGACCTTTTTCTGTTGCTCTCTCTTGACACGTTTTCGGTTTGGGAGGTGGGGCTTTTTTCTTTTTGTGTTTTTTATGTTTACCCTTCTTTTTTTTATGATGATGATGATGATGATGATGATGTTTGTGTTTCTCACCGAAATGAATCTCTGGTGGACGTGCATAACAACCTATATAATTATTTGGACCTGATTTGTCATTAGGAGTGTTGGTAGTACTATATACCACTTTTCCAGTAGAATCGTATACAGATAATACACCTTGGTCAGTTAATGACGCGCTAGCCCCTGTACCACTAGTATCGGACTCCCATAAAATGGTCGATGATAGGACTTTCATGGATTGTCCATTCTGTGTAGCTCCAACGATATCATTTGTCACACCACAGTATCCAGTAGACGTACTTGTATTTACATCATTTAGCCCAAAATATTGATATCCTTTCAAAATTGCCGCCTGTTTACACATATCATATGTAAAATTACCAGAACTTTCCGAACTATCAGACGCTACAGATGACAGTGCTACCGTTTGTATAGCGGACGACATATCACCAGTAGTATTTGTTCCTACAAAACTTATAACATTTGGCCCAGATGTCGTAACATTTAAAGGAGTTGAATAGCTAGCCCATGCAGTTATTGAAGGTGTATATGTAAAAACAGTATTACCATTTAATTGAACATTTATAGTGTTTGCACCTGAATATCCTGGACGTCCGCAAGACATGAAAGATAACGTGGACGTTCCCGTTTGCAGATAAAGGGTCTGGCTCATACTATTTGTATTTTGCAGACACGCCGCCTGTGGACCGTTAGGATATGTTGGATATCCCCATGCGCTTGAATTGTTCATTAGAACAGCATTAAATGTCCAACCTGGCACATCAATCCCCCCTTGATAAGTATTGTTAGCTATACTAGGCGTATCGAAATTTCCATTTATAACAGCTGATTTAGGTTTTGGATGACCACCAACAAATTGCATGGACCTACTATTACCGAAGACACCAACATAACTAGTAGTCACATCCGACGGTAACATTTCGTCTACATATACATTACTACCTTCATTACCACACATCTGGCCTACAACCATTGGGGTTCCTGTTATCAAAACGGGACTTGTCGGAATAATAGCACCAGGTCTTGCATATTTTTCATGCCATGGTATATCAAGTGTAATAGTGTCACTTGCCGAAGGGCAACCATTTACTCCCATAATTTGTCCAGGGTGTCCTGCGTACCATTTGGCCACGCCTTGATTCGTAACATACATATTATGATTACCGAGTTTAATGTTTTTATTCAAATATTGATTGTATGCAGGATTTATGCGTTTAAAATAATGTTTAGATTCTTTTTCTAGTTTTTTGGTTAAATGTTTACGTTTCATCAAGGTTTCTTTGTATTCTTTATCTAAATGTAGCGTACTTTGTCTTTCGGCATCCATATTTGTACGCTTCAATACACTTTTTGAACGTTGTGTAATACTATCATCATTATTAGTACCACCGGCGGGAAGGGAGACACTAGTATGTTGTGTAAATCCCTCTCGACCAATCATATTATAATATTGCGCTGAGTTATAATATTGTTCTGAGTTAAAATATTGTGTTGACTTATAATCTTGAGTTAAATTATCATCTTGTGCTAAATTATCGTCGTCGTCTGATGAATCATCGTCGTCGTCTGATGAATCATCGTCGTCAGATGAATCATCGTCGTCTGAGGAATCGTCTAGGTCTGGTGTATATTTAAATTTATTTTGAGAATTCTTAAATAAATCACCTTGGTTTAATGACGGAGTTAAATTATTAGTTGTAGTTGTTCTATTTGAATTATTATAATTATAGTTACAATTGTCATTGTTCCAATTATCATTATTTATGAACAAACTTGTCATTAATATAAAGAGATAGAAAAAACCTTTTATATTAATGTAATCATCTGGTTATTTTTTAACAACGGTTATAGAAACTAACACAATTCCTACTGCTAAAACAGACCAAAACATGTAATCATAATTCCTTTGTAACACAACAATATCGCTAGTTTCGAGTACATTACTAATTCCCATCGACATATTTTTAATGGACTTTTGAGTCTTTTGCAATTCGCTTAAATAAACATCTGACCCTTTCATATTTTTTTTAATTTGTTTATCAACACTTTCATTATTTGTTTCAAATTGACCAGTCAAGCTACTTATTTCATTTGCCAATGTGTTTAATTCGGCTTCAATTTTGGATAATTGCGCTTGGGATGAGTTAAGGTTGCTAGCTAAACCATACTCACTTGCGAACGCTCCTCCATTTACATAATTTTGAAAAGAAACTGAATCTGTATTGACAACAGTGTCTGATGCACCTGTTGGGACAGTCGCTGGAGCTTTATTTCTTGTGTACAAATTACCACCAGGTAATACGCCTGTTCCAGTATAACTCATATCACCCGTTTTCGGATAACAAGTACCATTATATGTAACAAACCCATAACAATCGTCATACGAATTACATGTTTTTTTACAATCTTTAACTGTTGAATTGCCGTATCCAATCCAAGAACCATTCACTTGATAATCGGCCCCAGCACTATCTGTATTGGGAATTTTTGTATATTTATTAACTAATTTTGAATTGTCCGACGGATATGTATGTAATGCTGCGTCTGAATCGATGTACCCCAATTTTCCCAAATTTGACGGTATCCCCGCTCCATGTTGTTCGTATAATGCGGTAGCACCTTGACCTCCACCGATTTTACCATCAGCCATTGTTTGACTATTTGCACCCATCGTCCACGTATAAAGTACCAAGTTACCGTCTGACTGCATAACAAGTGCCATGTTGCCGCTTGTAGAACCGACAAAATCACCTTCTGCTAGTGTGTCACCTCCGGTTGTAATATAATTTCGTCCATATTTTCCAGCGGCAGCGGTATAGGCAGGATTATCATCTTTTTGTTGCCCATTTGTTCCTGATGCCCATATGACGCCTTGATTATCACTTGGACCCATTCCTCTATAAACAACCATATTCCCATCATCTTGTAGAATCAAAAAATAATTTACAGATGGAGACCATGTGTTATACACAGCATTTGACCAACCACCACCACTATATGAGCCATCTGCGATTTTAGTACAATTTCCAGCTATTCCATATTCAACTGACTGAGGAAAATTATTATTAACTGCGCATTGAGCATTTGTTCCAGATGTAGAGTTTTGTAATCCGAAATACGAAAAATTATTTTTGATTGCATAATTCTGACATCCAGACAAATCAAACTGCTGTGCCCCTCCAGCAAGCAACTGCATGGCTCTATTTCCTGAATCACCATAGCAACCATAATAATTACCTGGTTGCGCTTCTGAATTCGGTGAACTATAAACTACTTTTCCAGATGAATCGTATACGCAAAGAGCACCTGAATTATTTAAGGATGCAGTTACACCGGAATCACTCACTTCACTGGAAGCAGTATTAGATGCCCATAAAGCAGTGGTAGCAGTTGCTATCATACTTGTTCCTGTTTGGGTAGCTCCGACGTAATCATTTGTCACTGCACAATATCCTGTTGACGCGGTCGAGTTTACAGATTGTAACCCAAAATACCAATAGCCGTTGTTTGTTGCAGCTTGTTTACACATATCGTATGTATAAGTACCACCGCTTGGTGGACCATCCTCCGTTAATTGAACATTTTGTATTGCGGACGACCTATCGCTGGCAGTATTTGTTCCTACAAATCCGATAGTATTTGACCCAGACGTCGTAACATTTAGAGAAGTTGAATAACTATCCCATTCGGTTACTGAAGGTGTATATGTATAAACCGTTGTACCATTTAATTGAACGTTTATTGGGTTACCTAACCCAGAACCATCGCAACAATTACGTCCGCAAGACATAAAACTAAGCGTATATGTCCCCGGTGTCAATTGCACTACTTGGCTTATACTGTTACCCATTTGAATACTAGCTGCTTGTGGTCCATTGGGATATGTTGGGTATCCCCACGCACCCGATGTATTCATCAATACCCCATTTGTAAATGTCCATCCAGGAACGGTTGTACTATCATTCAAATACTCATAAGAATTGGCAGCTATGGATGGCGTATCGAAGTTTCCATTTTGAAGTGATGTTGTAACTGGTGGTGAACCTCCTATAAATGTCAATGGAGCAGCCGTATTATTCCCGTACACGCCTACATAGCTAGTAGTTACATCAGACGATATCATTTCGTTTACAAAAACATTTTTACCTTCATTTCCTAATTTTTGGTAGTTTGTAAGCGTTGTACCAGAAATAAGTGGGGGATTTGTTGGTACAATAGTTCCAGGTGTCCAAAAATCATCTGGTAAAGGTATATCCAAGTATATTAATTTAGGATTTGTTATCCCTGTAGCATTTGTGTAGTAATCCCATGATGGAATATATTTAACTACTCCTTGATTCGTAACAACACAACAGTGTCCCGTTGTAAATACTATAACTTTATTCAAATAGGGGTTTTTTGGGCTCACACGCTCAAAATATTGGTTAGACTGTTCTTTCATTTTTGCCATCATAATTTGATATTTTGCTAAAGATTTCCTGTATTTCTTCTTTAATTCAAGCACTTTGGGTTCTTCTGAAGACATATTCGTTTTGCGCAATACGTGTTTGCTTTGTCTAGTTATGCTATCATAACCTTTAAAATCAGAACCTGTAAAATCAGCATTATCCGTTAAACTTGTAGCAGTATTTGATTCAAAGCCTTCAACAAACATATCATTGGATTTTTTGTTTTCTTTTGCTAAATTTTTTTTAATTTTTTCCTGATAAAATAAAAATTTGTCTCCTTGATTTAAAGCAGGTGTATTTGGTCGTTTTTTGGATTTTTCATTTTTGTATTGGAGGGCAGTGTCTGTAATTGAATCGGTTGGTTTAGAATCATCGTTAAACATATTTATAAATAAATCTGCTATATCAGTCATTAATATAAATAGATAGAAAAAAACTGTTATTTATATTATTACTTTAATAAGAACGTTTAATACCGTTAAGAATTAATTATTTTTAATTTAACAATCAAATACGCTATTGCCAAAATGGCGACAAAAATAAATCCATGCATGTTTTTCAATACGTTTGATAATCCTAAAAATACAACCATAATTCCTAGTAAAAGCATAGCTTCGTTCATAAACCTATTTCCACCTCCTCCTCTTTGTGTGACTCCGGCCAAAGAATACTTTACTAACAATATTATCAAAATAATAGCAATAAATGTTAAAATTACATAATTATAGTAATACATGGTAACGTTTATTTCGCCACTATCCATTGCTCCGTCAAGGTTTTGAAATTGACGAACCATTCGATTAATTTCGTCTCTTTCTTCTTC
>Ga0070374_10001159_pt1 | contig 11200 bp, 8 predicted proteins | sample LauGreSuBDMM15SN_2_FD_66374 | JGI IMG/M metagenome (GOLD analysis project Ga0070374, IMG submission 66374) | Freshwater lake microbial communities from Lake Michigan, USA - Su13.BD.MM15.SN (version 4) (version 4) | ecosystem: Environmental > Aquatic > Freshwater > Lake | place: Lake Michigan...
CCCTCAAATCATCCCATCCTTGGGAGGTTGATTGCCCAATACCAAAATCTTCCCCCCAATCGTGGCATCAACAACAACGCGATCCTGACAGAGTTTTTTTTAAAGCACGTGGAGGGATTTCTTTTGACTGGCAAGTCTTGGTCATCTCCCAACATCAGAGTTCACCCCAAGACTTGGTTTGAACAACCCACACTTAGCCAAGCAGGGGGGTTTGCAATTCATCTCTTTAATCGCGCCTGGGACTCAAGGGCAACGCATCCCACGCATCAAGCGATCACGCACAGGAATATTCTCTTTTTCTTAAAACGCCGACTCCGCTGTATATATGAGGAACTTCGCTGCGTTTACCTTCCTTTTTATCTTCGCGATCGATTTCACTTACCCCTACAACCAAAACTGCCTGCTTGAAAATCCTCCTCTACACCGACCTTACTATCCGCCCCGATCAGCTCTTCTGGCGGTTGCTCTCTTCTAGGATTAATCGGAAGGCCCCCTTGGCCTTGCAAAATAGTTCCTCACCTCAGCTGATAAGCTGCCACTCGAGATGATGCCGGCAACGTGGGCGCCGGATCGTTAACTTGTGCGCTTTGAGCTATTCCAGCGAAGATTTTTTCTATATCGAACAAAAGGCAGTTCGATCAAATAATAAGAGATCATAGCGGACCCAATTGATGCGGGTATCCAGAGGCTTTGTGGAATCCCGCATTGCGGTAACAGATCTCCGGTGAATATGGAGTGCCAGAGGTACAGCGAATAAGAGATTGTGCCCAACCATATGACGGGCCTTAGGTTTAATATTCGGAATACAGAATAATCTGATTTAGCAACACCCACGATGATAATTAGTAAAGTGCCAATTGCTTCAAGGGTCGGGCCGAAAACAGTTTCAATTCCATATCCATCATATTCTCGTGCTGTATATGGAAGTGTTATGATGGATAACGCAAATAACAGAACTATTACGCCGTACTTTGCAAGATACTGAACTGCCTGCGACCAATGAAATGCTACGATCGCCCCGAGACAACCCCACGCAATGATGTCCATTTGGAAAAGAAAACTGAAGCGATGCAGCCAGAAATAAGTTTCCTGATTCTTCCAACACAAAACATTTATTCCGCGCAGAATCGTGGAGCAGACAATCACTCCTAGGAGAGTGATTAGGGCTATTCTCTTTTCTGCAAAAAGCCTGAATATAATAAAGACTGCGGGCCAGATCAGGTAGAACTGCTCTTCGACACCGAGGCTCCAAAGAACACCAGTCGGACCCTCACATGGGCCGTAATTCGCAAGAAATAGGATGTTTAATAGTTTCTGGATATTGCCCCCGCTATTGATTAAGCCTGCATGGTCCAAAAGAAAAACTGCGGCAAGGTATGTATAATATGCGGGAAATATTCTGGCGATTCTTCGGATGTAAAAGTTCTTTAATGAGATGCCTCCGCTACTTTTTTCTTCCTGTAGTAATAACCAGGTAATTATAAATCCGCTGATTACAAAGAAGATCCTTACTCCGAGGTTTCCGGAGAAAAACGCAAGTTTTTGGAACTGTTCAGGAGGATGAGAGTGGGAAAATAAAACTAGCCCAATACTTAATGCCCTTAGTCCATCCAGCGATGGCAATCGGGCAGAACTTTTAGTAATGTTTCGTGCGATTTTCACGGTGTTGTTTTATCATATACTACTACCTTGAAAATCCTTCTCTACACCGACCTCACCATCCGCCCTGACCAGCTTTTCTGGCACCGCGACCTCGGCCTTCTGACCAAAGCCTTCCGTGACCTCGGCCACGAAGCCTACCTTATCGTGCACCCCGCGGTTGATCCCTTATCAAAAATCAAAAATCCAACATCAAAAATTCCTGAAGAGCCAGTCCTCTGGCCTTCCCCCCTCGACGTTCGTAACCCCAGTTGGTGGCAATCCCAAAAGCCTGATCTCGTGATCCTTGGTCTCTGGACCCGTCCCAAGTACGACCCCATCCGCCGAGCCGCTATCTCTGCTACACCCCATGTCATCGAACGCGCCGATAGCGACGGCATGCGCACTGCCTCCTGTGGATTTTTTTCTTATGCAAAACGTCGCTTCGACTACTTCCGCGACCGCACCTACCACTGGCCATCTCTTCTCTCCATCCCTGCCTCAATTTTTTACTCCTTCGCCTCAATCATCGCTACTCCCTGGATCGAGACTCGCTTGGCCCGAACGCTAAAACTCCTGCCCGCGATAGCGGTCGAAACCCCTCATGCCACCGCACTTTGGAAATCTCTCGCCACCCGCCTAGGGGCCGACCCAGAAAAGATCCACTGTGTTCCTCACCCCATTCAGACCGATATCTTTAAATTCGACCCCGCCATCCCCAAAAAGAACCAGATCATCTCCGTCGGCCGCTGGGAATCTTATCAAAAGAACTTCCCTCTACTTCTCAAAACCCTTCGCACGTTTCTTAATCATAATCCCGACTGGTCATCCATTGTCATTGGCTCTGGGCTTCCCACTAAATCTTCCCACGCTCGAATCACTTTCCTTCCGACTCTTTCACCGCCCGATCTCGCCCGCCTTATGCAGGAGTCACAAATCTTTTTTTCCTCCTCTCGCTATGAAAGCTTTGGGTTGGCCTCGGCGGAAGCCCGCACATGTGGCTGTGCAACCCCAGACCCCAAATCACTCCTAGATTTTATTAGTTCTACGAAATACAGCTCGAACAGCTTTTCTATCAGTGATACTTATCTCTGTTTTAACGCCGTTCACGCCATAAGCGAATTAGATCCAAGACACATTGCAGAGAACTTTTTAAGTCTAATTTAGAAAATGCGATCTTTGCAGTCTTTAAGAAGATTGCGGCTTTCTGGATTTGCAAGAATAACAGATATGCTCAGTGCCGCTGCCAAACATAATGAGATGGTCACTTGCGCATTTGTGCCCAAGCAGTAGACGCCCATCTTTTCTTGAATCAGTCGAAGCATACAATAACTGCCTGCCAGAAGACCAAGCCCCAAAATATAAATCTTATACCACTTTCCAACAGGAATAAGCTTGGTTTTGCCCAGCAAATAAATCGCGATAGGAATCTGTAGGGCAATTTCTGAGCTGGAGAATAATGCTGCCACACGAATCGGCCCGTATTGAAGTCCTACCAAGATTGCGCAAACAGTCAGGACCGTATTTACAACGGTCCAGCGAATCATTTGTTTCATTTTCCCGGAGCTAACAAAGATCCAGTAAACGATACATCCCAAAGGCTTGCAAAACACCGCGAACCCAAACCACCAAAATATCTGTTCGGCTACTTCCCACCCAGGCCCAAGCAATAAATTGACCATGGTATTTGAGTGGACAAATGTAAGCGCCGCAGCTGGTGCTGTAATTCCGACACAGCTTATGAATAATGCCGACGTTAATTTTTTGAATTCAACTTCGTTCTGATGAATTCTGCTAAATAAAGGAACTAATACTGTGCCAATTGGCCCCATCACCTGATTCATGGGCGTCAACATCAGGGCATATGCTCGGGTGTACTGCCCAAGCAGCTCCATACCCCACACTTTTCCAATCAAAAGGTTGTCAATGTGCTTACAAACGGTGTTGGCAATTTCCACAAGCGTGAAAGCGCCTCCAAAAGAAAAATATGATGATGCCTCTTGGATCGACCCTGCGTTTCTTTGAGGTCGCCATCCTGCAAAGAGCCAACTGCTCCCACACATAAGAAGCCCGGGAATAAACTGAAATGCCATTAGGGCTAAGATTCCTCGGCCCTGAGCGGCAATGACTACTGCAGCCAAAGCTCCGAACAAAAATGCTCCTGCCTCTTGTAAGGATAGAAAGCCAAATTGCATTCTCCTTCGGATTAATCCCTGGGGCACCGTACTGAGCGATTTAAAGAAAAACATGACTGCAAACATCCCAAAGATCCACTGATAGCGCGCATCCCCATTGATCCACGAGGCCAGTAAGCCTGCTACTCCAATGCATAGGAGAAGAAACATTCCGATACCTGCGCTTATGCGGAAAAGTGTGTTGAGATCTTTCTCTTGGATCTGCTCTTTCTGTACGATGGCCATCGTAAGGCCGAATTCTGAAAAAAGTCCGACAAAGGCAAATATGCTCGTTAGAAAAGCAACTAACCCAAAGTCCTCTGGCGTGACCAACCTTGCCAAAACGACAATGGATGCAATCTGCACAACTAGCTTTACGCCTTGTGATAAGAACATTTTGAGTCCGCCCTGAAGGGCAATCTGCCCAAATCCTTTTGTTGTGTGAGTTCCCATGGGTTCCAAAATAGTGGCTTTTTATCTTATGGAGGGTTTGGTTGTTTTTGAGCTGTTTTCAGTTCGGGAAGGATTGATTGCTACTCCCTTCTCAAGAGGCTGTAGTATTCCTCCTGATAGGTTTTTGCGATCTGCGTCCAAGAAAAGCTTGATTCCGCATACTTTCGGATCCCGAGGCGACTTGCTTGCGGGGAAGATTGATCAAGAAGCTGGCATAAGGTGTTGCTCGCTGTTTCGATTGTTGCGTCCTTATCAAGGTAAGATACGTGGTCTGCTCCATAAAATCGTGAGGCGGGCAAGTCACTCACGAGAATTTGTTTTCCCATCGAAAGCCCCTCTAGCAATGCATTATTAGCCACAGCATCGAGAAGAGGCAGGAAGAGAGCCTTGCTGCGATTGTATAGTTCCCGAAGCTCGAGATCAGAAATGCCGTTCATGAATATCGTGTTTGCGGTTTTTTTAAGCCTAAATTGTTTTCGGTTTTCTGGATTCGTCACTAAACAAAACGTTTCTGGCCTTCCTCTTTTTAAAAAGTCATTGGCAACATTCTGCCAGAGTTTGAAATCTCGCCTCCAGTTTCCAAGCGTCAGAATGAGCGGCGAGTCGCTTATATCGTTGCCGGGCGTAAAATAATTTGTGTCAACTCCATGTGGGATCACGCGAACGGACTGATTCTCGAAAAACTTTTGGTAACACTCAACCACATGCGGCGACATTGCGACGAGCCGATCTGCGCGTTGGGCTGTTTCTATAAATGAAAGCCCTTGTGGGCTTGTCCGAAAGGAGGACAGCACCGACTCAGGCTGGTGAAGTGTTAGCAGAACTTTGCCATTGAAAGACCGCTGGAAACAACCGTTCAAGAAACAGTTTTCGGGATATAAAAAATGAATGAGCCGTGGCTTTGCACGACTCGATTCTTCAATCATGCGTTTTTCTGTTCTTCTCAGAATCTCCCTGCGAAGTCGACGCTTGAGGGGGCGCGGCAAAAGGCGCTCGCAAGGAAAGGACACATATATTTTGCGAATTTCATCCGGCAAATAGTCTAATATTCTGTGAAATGCGGAATATTTGCCATGATGGCCAAAAGCAAATCCAAAAGCCCATACGTCCTGCTTCATACAGCCATATCACTTAATACTTTTCGATATAGCGATTGAAAGCGGTCGGCTGTTTGATCGGGCGTAAAAAGTTCCCGATACCTCTTTTGGCCCACCTTTCCCAATTTCTCTGTTGTGGCTAGGGATCCCAATACAATTCTTAATTTTTGTACTAAACCCTTTATATCCCCACACTCCACAAAATATCCATCCTCACCATCCCTCACATAACTAGCCTGTCCGCCGTTCCTCGTCGTAATTACGGGCAAGCCTATCACCCTCGCTTCCTTGACCACATTGGGACTTGTATCCGCCCGCGTGGGCAACGCCAAACACCAAGCACGCGACATCTCGCTCTGCACGACTTCTCCCGGCTGCTCTCCTAACCAATCGACAGTTCCTTCAGCCCGTTTTTGTATAATGGACAGATACTTTGTTTTCGCTCGGCCAATGACTTTAAGCCTATACCCCTCCTTCTTGAGATTTCGAAATGCTTCAACGAGGTCCTCAATTCCTTTTCGCGCAACAATTGATCCAATAAAGATTGCGCAAGGACTATCTTTTTCAGGACTCCACTTAACACTAAAAAAATTATTCCTAACCCCATATTCAACTATTTCGATTGGCTGGCTGCCTCTTCTCCTTCGCACGATTGCAGCACCCCACTTACTCTCTGTTGTTACCAGTTGTGCCTTTCGCAAACACCAAATTTCCAATAAGGCCTGAAAATATTCCCGTGGGTGCATCCAGCTTTTCAAAATAAGTGCGCTCAGAATCCCTTGCATGGAAATCAGGTGGGGATATCCGCTAGTCACCGCTGCTAGGGCATACACATCTTCCGTCCCCCACCCATGGACTACATCGGGCCGGACTTCATTTAGACATTCCTTAATTCGCCGACGATCTTGAACAAAAAAAGATGCCGCCCTGCCTTTTTTCGAGGTGGGCAGAACATGAAAGAATGCTCCATCAACAGGGAATGCCATCTCCTTTTCCGCTTGGTCACTCAAAGTGATCCAGTGCATTTCAAGTCCTTGAATTTTAGAAAATGCCTCAGGCAAATCCACCAACCAGGAGGTGGCATGCTGCCCCTTAAGGAATCGTATCGGAGAATTTTTCAGCGTGTGCAGTGGAAAGTTACACAAGATCGCGACTCGCATAAGATCACGCTAAACACTTGGAATAGCCCTACAAGCTGATCCGCTTCACAACCTGCTCACCTCTGTCCTCACAAAAGATGTCCCCGCCTACTCAATCGCCGCTGGCAACCCGGCTCGCGTCGTTGGCACGATCCCTACCGCGTAACTTCAATCGCAGTCATACATTCTAAACCTTACAACCCTCCGCAGTCCCGGGACGAAGTAGGGCCACTCTCTCTCTTTCCACCTACTGCCTTGTGCGCTTAAAGTGAACTTGTGCAAAACCTCACCGCCCAAAAGGTGTGCCTCGCCCTGATCACCCTTGGCTTCTTCATCGCCGCCCCGTGGATGACCAGCCAAACCATCGGCGGCAATACCACTCCTCTGCTCGGCTTTTTGGGTGTCGGCCTTCTCCTCATCGTCCTCTTTGTAGTTCGCGACCGCTGCTGGATGATTATCCCCTTCACTCTACCCATTGAGGGGAATCTAAACTTTCTTCCTCTCAACTTCTCCATCCAAGAACTCTCAATTATAGGCGTTGCTCTTTACCTCCTCTACAGGATGATCTTTGGTCTGAGCGTGGCGTGGCGTCTCGGCCCCGCCTCGATCTGGGTCCCCCTCGCCCTCCTCCTCTCCATTATCGTTTACCACTGGGTCGAATCACGAGATATCGGAATCAAGCTCCTCGGTGGAACAGGCTGGGGCGGCCGCAAATACTTCACCGTCCTCATGGCCTCTTTTGGAATGCTTCTGCTCAATTCGTTTCCTAGCATTACTTGGGCCGACCTTCAAAAAGTACCGCTCCTATACTTTCTGGGAGCTTTCGTGGATATTGTTCCCGGGACGATCTCTACCTTTGTTCCTGCAACTGCCCCTTATATTTTTCGCGTCTACAGCGGGGTCAACCTCAGTGAATATGGCTCCTCTTTACGCGGAAACTTTGGCGGAGAAGGGGCAGTGACCCGCATCGGCCAATTATCTCTGGTTGGTAAGGCCATCGGCCTAGTCACGCTCTGCTACATACCCCCGAAAACATGGTTAGCTCTACATCGTCTTTGGGCCCTTCCTACAGTTCTGCTTGGGGGTATCTTATGCGCAGCGAGCGGCTTTCGCGGCACTGTAGTCGGTTACTCTGTTGCCTTTTTTGGGGCTCTCTACACAACTCTTCGCTCAGGGGCTTTTCTTCTTCTCCCACTACCAATTCTTGCAGGTCTAGCCATTGCCTTAACCCAGGGCACTGTTTTTAACTATCCACTCGCACTTCAGCGCGGCCTCTCCTTTCTGCCTGGTCAATGGGAAGTTAAGGCCTCTCTCGAGGCAGGTGACTCCAGCAAGTGGCGCGAAAAAATGAAAACTCTTTTCTATAAAGAGTACTTTGAAAAAGCTCCAATCATCGGACAGGGCTATCACTACGACCCCAACTTGGCGAAAAGTGCGACCGATATCTATTTAGCGATAGTCAAGAAACAAGCCGAGGCTGGTGATGAATTTTCTGATGTCCGCAGTTTTATTGAAATGCGCCAACCCCACGAAGGGGTACTCCATGCCCTCCTTGTCTCAGGCGCACTAGGCACATTTTTTTTCTCTGTCTTTTGCTTGGGCTTCATTTTCTACGCTTGGAGAAGTGTAGTCCTAACACCGCCCACCGATATTGCGCCCATTCAAACATGGTGTTTTGCGCTCCTGCTGGCCCAGTTAGTTGCCTTTTTCTTACTCTTTGGAGATTACACCGTTTTCCTGATCCAGGTTTGTCCGATCACGGCACTCATGTGCCGTGCAGAGACGCTTCGCCGTGCCGCCCTAAAAACCCGCCCTCCCCTCCCCACAACCCCCACTTTTTATCCATCCGAAGCACTCTCAGCTCAATCATAGGTCGTCGCAAGGCAGCCTCATCATATTCGAACCTTAACACCCTGCCCCGTACCCGCGTCGGGGCTTAGCGTCCTTGGCGTGAGTAATCTCAGCCCCAGTCCAAGATCCAACATCAAAAATTCAACATTCTTCCTGGCCACGTGGTTCGCAGCCTCTTTGCAGAAAACACTTTTCGCCCCGACTCCTTGCGCAAATAAATCTCATAAGTCACATCTTCAGATCGATGTGCGCCGCTCCATAGTCGTCTTGCCCGATGCAATAACACCCACGCAGGGCGTAGCACCCTAAAATAAAGCGGGGCCGACGAATCCAACCTCTTCCTTTCCTCTTTCGCTATAGAACTTAGTCCTAAATTTTCTCCGCTCTCCATAAAGGTTGATGTCGTCTTTCCAAGAGGCTGAACTTTCTTTCCGCTTTGCAGCACCCTCACAAACCACTCTGCATCCGATGCCACTCGATAGCTTGTGTCAAAAAGTAGCCCTTCGTTCACCAGCTTTTCTCGGAAAAAGATTCCCGCCGTCAAAGCTCCAAAATGGCATGTCCATGTATGAGCTAGCCCAGGCTTCACCATCTTCCGGTGACAAATTGCTTCTCCATCCTTCCCTACAATAATCACATCCCCAAGCACCACATCCAGGGACGGATTATTCTGAAAAGATGCCCAAATCATGGACAGCACCCCGGGAAGGTACTGTTCGTCACAGTTTAGATACGCACAGACCTTTCCTTTAGCTCTCTTAAGACCTCGGTTAATTGCGTCGTACATCCCTCCATCTTGCTCGCTCACCATGATGCGCTGATAGCCGCTCCGATTCGGCCACTGTTGGGCCATCCGTACCGCAAAGTCGGCAAACCCCTTCGTCCCGCCATCCTGTACGATATGCTCCACTTCGACCCCCTCCTGATCCGCCACGGAAGCTATGCAACAGGCTAAGTGATCCAGTTGGCCAAAACTGGGCGTGATGATAGTAAAATCCATTGCCTGACTTTATCCGCTTCGAAGAAAAATCGCCACTCCAACCCTCCGTCGTTGTAGCTTCCCTGGTCGTCCCCTTGAGAATAGTGTCAAGGGGTGAGGCGGCTCCGGATTCTCCAAATTTTCAGCCGCTATATTCATTTTGGCGGTGAGGAAGGTTTTGTAGATATTTTTCGCGATGCTTCACTCCCCTTTCATGACGTTACCGATTATCAGGGCTCTACTGAAGAACTTCTCGGACGGTCGTTCAGCAGCAAGCTCATGCTTCCGGTTCGTGCATTTCACAGCAGTAGAGTCGCAAAAGAGCTTAGGCATTTACAAAAAAAAGGCCGCTTTGATTTGTGGGTGATTCAAAATGCCCTCCCTGGCCTCTCCCCATCCGTATATCAAACTGCTTTTGATCTCAAAGTTCCTGTCGTTCACTACCTCCACAACTATCGGATGGGCTGCACCAACGGTTTTTTCCTGAACCATGGCCAACCGTGCGAGCGTTGTCTGGGTGGCAACTTCTGGCCCGCCTTCCAGACAGCCTGCTGGCGAAACAGCCGCCTCATCAGTGGTTTCATGGGACTCATTCTCCGCCGTGTCCGTTCGGTAGGGACTTTTCAAAATGTGGCCGCGTGGGTTGCCCTTAGTCAGGCTCAACGCTCAAAACACATAGATATGGGTATCCCACAGGATCGGATTCATGTTGTCCCCCACTTTTATGAGCCGAAGGGTGATGCGATCCCCCCTTGTTCGAACGGAAATGTGCTGTTCCTCGGACGCCTTTCTCCGGAGAAGGGGGTCGACTACCTTTTGCGCGCCTGGAAACTAGTCCAATCGAAAGGGAGAAAATTAATCATTGCTGGAGACGGACCTGAAAAGGAGCGGCTTCAAAAGCAGGCTCGGGAGCTTGGATTGGCCGACGTCGAATTTGTAGGGTTCCTAGATCGTGAACAGCAACGTGCTGTCTGGGCCAAGACCGCTTTTTCTGTGATTCCTTCCATCTGGAGCGAGCCCTTCCCCTTGACCTTTTTGGAGTCTTGGACACAGGACAGAACCTTTGTGGCAAACTGCCTCGGCGCAATGGCCGAAGTCGTGATTGAGGGCAAAGACGGCGTCTTAGCTGAGCCCTTTTCTGCGGAATCCATGTCTTCCAAAATTCAGCAGCTAATTAACCAACCTGAACTTTGCACAATGATGGGGTCAGCTGGCAAGGGACGCATCCTAAATGAATTTAATCGCGCGCTTTGGCTTTCCCGTATCAACGCTGTTTATCAAAAAGCTTTATCCGTCTCATAGTAGCTCGCCTTAAGCCCGCATCTTCACTTTCCTCCCCTTTAATAAGCCTTAACATCTCCTTATGCATTACGCCCTTCTCCTGCTGATCCTCATTTGCCCCTTTCTGCAAACGAGTCATTCTGCCCCGCCTCTCGTCCTACCTCTCAATCCCGCTTATCAGGATCAATACGGTCTCTTTGGGGGGTACTCCTGCACTTGGGACGATGAACTGATGCTCGATTCGATGACCGCCTCCGCCAGCATGAACGTTCTCAAAAAGACGGAGGCCGCGATGGAAAACCTTCGCAAACTCACCGACCCCCTTGTTTTGGCCAAACTCAGTGCCCCTGGCGGGATGGCGAAAAATCTTCTCCTCACCCTCTACTGGTTGGCCGAAGCCGATATGGCTGGCGCAGATGTAGAACAGGTCCTCCAAGAAATCTCCCGCCGCGGCCGCGACCAGGCCACCCCCGCCGACTCCACCATGGCTGAAGTCCTCCTCTTTAATTACCACACCGCTCGCCACCTCGGTGTTCTCAGCTTCTCCTGCCTCGTTCAGCTCGGCCAAGGCCTCCCCCCCTCCATCCC
>Ga0070374_10001161_pt1 | contig 11194 bp, 9 predicted proteins | sample LauGreSuBDMM15SN_2_FD_66374 | JGI IMG/M metagenome (GOLD analysis project Ga0070374, IMG submission 66374) | Freshwater lake microbial communities from Lake Michigan, USA - Su13.BD.MM15.SN (version 4) (version 4) | ecosystem: Environmental > Aquatic > Freshwater > Lake | place: Lake Michigan...
TCTTGCTCACCTAGATCAATCTCAACGGCTGCAGCATCTGCAGCTCCTGCCTTGGCCATTGGAAATGGTGATGAGTAGATAGGTGAAGATTGCTCTTCAAGGGATAGGACTTTGCCGATGTTTGTTCCTAGAAGTTTTGCATAGGAAGAAGCTTTTGATTTCGCGTTCGCTACTGCTGCTGCTCGGGCCTCTTCTGTGGCAAGTGAGGGATTAAGTGTTGTCGGTATTACTCCACCCAACTGCACATTATCCCCACCTGCATTTACTACCGCTTCAATGATTGTGCCAGCAGTAGAAGCTTTTCTGATGAGGACATCAAATGACTGTGATGCGCGATAGCCAGTGATCTTGGTGCCGGCTTCTTGTGTCCAGTTGTATTCAGGATAAACAGAGATACTGGCAGAGCGAATATCTTTTAGCGCAATTCCTTTTTCTTTCAGCGCTGCGCGCACAGCTGCTGCTGATTTGCTGGCAGATGAAAGTGCTGCAGCATTTGTTGATGCAAGGGCAGAGACTGTGGCATTAAAGCGGACTGCATCCGGGACAACCGAGACTGTGCCAACACCTGTGACAGTGATGTAGCGGGTATTAGTGGCGTCAGCCCCATTAGCTGGAATGGCAAGTGCGACAACCCCTGCAACTGCTGCGACGGTGATGATGGATGCGAATATGCGAATACGGTTTAGTTTCATGTCTCTATTATCGCTCATAGGCTTTGATTTGCGTTAATTAATCCTGAGAAAAGTGAGAGAATTAAGAGGTGAGCCAATTCCTCTCTAACTGCACGGCAGATGCCGTGGCCTCTGCGGCAATGCATTTGATTGCAGGGGATTTAGTGGCCTTTCCTACAGAGACCGTTTATGGCCTTGGGGCAGATGCAACTAATTTGCACGCTGTTTCAAGGATTTACTCTGTAAAGGGACGACCTAATGATCATCCTTTAATCGTTCATATTGCATCTATGGATCGCATGGGTGATTGGGCAAGTGAAGTGCCTGAATATGCAATTGCGCTAGCACGTAATTTTTGGCCAGGGCCAATGACATTGGTTTTAAAGCGAAGTGAATTAACAGGTGATTTTGTAACAGGTGGGCAGGACACGGTGGGTGTGCGAGTGCCAGATCATGTTGTGGCGTTGGCGCTACTAGAGGCCTTTGAGAAGGCGGGTGGGAAAGGTGTGGCAGCTCCGAGTGCTAATCGTTTTGGTCATGTCTCCCCCACAACAGCTGCCGCTGTAGTTGAAGAGCTAGCCGCTTACTTATCTAAAGATGATTTAGTTTTAGATGGTGGGGCATGTGCTGTGGGAGTTGAATCAACGATTATTGATTGCACAGGATTACTACCTAGAGTACTGCGCCCAGGTGCAATTAGTACTGCAATGATTGAAGAAGTAACTGGACTTAATGCTGTGAGCGTTGATGGCGTGGATGCAATACGTGTGAGTGGTTCATTAGAAAATCATTATGCACCTGCTGCGAAGGTTTTGTTGTGTGAAGTTCCGATAGTTGGTCAAGGTTTTATTGCTCATAAAAGTATTGAAACTCCTTCAGGCGTTATTCGTCTTGCATCACCTGGTGATGATGAGGAGTTTGCCCGTGTTCTTTACTCAGCTCTTCGAGAAGCCGATGCTCAAGGGCTCTCTGAAGTGGTTGTAATTCAGCCCATTGGCATGGGTATAGGGGTTGCGATCCGGGACCGCTTGGCCCGGGCGGCTAATGGGCGTTAAATGAGGCCTTTAGAACGGTCGGTAGGGAAACAGACTATACATCCGCTGCTCTACCGACTCAGTCCCTTAGGGGCAAAGGGAAATAACTTACGTCTTCACCCTTTTATTGCCATAAATTCATCCATACTTCTAATATAATCTGCTTCTTCATAGTGGTGTGAGGCTAAGACAAGTACCACCGCATTAGTTGAAAAATCTGAAAGCTCTAACCAGTTCAATTTTGGTACATAAAAGCTCATGGCTAATCCGTGTAAAAAAATATTGTCCCACGTACTTCCATTGAAAATCTTTAAGGTAACACTGCCTGATTGCAAAAAAATGAACTGTTCGCAGTTCAAGTGAGCATGGCCACCCCTCGTTACTCCCTTTGGCACCTCGCTCAGAGTAAATATCCTTTTTGGCGTGAAAGGGATTTTTTCATTAAATTCAAGTACCTGCAATGCTCCAAGAGAGTCACGTATGAGATTGATCTTACCGATAGTGTTTTCATGAAATTGGGGGTTGTTCTCAGGGCTTTCCTTGCTTTTCGTAGAAACAATTCTTGCCGGATTCCCACATACTGTCTCATAGTCTGGCACATCTTTTGTGACAACTGACCCTGCACCAATCATGGAGTAGCTGCCAATAGTGATGCCCGGCAATATTGTGGCATTTGCACCGATCGATGCTCCAGTCTTTACCAAAGTTACCGGATAGGTTTCAGGCCATGACATGCTACGCGGATACTTATCATTAGTAAAAGTAACATTTGGCCCAATAAATACTTTGTCCTCGATTACAATCCCATCCCATAACTGCACGCCTGACTTTATCGTCACTTGATTTCCTACAGAAACTTTGTTTTCGATAAACACAAAATCACAAATGTTACAGTCTGATCCTATGATTGCTCCAGGTAGAATATGTACGTATGCCCATATCCGAGTTCCAGTACCTATGGAATTTGATTCACATATTGCAGTCTTATGTATCAAAATTTCTATCTCCTAAAACTCCTGGTGCGAAGAAACTATTGCTCCTGGTCGATTTTTAGTGTTTTCGTAGGCTCTCCAGGTATAAGAGCCAACTATCCCCAGACCCAGCAAAATACTCGAAGTCGAAGCTAGAATGGTAATGATTAGTGGAGTATATCCAGGTATCGGTATGGATGAATTAAGCCAAAAAATGAGTACCGTGGTGGCGACAATTGTAGACAAAACAACTCCAACTCCCCCAATCACTTGCAGTGAAATAATTGGCAAGCTGGTGAATGAGAAGATACTGTCTTCAAAATACCTAACTTTCTTTCGCAGAGTCCATCCGGTTTCCCCATGCTTACGTTTCATTCTTTCGTAATTAACTACTCCTCGTCGGAATCCGACCCAGTAGACCAATCCAACAAGGCTTGTATTCTGTTCAGCGAGGCGGATTATTTGTATTAGTACCTTACGATTAAATGCAAAAACATCCACCCCTCCATTTGGCACATCTTTATTAACAAACTTTCTAAATATTCTCCAGAAAAACTTTGAACTTATATTACCTAGAAAACCGTCGTTTCTAGATAACCTTTTTCCTACTACAACATCAATGTTTCCGTCGTTCAGTACTTGATAAAAATCGATCAATATTGAAGGAGGCTCCTGCATATCGGCAGATATGCAGGCAATGTTTTCCCCACGCGCTACTTTAAAGCCTTCTCGTATTGCGGCAAAAGATCCAAAATTCCTTGAAAGAGTCAAGACCTGAAACGAGATTCCTTGGACAGGCATCAATTTCATTAAATGAGAGTATGAATCATCAGGCGAGCCATCAATTACAAAAATTACCTCAAGTGGAAAACTCAGTTCATTCTGAACCGTGGAGAGAGCAGATATTAGCTCACTTAGAGAGCCACTATTGTTATAAATTGGAATCACGATACTAAGATTAAAATCATTCATATTTATTCACCGACGTAGTTACAGCTTCAATTACAGCAGAAATTTCAATTGCCGTCATTTGCGGAAAAATTGGAATCGATACAATTTTGCTGACCAAATCTTGACTGTTTGGAATCTCACTTGGAAAGCCCTCCATATTCAGTCCAATCTGTTCAGTATCAAGTAAAGGATAATGAACTTCGGTATCTACTCCTAGGCTCTTCATACTATTCCTAAATCCTTCACGATCGATATTCTTGGGTAAAAGGAGGACGGCCAGGTGCGCTACATTGCCAGGTTTGCATGATGTGAGCAGTCTTAAACCCAATGGCTTAAAAGCTTCCTGGTAAAAGCCAATGATTTGTAACCTCTTACTATTTTTACTATCGAGGCTACGCAACTTTATTCTCAAAATTGCTGCTTGTAACTCATCTAATCTAGAATTCATTCCACCAGTCAGGCTGATATTGTATTTTGAAGACCATCCATATTGCCGGAGTGATATTAATTTTTTTGCCAGAATTTCATCATCCGTAATAAGCATCCCACCGTCACCAATTGCTCCTAGATTCTTTGTAGGGTAAAAACTGAAAATGCCAATATTTCCAAAAGTACCCACATGTTTGTCTAAGTATCGCGCGCCAGATGCCTGAGCACAGTCTTCAAGAAGTGCAATGTTATATCGCTGGCAAAGCTCTACTATTTTGTTTAATTCGACTACGTTTCCAAATAGGTGCGTTACAACCACAGCTGAGGTTTGGGGGTTTATAACATGCTCCAGCAACTCAGCCGTGATCAATCCAGTTTTAGCATCAACATCGCAGTATTTTGGGATCGCGCCTAGAGATCTTGCCGCTAAACTCGCATAGCCACCTGAATTTGCCGTACAAACGACTTCGCACCCTTTATCGACACCGACAGAATGAAGCGCCAAGATTAAAGCATCAGTACCTGAAGCAACCCCAATTGCATATTTTGATTCAGTAAAGCGTGCGAAATCTTCTTCAAAAGCTTCGTGGTGAGGTCCTTGAATGAATAATCCACTACTAATGACTTCTTGGATGGCAGCGTTTATTTCAATAAGCTCAATATCGTCACTACGTGTGAGGCAATTAAATGGAACTCTAATCATTGGTTTTCCAGAATTCAAAATTATCTCGATACCAGTTAATGGTAGCTTCGAGCCCGTCTTCAAATGCTACTTGTGGGGCGTACCCAAGGTTAAAAGAAATCTTATCAAAATTTAAAGAGTATCTCTCGTCATGAGCTAGCCTATCTTCGACAAACTCAATTGCGTCAGAATCAAGATTCAGTTTAGCAATAATTCTATTAGCTAATTCCAAATTTCTAAGTTCTAAGCCCCCACCAATGTTATAAATTTGACCCGGTAATCCTTCTGTGAGAACTTTTGCAATTGCTCTGCAATGATCCTCAACATAAAGCCAATCTCGAGAGTGGTGACCATTCCCATAGATAGGTATTTTCTTTTTGGAAAGCAAGTTAGTTATGAATAAAGGGATTGCTTTTTCAATAAATTGATTTGGCCCGTAGTTATTACTACACCGTGTAATATTTACATTCAGATCGTAAGTTTTATAGTAACTCAATACAATTAAGTCGCTGCATGCTTTGCTTGCGGCATATGGAGAATTTGGGAGCATTGGAGAATTCTCGTCCCAGGAGCCATGATTTATACTTCCATAAACTTCATCAGTTGAAATGTGGATTACTTTTTGTACTTGTTGCTGGAACGAAGCCTGCAAAACATTTGAGGTACCAATGGCGTTGACTTCAAAGAACTGCGATGGGTCTTTTAAGGATCTATCTACATGCGATTGAGCAGCAAAGTGAATGACAAATTCATTTCCCTTTATTTCTTTATTCAAGAGTGCCACATCACGAATATCACCCTTTACGAAACGGAATCGTGAGTCATCTATTACGGGCGATAAATTCTTAAGGCTTCCACCAATGCTTAGAGAATCAAACACTGTCACCATTTGGAAATTTTTTAGGTTAGGCAGCAAACCTTTAAACATCATCCTCACAAAGGTCGAACCAATAAATCCGGCACCGCCTGTTATCAGGATTTTCATTATTCCCTCGCACATTCATTTACGTGCTTGTATCTAGTACAGGGAGAGCGTACCGTAACCTTATGCGCGGGATAGTGTTAGCTGGTGGGACAGGCTCTAGATTGTGGCCGATTACAAAAGCGATCAGCAAACAACTTCTACCAATTCATAGCAAGCCGCTTATCTATTATCCAATTTCCACATTGATGCTTGCGGGGATCAGAGACATTCTCATAATCACAACTCCCTCAGATCAAGAGATGTTTAAAGATTTACTTGGGGATGGCAGGCGATTCGGGGTAAATCTGGATTATAAGGTTCAAACTTATCCCGCCGGAATTGCCGAAGCCTTTTTAATTGGTGAAAAATTTATTGGCGGAGAAAATGTTGCCTTGATTTTAGGCGACAATATATTCCACGGCACTGGACTTGGCCCTCAATTAAGGTTTTCTGCACTCACGAAGGGAGCAAAAATATTTGGGGTTAAAGTTAAGGACCCAACTGGCTATGGTGTATTAGAAATAGATCAGAAAGGTAAGATTGTGTCTATTGAGGAAAAGCCAATCAATCCAAAATCAAATTATGCAATCCCAGGTCTCTATTTTTATGATAACAACGTTGTTGAAATTGCACGAAGTATTAAACCGAGCAATCGCGGTGAACTGGAAATTACTTCAGTGCATGAGGTCTACTTGTCACAGGAGGAACTTAGTTATTCGATTCTTCCAAGGGGAACAGCTTGGTTTGATGCAGGATCTTTTGAATCACTTTTTGCAGCGGCTTCTTACGTTCGAGCCATTGAAGAACGTGAGGGAGTAATGATTGGCTGCCTGGAAGAGGTTGCATGGCGAAATGGATGGATTACTTCAACTGAAATACAGAATTATGCAGATGCATTTAAAGGTAACAATTATTCCCAGTACTTACAATCTTTACTAATCGAAGATGATTTATAGACGTGATTAGCACTGCGGCAAAGCATGCTGTAATTAAAGTATGGTCTGGGAACTTGGTAATTCTTTTTGCGTATTTATTTGGAACTTTAAAAATTGCTTTGTACAGTGATGATTATTCCTCAATGATTTTTACTAGCGAAACTTCGGACCATGCGCTCAGAGATTTGCGGCCCGGACAAAGCGTTATGGTGTATTTAGGATATGCGACCATTGCTAATGACCCACAAAACATTTGGAAACTAAAATGTCTTTCATTGTTGGGGTTACTCGTGCTTTATAACTTACTAATTTCTCGGATTAACCAATCCAAAAAAAGTTGGCTTATTACGTTGGGTACTGCAGTAAGTTTTTGCATAACTCCTTTTCAATTGTATGTCCACTGGGCAACTTGCTGGTATTTCACGTGGGTCGCTGTTTTTGGAATTTTTGCTTACGATTTCTATCTTAAGAGGGGTTGGCATAATAAAACCTTTGGGGTAATTACCCTAATGATTTGTATATCCACTTATCCAATCACTGCTTATTTGTTCATTGTATTTCTCTCTGTAGTCAGTTTGATTAATCAACTAGATACGAGGTTGATATTTAAGAAAGTAATTATTCAAATTTGGTTTGCAATTCAGGCAACTCTTGTCTCTATTTTTTGCAGTTTGTTGTTTCTAGAACTTAAGAATCTTGAGTCTAGCTCCCGTGTTGGATTTGTTACTTTAGAACAGATTCCTGGCAAACTATTCTGGATAGTGAGTCGACCTATTGTAATTGGATTACGACCATTTCAAGTTAGTAGTCCCTCATCTTTTGGTGCACTTCTGTCTATCATGCCGTGGATTCTGTTATTGACACTTTATGTATTGCTTGTGAACAGAAGAGCAGATCAACTAAAATTAGGGAAGTTTTCGCTACTAGTGTTAATAGTAGCAATTTCTCTGGCACCATTGATTGTCACGCCAGACAACCAATTTGAGTTTAGGCTCACACCTGGTTATAGCTGGATGGTTGTAGTGATTTTATTTATGGTTTTAGAAAAACTGGCACTTTCTGTAAGAGCTCTGAAACTTCCAGTAGAATTCATTGCAACTGCGATTGTTGTTATTGCAGTAACAACCACCAACTCAACCTATACTAAATTTTTTCTCAATCCATATACAGGAAAAACTGTATTTCTTTCCCAGGCTCTCAGCAACTGTCAAAAAGCTGGTAAAACAGAATCCGTTGTGATTCTCCGTCCTACTAGTAATTTTCCTAGCCGTCCAAACTTAGGGGTCCTTTCCCAAAGCACAGATCTAATGTCAGATTGGGTTCCAGTTGCCAATGTGAAATTAGTTGGCAGGAGTATGGGACTAAAATTGAGGGAGGTCATCTACCTCAGAAGTGGGGCTGCACGTGATGAGACTAGATGCTATATCGATCTTGAGGATTATAGACAAGAAATATTAAGCAACCTGTAGGAATAGTTTTTACCCAACAGCTTGAATGGCAATGACCTTTTCTGCCAGATCTGTATCGAACCTTCCCGTTTCATTGATGCCAATTAAGCAGATCCAATCTCCTAGAGATTGGATCTGTAAGTCAGGTATGATCGATTTGGCATAAAGTGGATGAAATTGGCATAATTTAAGTGGTTGGTTATCTGAACATTTAAGATGGTTTTATTGTGGGGCCTATAGCTCAGTCGGTAGAGCAACGGACTTTTAATCCGTGGGTCGACGGTTCGAGCCCGTCTGGGCCCACTCTTGAGTGTAATCTCTGTCTAAAGAATCTGGACGGAGAACTTAGTTGAATTTTGTTTCCTCAGAATTTCTAATCTTTTGTCTGGCATCGCTAGCTTTTTACTGGATCCTCAAAGATAAACATAGAGTCCTATTCCTGCTAGTTGCCTCATACGCTTTCTACTGCTTTTGGGATTGGCGGTTCGCATTCCTATTGCTGTTCTTAACCATTAGCAATCATTTCTTAACTAGTTTAATGTTTAAGTCTAAAATCCTTAAGACAAAAAAGTTCATTCTTTTTTGTTGCCTACTTTTAAACCTATTGGTTCTAGGAGCTTTTAAATACTTTAACTTTTTCAGTGCTGGGGTCCAGAGACTCTTTGATTTGTTAGGATTTAGTTTAGATGTTCCAACAATCTCGATTTTATTACCCTTAGGACTCTCATTTTTCATATTTCAAACGTCAAGTTACATAATCGATGTTTTTAGAGGAGTAATTACTCCCGAAAAATCTTTCACTAAATTTGCAACTTTTGTGGTTTATTTCCCACATATGGCGGCAGGCCCAATCATGCCCGCTCGGGTATTGCTGCCACAGATCTCAGCAATCAAAGTAAAACCAAATGCAGAAATGGTTCAGTCAGCTAGTTTTCTAATTGCAGTAGGACTCTTTCGTAAGATTGTCATTGCTGACACTTTAGCTCCGATGGTGAATCGAATTTTAGGCAATCCAAGTTCTTTTGATTGGAAAGCAATTCTGTTGGCAACAGTTGGATTCGGACTTCAAATTTATGGCGATTTTGCTGGTTACTCATCAATGGCAAGAGGCGTTTCTCGTCTATTTGGAATAGAGATGATGGTGAATTTTCGTCAGCCTTATTTAGCATCATCTATTACAGATTTTTGGCGAAGATGGCACATATCTCTATCGAGCTGGTTTAGAGATTACTTATATGTTCCCCTTGGCGGGAACAGAGGTAAGCCATTTAATAAATATTTCAACCTTGTAATAGTTATGGCAATTGCTGGTCTGTGGCATGGCGCTGCAGTCGGATTCCTTTTTTGGGGACTTCTGCATGGACTATTTTTAGTAATTGACAAATTGTTTAGAGCCACGAAGAAAAAAAGCCGACTGCCGGCCCTAATTGGCATTTTACCTGGATGGGTGATTACGCAAACCTGTGTCTTTTTTGCATGGATTTTTTTCCGTAACCCAGAATTTGGTGAAGCGGTCTATATCATAGATTCAATTCTCAACCGCCGTGGTGGCATTTTTGAGATAAGTGATGCGTTATTGATATTAGCGGCAGTAGTCGTTTCATTCGGCACTGACTTTGCAGAAATACATTTAGGTCCTAAACTTAGAATTGGAAAACCTCTAGTCAAGGGATTAGTTTTGGGATCAATAATATTGGCAGTAACTGTAATGAAATCCAGCTCTGTCACCCCATTTATTTATTTTAGGTTTTAATACAATGAAAAAACAAACTTCAATGTTCTTGTTTGGAATCTTAATTGCTGGCCTTCTTCTGGAGGGGACTACTAGACTAATAAGTCCACTTCTTGGTCCTCCATTATTGAAGTGGAATACAATGGAAGATGCAAAAACCTTAAAACTGAAGGAATTTGGTAATGAATTTAGTAGCCCCAAATATGTTTTGATGGGCAACTCAACAACTTTGATAGGTTTCAATCCGACTGTTTTTGACCCTAGCGCTGGTTTACCCGCGGGTTCAAGTTTTAATGCAGCCATGAATGGATCAGAGATTAAAGAACTGCGTGATTTTGCCTGTGGTTACATCATAAACAATGTAAAACCAAAGAATTTGGTGATTTTGTTTTCCAATTTGGCGATGGCGCAAAGTGAGTCTTATGAAGGGAGATTGCAGAGTGAGCCACTTTTAGCTCGTTATTCCTATCTGTATAAATATAGAAATACCTTTCGGGATCCAATGAGTGTCAACACATTTATCCGAATACTGAAATTTCAGGATTTACGGCAGGGAATCGTCTATAGGTGGGCTGATAACCTGGATGCATTTGGATATACAAAATATCCAACCACAACTAACGAATTCTCTGATCCCGGTTGGGATCCAACTTCGGTGCCAGCAGATTCATCTTCGGCGTCGGTAGATAAGGGCAGCCTCAAGTACCTTATTGAGATCCGGGATGTCGCTAAATCAAAAGGGGTTAATTTGATTATTGGCACGGTGCCCACTCTGGCTCTTGACCCCCTCTACCGTAATTCGATTCAGCAAATAGCTAGGGAGTTGGGAGTTGGCTTTGTTCAAGGAAATGACGCAGTCGGCCAGGGCAGGTTTTTCCAAGACGGGGTGCATCTGAATCAGTCGGGCGCAACAGAGTTTTCCAAATTCCTAGCTCAAGAACTGCCTAAATTGTAAAGGGGCCTGAGACCACCCTCTACAAAATGGAATTGTGCCAAATTAATTCAACATTCATATAAAACCTCTACTCCGGGCCTGATTCTTCGAAGCCGCCCTTGGGTGGACGCCCAGTTCAATCCAGCTCCCCACATGGGAATCCAAGGGTTAATCCGCCTGGGGCTGGATCAATGAAGATTTTCAAGACACATGCTAATAAAGTATGTATCAATGGTCATCAATGGTCAATTGATGCTCTAAAATTGCGCCTGAACAGGTTGCTTCCTCATGTTCAGGCGTGGCTCTACGCGTAAGGTGTGGAAAAATGTCCGTTTTGTCCGTTCTTCGCTACATATGACCGGTCAATTCGTAGAAGCAGATAGAAGGACGCTTCTACAGAATGAGGAATTTACAAGTGATTACATCAAGCTCGGCTCCACGTG
>Ga0070374_10001167_pt1 | contig 11173 bp, 8 predicted proteins | sample LauGreSuBDMM15SN_2_FD_66374 | JGI IMG/M metagenome (GOLD analysis project Ga0070374, IMG submission 66374) | Freshwater lake microbial communities from Lake Michigan, USA - Su13.BD.MM15.SN (version 4) (version 4) | ecosystem: Environmental > Aquatic > Freshwater > Lake | place: Lake Michigan...
TGCGCCGAGCAGTATGCGTATTTGAAGGAGAAGAACCTTATCTTCAACTGCAAGCTTACAGGAGGTGTGGGCAGACAGCCGTTCGTTAAGAACTGTGCTCCGGCCAAGGTCTAGGCTCACGCCTCTCCCTTGGCTTAGGTCTAAGTATAGCCCTTGGCTTAGGTCTACATTTATATTATTTATACGATAATTATATAACAACTGTAATTATGGTAAACAGCAAAGTAGCCCGCCGTGTGTTATTCAACAGCACCGGTCCCACGAATGCCATCGGCACCGACACCTCACACGGAGGCGGAGACAAGAAGGGCGGCGCACCCTCATCAGGAACCGGCCAGATGCGTAGCTTCGCGATGAGGAATACCATCACGGAAACCGCCAAGAATAAGGACTTCTTATTTAAGTTTATTGAGAGATTGAGCCCGGCGCGTCATTCCGGCCCGAAGTTATAAGTTGGTGGGCGAGCCCCCCATGACCCCCCCCCCATTCGCTGGGACGGAGATATAACAACATAAACACACAAGTATATTGTTATGTATTGACACGACGACGACGACGACGACGACGACATGATTATCAAGATAGACTGCCGAGAGAGAGAATTGTTGGAATTGATGACGCCCGCTGCCGCGCCCGTACCTGCCGCCGCCGCCGTGACAGAACCCGAACCCGACCATTACCTAATGGATTTAGGCGATGGAGTTACGATGAAGGTCCCGATACCGAAGAAGACGCACACGACGACGACGAAAGCGACGAAAGCGAAGCCTACTACGGTTCTTCAGACCCGCCACGAAATCAAATCCGAGAGATTACCTTTAGGCGATATTATTCTCCACGACCCCGGACAAGGACGAGGACGCGATATCGTCCTTTTTGAGAGAAAGACACTGAACGACCTTGCCGCAAGTATACAAGACGGGCGATATAAAGAGCAATCCTTCCGACTCATTGAGAATGCTACCGCTACAGGATTTCATCCCCACAATATCGTGTATATCATTGAAGGCGACATCGCGCAATACGAAGCAAAGCGCAATAAAAACAACCGGATTACGAAGACGGCACTTCAGAGCGCGATGGTGTCGCTGATGTATTATAAGGGGTTCTCGGTAGTCCGCACGATGAATTTAGGCGAAACAGCGGACTTTATTCTCCATTTTGCGGACAAGGTGGCGAAGGAAAGTGCGGATGGTGCGACCCCGGCGTATGCTCACGCTCACGCTCACGCTCACGCACAACATCCACCTCCGCACCACACCGAGAGTGATGCGACGACGCACGACACCGTCGCCACAACGCAAGCATATAGCGAGGTCGCCGCCAAGAAAGAGAAACGGGACTACATCACGCGAGTGAATATAGGAGAGATTATGCTCGCACAGGTGCCGGGGGTCAGCCCGAAGGTCGCGGCGGCGATTCTGGCGAAATACGGCGGGTCCATCTACGAGTTTTTAGGAGATTTACACCGGAAAATCGGGGAATACGATGCCAACATCGCCTCCTCGTTATCATCATCACTGGAGATGGCGGTGGTGCCCTCCACGCCCACATCGCCCGTGCCGATGAATAAGAACAAACTGAAACACGTATCGGAGTGTTTCGCTGATATTGCGACCGACGGAAAACGGGGAATCGGGAAGGCGACGATAGAAAAGCTCACTTATTTTTTATCGTGATAGTGTAGTAGGCGGGCGTGATAATATTAGAGAAATAGATGTCAAAAGTAAACCAATCACCAGGAGGAGCAGCCGCACCAACACCAGCAAGAGGACCGACTGCAGGAACAAATACGGCCGGACGAGATATCACTTTTTATAAAAGAGATTTCAGTTCAGAAGAAAGTAATTTTTTTTTATACAGAACTGTGTTTTTATACGTATGTTTTGGAATTCCTGGAATAGAAGGTATGTTAGGCGTAAATATACGCCAATTATTATTACTAAACGGCAAAATAACCGACGAACAAGTGAAAAAAATGATCTGGGTGGTTTGTAATTTTAATCATTATTTATCCGACCTTACAATTACTAATGCCGGTGAATTTGTAAATTTATTGACAACAGAGTATGTTAATCTTAATCGTCAGGATACCCGTCATCCTGAAGAAATTGCGAAATCAATCGCCACATTAGTGGTTAGAGTGTTTGTAGCATTCCAAATGCGTATTAATTTGGGTGATGGTGCGGCGGCGGAGGTGGTGGCGGAGGTGCCTGTGGCGCAAATGACACCGACCGTCCCAGAGATAGAAGCCATAAAAAACGAGTTAAATGATGATTTGAGGTTAACACCCCCCCCCGGCCAAATAGTTGGTAACTTAAACGAACTAATAAATTCTAAAATAAATACAGCTGTCGACCAAAAAATAAAAAAGATTAATGAAGGTACCGAAGCACCACAACGAATGTCTGGCCGACTTAGATTATTAAACGAAGCAATAGGCAAAGCTGCCGAAGAAAGAAAAAGAAAAGCAGAGCAGGTTAAAAGGGAAGCCGAAGCGGAGAAAGAAAAAAAAATACAGGAAGAGCTCGCTCGTTTACGACAGTGTATAGCCGATTTCGGTCAATCAATTAAATTCATACAAGCGATTCCAGTTGGTATTTTTAAGGACTCTACACCCATTAATTTTGCCCCACCGCAATTTTACAAGTTACTTCCAAAAGTATTAGCTAGAATGATATCCAGTATAAACAGCAGAATAGTATCGACAGAGATTAAACCTGGACCGGGAACAGCAGAAACGCTGAACTCTCTAGGATTACCAGACCCTGGTATAAAAATACAGGTAGATGATGAAGAAGAACAAGGTGGTGGAAGTTCTAGTAGGTCTAGAATATTCGGTATAACTAAACGCAAAAAAAACAATAAAATACTACGAAGATTGAACAGTAAAAACAAAAAAAATCCGAGAAAAATTTTATATGGCGGTCGGGGTGTACGTTATTTTGGTGAACATGCACAACCCATTCCGCAATGTGATCATACCATTGGTAATTATCACGAATATGTCAATCCAACATGTTATATATGTGGTGAACCATGGATTGAAGGAGTCCAGTCATCAATGGAATGCGAACATATATTGTGTGTTATTCACGGTATTGAATATTATGGGTTATTACAAAGCGTGTATTTATCTGAAGAACAGAAGAAATTTTTATCTATTTTATATGCGTGGGCGCATCGTTGTTGTAATCAAAGAAAAAGAAATATAGCATTCATTAGAAAAAATCCAAATCAAGGTCCGGCAGCAGCGAGAGGCAACTATTTTGTTCCAGATGATGTGAATATACGCGAATTATTATCAGATATATTTACACTATCAACATATCCGGATAACAAAAGCAAATTTGATTGTAATAAAATTTTTAAAAAAGTTAGAGAAAATAAAAAACAATTTGTGGATAAAAGAACTGCTGTAGTAACTAGTTATGTTACACCATTAGTTGCTTGTGTAAATACTGTATTTACGGGTTTGTTTGCAGCAAATATGGTTTTATTTAACGCAATTGGTTGTCTCAAAATAATAGCCGAAATGTCTATTTACTTAACCGCTGTTGGAAAAACAGCTCCAGGATTAAAACTTGAATTGGGTAAAACAGCATCGTTTATGAGTGAAATAGTATTTCCAGGTTGTGCGCAACCATCAGGAGTATCGGCAAACGGAGGAGGTGGACGACGAATCATTCAGGATAAAAAAACAAGAAAATTGTTACGTCGTAAAATACAACGCGGTGGAGCACCTAAAGACATCATTGATGCTATTAGTGGATTGTTGGCGCAACAAGAATACGAAAAACAAATAGGTGATTTTAAAAACGCTGTTGATGTAGATGTTGAGCAACCTGGAAGAAACCCAAGTAGTAGTAGAGCATTGAGTGATATGTTGAACGGTATGTTTACTGGAGATCCTTCACCATCCGAACCGCCTCCCTCCCCACTACCGCGACTCGACGCACCTCTCACACGAATAGAAGACCCAACTAAGATAGATGCGATATTGTTTATTTTATTTGTTTTAAATCATTCTCGTAATCCTACAGTTTTGTTAGGTTTATTTTTAGATTTAAAAAAGCATGATGATGTTATAGTAGGTGAACAAACAAGGCTTGCGAGTCCTGATGATAGAGCTGAACCTGAACCGGTTCCACATGTTCCACAGGTTGACGTTGGCGCTAATATTCGTGACTCACTTGCGACGTTTCAAACTAAACGCCGAGTAAATAAAACGGCTTTTATACATATATGCCTTAGTGTCTTTCGTAAACCCGACACTATGATAAGCATAACTAGGTTCTTGACTGCTTGCGATATGATGCCTAGTTTTGTAGGGGTTGTTATGTTTTGCGCACGCCAAACAGAATTTGATAGTATAAAAGATGAATTCTTACTCCCAATAATCGGTCAATATATGAGTAGTATTGATATCCCAAGGTTTCATGAGAATGTTAAACATACGCTTAGACTTTTTCAGAGTAATATAGTCAACTTCCTACACAATCTTCAAGGCAATCGCCAGTTATTTACCAGTGTCGCTCCCCCCGAAACACCACTAGACCATTTGGTAACCGCTTGTTTTCATTTAAAACGGATGGTTACTCCATCTGTTGTTGACCCATCTGTTGTTGAACCATCTGTTGTAGGTCAAATGTTGCTTCACGCGTGTTATTTATTTCCGTCTTGTTTTGATGAAGACATTTTTTCACAATTCGGACCGTGTGATGCTTATGTTGGCGGTGTATTAAAAAATCCTCATTTTCAAGCGGCGTTGGGGTGTGTTGCGTCTGCTAAAACAATGTGTGCTAGGATATCAATAGAAAAACTAACGGTTACTCTTTCAAAACATTCTCCCGATGAACAAAGGGTAGCATTAGAGTTATTTTCTAAATTTTTTGACAAGGAAGACAATAAAATTTTATCAGGTAGGTACACAGGCCCACCAAGACCAGCTATTCTATCATCGTCTAGTTTCGGAAGTGGTTTGGCAACGTATCAGACTAGTAAAATAGAAGAAACAATAAATGAAGCTATTCAAAATTTCGGTGAAAATGAAAAAAACGACGAAAAAAATTTTGTTTATATTATTATTGGTATGAATTGGGCAAACGGCGGGTTACTTCAGGACGAGATTCCTACGACGGATGCGTCAAATAAATATATTCGGGAACAATTATTAGAGAATCAAACGCAAAGTGCAGATATGTTAGCTAGTTATTTGCGTGAGAAAGGGAACACTAAAACACATAAAGAGCTAGTTAATATGATTAGTGTGTTGTTCCAAACAATCGAATCTAAACTTCCACCGCAAAAAATGAAACGTAATATTTATGGCGACCCAGCAACAGTACAAAAAAAACCATCTGAAAAACAATCCGTTTCAAGATATCCGAGCGACGATGAACATGATTCACAAGATGTTGTCGTTGACAGAATAAACAATTTTGTTCGTCTGTTACTTGATCAACGACCAAATCCAGATAGTCAGGAAGAAATACTATTATTCGGACAAATTGATCACCGCATAAATGAATTAATGATTATATTTAATAATATGTACTCTCACGGACATAGACTTACCAAAAATGACCGGATTGGTTATTTAACTCATGTTATAGCTTTATTATTACCGCAACCATCAGCACCACCATCACCATCATCGGAAACGTCACAAGGAAATTCACCGCCACGACATGAAAGACAACCAGTAGATATTGCCAGTGAGATTCTTGAAACCTACAATTATTTTCAGGATGAAAGTTTTGAAGACGACGATATAACTGTCGTATACAAATATATTATGAACCCGGGTTTGAATAATCTAAAAAATAACATTAATATAAGTAGACAATGGCTGGGGAGGAGGAAGCTTGAAGGTGGAAGTTCACCCCACAACACCAAACGACAACATCGTAAAAAACAAAAAATCAAATCAAGAAGAAAAAATAAATATAATACAACGAAAACCAGAAAAAATAGAAATTCATAAAAATAACAAAAATACAATCAACATGTAAATAAACCGCCAATAAAATAATCTAATACTAATTCAGTAATACATTATTCATTCCTCATTCCATAAATGAACTCCATTCTCCCCTCCTCAACAAGTCCAGACTCCACCGACACCCTCGCCAAATACGTAGTTTTAGGCATATTCCTCATTCTCGCTCTCGTCGCCATCCAGTATATTTTCCGTAACCAGCTCGGGATGATTGAAGGTCTCGCGAACCGGAAATCCAAATCGTCCGACCCCCTTGAAGACGAAAATGACGGCGACATCATCACCATCGCCAAGCGTCAGGAAGAGCTGACCGCGAAGACACATAAGTCGCTGAATATGGACTCGCATTACAACCATTATAACAAAATCATTGAGAATATGGACCAGTGGGTCAACGCCAAAATCGTGAATTCTCTCAAGAACGTCTCTCGGGAAGTCCACGGCGAAGGTAAAATGGAAGACATCGTTCGGCATATGAACGAACTAAACACGATGAATAAGTTCAAGGTCACGTTGGAGGAGTGTGCGAGGTATATCGACTCCTCGTGAAAAAATCGTTGCGCGCCGTCGCGACAGAGTCGCTCGGGTGCTCCACTCTTTTTCACTCGGAGCATCTCTCCTTCGTTATTGCGCTTCACTCCGTTTCGCTCCATAACTCACTCGTTCTGGTCTTCCTCTATTCTAGGTCCTTTCCAGTATTACAGAATTACGTAGGAGAGATGACCCTATAACACAATGTCGCATCATAATCCCACGACACCGTGTGTTCGCTAGTCGTTGTTGTCGTCGCCCGGTCGTCCAGAAACACCTCCCAGTAATCCCCGCCATCCCCCCATCCGCGTTGTTCGCTCCGCACCCACTTCCCCGCATAGGTAAATCCCTTATTCGTAAAATACCGCCAATCCTTCCGTCCCAGTGCCGGAATATACTCCCATGACTTCCGGGTCGCATAGGTATATTCGTATCGCTTGTCCTGCGAAAATCCGCCGCTAGGCATCCGAAAACATTCTATTTCTTCGTCTTGAAGTGTCGTTGTCGTCATCGTGTGTCCGTCCGTCTGTATAGAATACATAATATCAATTTATGTGGTTATTATGTATCAATTTTATCGCTTGACACACGCATACATACCGAGTTTACGCCGTTCTACGCGCCTTTCCTATTTCCACATCCTTCCCCCGCCCCCGTGTCACCGCATCCCCCGTATATCTCGCGCTTCTATATTTCTCGCTCGCCGCCGGCACCTTCATCGGCACCAGTGCGGAAGTATCTGACCGCGCGGCATCCGGGCGTGTCCTGTCCGCGTATATCCCCGACGCAACCGCCGATTCAGAATATCGGATACCGCCCCAGTTCGCATCCATCGGGTTGTCGCTATATTTCGACGTGAGTTCCTTCTCACGAAAAGCGGCATCCTGTGTCGTATAATCCCCCATATTAAAATTAAGCGGGTCAAACCCGTCATACATCTGGTTATTAAACGGCGGATTATCGCGGGAAGCGTCCATCATCTGGACGAGCGCGGCGGGTGCGGGGGAATAAGGCGTATTGGGGGAAAGTCCGCCCTGTAAATCCGTCGGGGAAGGCCGCATCTTATATACCGCCTGGCCTTGCGCGTCATACGAAAACTGTAAGAACAAAACGGGGCAGCGAATCCCGCGGCCTTGTAACCAGTCCATAAACTCGGAATAATCGTCTAAACTCTTAAATCGGATAGGGTTGACGCCGGGAACTTTCTCCACCTTTGAATTGTAAAGGAAGATTTCACTGCCGTGTTGAATGAGGATATTCGGGCATCGGTCGGTATTCATTGCTGCGAAGTCGCCACCGACGCCGCCATCAAACCCTTCTACATCATCGCCGCTACTGACCACCTGTGTCGCCGCCGCCGTAGTATTCCGCAATTTTTGCGTCTCTTTTGCGTCTGGTTCTATATTCACAAACCCCTCCGGAAGAGTGGCTTTAGATGGCGTCCTTGATGTGATATAGGCGCCCAGCAAGAAGAACGCGATAATAATAACGGGTAAAACCCTCTGGACTTTGACGATTCCTGCCAACATCCTCGCCTCTTTCATTAACATCGCCGCATTTTCGCCGATGTATTTCATAATGTTTTTCATTGACATTTCTCGGTTATAATGTATATATTACGAGGATAATAATTATCACCGTGTAATACAAGAAACAACCATACATCAAGAATGATTGAAATCATAGATGTGAAAAAGCGCAAACACCTTGATAAATTAAATGCCGCCGCAAAACAAGCACACGATAACCCAGAGACGCACGGACTCCTCGTAAAAATATATGCGGACTGGTGCGGGCATTGTGTGAATATGAAAGCGGATTGGAAACGCCTCACGGATGAACTTAAAGCCGATTATAAATGTAAAAGACCGGGTTGCGTGCTTACCATCGCCAATATCCGCGCCGGAGATTTAGGCCCAAATGACCCTATTATTCAAAACATCAAATACATACCTAAAGATATTCAGGGTGTCCCGGTTATTATGTATGTAAGCAAGGGGGTGCGCGGTTTAGAATACTCCAACGAACGCGTTTATTCGGAAATGTTGAAGTGGATTGTCGCCCACCCCGATTTCGGATTGGTGCGTAAGGACACGTCGGCGTCGGCGTCCACAGAGTCAGCATCTGATTCACACGGGGTAATGAGAGGATTGACGCGAAAGGCGCGTCTGAAATTCAAGGAGTTTCACCGCGGAACACTGAAACGGTTTCATAAAGAGATGCGGCGCCAGCATCAAAAAAGCGTCAAGACGCGAATGGCGACACCGGCCGCCACACGGCATAACAGGCCGATTCCGGCGTATTTACGCCAAGCATAAATAACGCGAAGCATAAATAACGCCAAGCATAAATATTTATGTCATCTTATATTATAATCGCAATCGCAATGTTATCCAATATCGCAGTGTGCCCCCTGGCTTCGGTCATTTTGACCCTCGTCATTATCATCAATATTCTGGATATTTATTTAGTCGGGTTTCATTTCGCGATTTTAGTGACAAACATATTGATTTCAGCATTCTTTGTTTGGTTGGCGAATAAGACCTGTGATAGGTATCAGTGGGTGTCCTGGTTGATTACCGCCTATTTCGTGATATGTATCATCGGCGCGATGGCTATCCTTACCAACCCGCAGAGATACGCCGCCCCCGCCTCCGGCGAAAATAAACAGCCCTCCAACGCCAACAAGCGCGTGCGTTTTACTGATTCATCGTAAGCCTCAACGTGAAATCAATGCGCGCGTGACGAAGAAATATGTATAATCCAAACACATTCACGAGAATGAGAACAGCTCTATAATCCAGCGAGTGGAGTGAAACCGAAATAAGCCCCGAAATAAGGGGTTTTATCATATTATATAGCATAAAGACGCCCCATACATATAATGGGTTTAGGTGATATGTCATTTCGGTGGGCATCGGACAGACGACTGTATGGCACGGTGTGCCGCTGATATATTACAAAGATATCATTCAATTTTATCTGCTTATACCGATAAAATTGAAATAAAGAAAAGATGATATTCCAACCAGAAACAATACCTACTACCGAAGTTAAAGATATGAAAAAATTCAAGATTGTCAAGAAGCCGACGCCCACCGCTCCCACAGATCCGGACCTATCCTTCCGACTAATAGACTTCAACGTATACGATTGTGTTCCGGAGACAAACACGCACTCGTCCGCATCGGAAAATAGTGGCGGCGACGACAGTAGTTCAGTCGCGTCTGCGGACAGCACCGGCACCGGCGGCGGCGGGGGCGGCGCACGAGGCAGTGGCGGCGGCTACACCGCGGCGACAGACGTCAACGAATTCCGCATCCAGATGTTCGGCATCAACGAGCAAGGCGAAACCTGCTCCATCTTCGTGGACGATTACAACCCATTCTTCTATATCAAAGTCGGTCCGCACTGGACCAACTCCACCAAATCCGCGTTCATCCGCGACATCAAAAAGAACTTAAAGAGCCGATACTACGAAAACAGTATTCTCGCGGACAAATGCGAAATCGTGGAGAAGCGCAAGCTCTACGGGTTTGACGGGGGGAAGAATCACAAATTCGTCCTCATTGTGTTTAAGAACACGACCGTAATGAACCGCGTGAAGAACCTGTGGTTTCACGACATATACACTGCGCGCGACGGGAAGACGCGTGCGTTGAAACCCGACGGCTACCTCTTCGCAAATACACACACGACCATCTACGAGGCCAATATTCCGCCCATCCTGCGTTTCTTCCATATTCAGAAAATCAGCCCCTCTGGTTGGGTAACCTTTTCCGAGAAGAAGACGCGTCTTATTGATAAATATACGACCACGTGTCAATACGAATACCGCCTGTCATTTGAAGACATCATTCCGCAGAACGAGAAAGAGACCGTGGTGCCCTATAAGATATGTAGTTTTGATATTGAGGCCAGTAGTAGTCACGGCGACTTCCCTATCCCCGTCAAATCGTATAAGAAACTTGCGACGAATATTGTCGACGCGGTCATTGCGAAGACCGCCGCTGCTGCCGCTTCGGAAGAAATAACCGACGATGAACTGGCGCATATTATTTATACCGCATTTCAGTATTCATATCAGGGTCGCAGTCCCTATCCAAATATAGATAGAATCTACACAAAACGACGTCCAAAAGAGGCGGATATGGCGCGATTATGCCGTCTCGTATGTTCCAAGGAACTCCGGCATCTTATCAAGCAGGAGGTCGTCGCACAAGAAAATACGATAGAGCAGATATTCCTTCAAATGGCGGCGACGGCGAAAGAGGAAGCTGCGGCTGCGGCGGAAAAGAACGACAGCGGCGACGAGGACAGCGGCAACGACAGCGGCGATGGTAACGACAAAGAAGACGTAGACGAACCTATACAGTCATCATCAAGAAGAGGGCGAATGACCGCCACCGCCGCCGCCGCCGCCGCCGCACCCGACCTCTCCGTGAAACTCACCACACTCTTAAACAACCCGAAACACTCCCGCGAGACCAAAATAACAATTGTGAGCGATACACTGGGGTCCATCTTCCCCAAAGTTGAAGGCGACAAGGTCACGTTTATCGGGTCAACATTTGTAAAATACGGCCAAAACGGCAATCGCCCCTACCTCAACAACTGTATCGCCCTGGATACGTGCGACAA
>Ga0070374_10001169_pt1 | contig 11166 bp, 9 predicted proteins | sample LauGreSuBDMM15SN_2_FD_66374 | JGI IMG/M metagenome (GOLD analysis project Ga0070374, IMG submission 66374) | Freshwater lake microbial communities from Lake Michigan, USA - Su13.BD.MM15.SN (version 4) (version 4) | ecosystem: Environmental > Aquatic > Freshwater > Lake | place: Lake Michigan...
AGGCAGGTGACGCTGATGCCTTGACTGGCGAGACGCCAGGCGGCGGCGGCACCGGCGGCACCGGCGCCGATGATGAGCACGCCAGTCACAGGGCGCGTCCTGTTTCGTGGCCTTCGAAGATGGCTTCGAGGGCAGAACGGGCGGCGGCGGCGTCTCCGGCAAGGTGGATTTCGATGTGGCCTTGGAGGGCGGCGGCCAGCGCATCGTCCGGGGTGGCGTGGGTAGGCGCGATAAGGGCGGTGACGCCTTCGATGGTGACGGGTTCGCCGGTGGAGAGTTCGCGCAAGTGCAGGGTGCCGTCGGTGAGGGATTCGGCGGTGTGCAGCGGGAGGATGCGGACGGATTTGTCGCGCAGGCGGGCGCGCCAGGCGAAGCTGGAATAGATGTTGACCAGCCAGGCGGGGGTACCGGTGGGGGCGAGGATGGTGACTTTGCGGCCGGTCGCAGCCAGCCACTCGATGAAGCCGGCGATGGCGAAGCTGCCGAGGCGGTCCTCGAAGGTGACGTGGTCGCCGAGGGCTTCGGGGTTGGCGAGGGCGGCTTCCATCGTCAGGGCGCCCGGCATGGAGGTGGGAGTGGCGCCGGTGGCGATAACGACGGCGTCGAAGTTTCCGGCGAGTATGGCGTCAGCCGTGGCGCGGCGGTTTGTTTGCACGTGGACCCCGCTGAGTGCGGCGATCTGGGCGTCGAGCAAAGCCTGGAAGTCGGCGCGGATGCCGAGTGCAACGGGCTGGCGCAAGGCGCCGCCGAGATGGGGGGAAGCTTCCCAAAGGGTGACGTGATGGCCGCGTTTGGCGGCAATACCGGCGGTTTCCATGCCGGCGGGGCCGCCGCCCACGACGAGGATGCGTTTGGCGGTGACGGCGTGTGTGTCGGGCCATTCACCTTCACGACCCATTGCGGGGTTGGCGAGGCAGGTAATAGGGAGCGAGAGGGCGAGGAAGCCGGCGCAGCCCTGGTTGCAGCCAATGCAGGGCCTGGTTTCCGCCTCGCGACCCTCGGCGGCTTTGCGGACGATGGCGGGGTCGGCCATATGGGCGCGAGCGAGGCCGACCATGGCGATGTCGCCGGGGGCGAGCATTTCTTCGGCCTCGGCAATCGTGCGGAATCGGCAGACGGCGAAGACGGGGACATGCGGCACGGCGGCGGCGATGCCGCGCGGGAGGTGGTGGAAGCTGTTCTGCGCGAAGGCCATGTCGGCCATCTGCGTGCTCATCGTTGCCGAGCCGTGATAGGCAGAGTGTGAGACGTTGATGAAGTCCAGCTGCACATCCGCGGCCAGGGCGGCTGTGATGCGCTGCATGTCGGCAAGCGTGAGGCCGGCTTCGAGGAATTCGTCGGCTGAAATGCGGATGCCCATGGCCGCGCGGGTGCCGATGGTGGCCCGGACGGCGCGCAACGTTTCCAGCGGCATGCGCATGCGCCCGGCCTCGTCGCCGCCCCAGCGGTCGGTGCGGTGGTTGACGGCGGGGGAAAGGAATTGCTGGAGGAGGTGGCCGTGGCCAAGGGTGACTTCCACACCGTCCAGCCCGGCTTCGATCAGGTTACCGGCGACGTCGGCGTGGGCGGCGATGACCTGTTCTATCTCGCCTTCCGTCATCGGGTGCGGCGGCGGAGCGGTGGCGGACCAGGGGATGGCGGAGGACGACCAGGCGGGCATGCGGGCGAAATTGCCGTCGATATGACGGCCGAGATGGATCACCTGGCCGAAAAGTTTGGCGCCTTCATCCTGCACGGCGCGGGCGATTCGGGTAAAGGCCGGGATGGCGGCGCGCTCATAGCCGTTAACGCCTTGGCTGCGGCCGAGGCTGGAGCGGTGGACGCGAATCGCTTCAAAGATGATCAATCCCACCCCACCGGCGGCCCGCGCCCGGTGGTAGTCCAGATGGCGCCGGCTTGGCAGGTTGTCTTCGCCGTAATTTGTGGTGTGTGCGGGCACGAAGATGCGGTTGCGCACAAGGGCCGGGCCTAGCGCAATCGGGCGAAAGGCGTGGGGGTAACGGGCAGCAGATTCGAACATGCGGGTTTGACCTGCGTTGAATGTTGATTCACTCTTAGTGAGTTTTCAATTTAACTTAGAACTAGTGCACCGTCAATCTTTGTTGAACCGCCTGCGGCGATTGGATTGGTGGAAATAGATTGTGGTGCAAGGCGTAACTGTTCTTGCCCCGGGTGCAGTGGCACTCCTTCCAGATACGAACACACAATCAGTCAAACGGAAGGTTATCATTTCAAAAATAACGTGTTGGTGCTGAGATCGCGTTGCCGCTCAGCGCCGTGTTGTTTTAGCCCGATTGGGCAACGATTGGATCAAAGGAGTCCCGCAATGAGCGATGGCATGACACTTCCGCTTACCCGTCCCCTCGTCGATGGCCCTTCGGCATGGAAAGGTATCGACCTGCGTCAACACCCCGAGAAGTGGATCTATCGTCTGTCGAAAGATGAAATTGCAGAGATCGAGGCCGCAACGGACGCTGCGATGGCAACGGGCAAGGCCATGGCTGACATTACAAAGGAGGATTTTGTTCTTCCAAACTTTGCAAAGCGGCTGACCGCCATTCTTGATGGCCTGTTTGATGGCTACGGGTTCATCGTGATTCGCGGATTTCCGACCGGCGGCCACCCGATCTTGCGCAATGCGATCACCTTTTGGGGCATCTGTCGGAACATGGGCAATCTGGTTTCGCAGAATACACGTGGCCATCTTTTGGGACACGTTCGCGATGTCGGATTGCTCACTACCAGCACCGTCAATGCACGAGCGTCGCAAAGCACTGAGCGACAGCTGTTCCACACAGATGGTTGCGATGTCGTTGGCCTGATGTGCCTTGCCACCGCAAAATCAGGTGGCCTCTCTTCCCTGGTCAGCTCAATGACCGTCTACAACGAAATGGCAAAGCGGCGCCCGGATCTGGCAGCGCGCCTGTTTCAGCCGGTTTCTTTCGATCGCCGCGGTGAAGTTCGCGAGGGCGAAGCCGAGTGGTACAGCATGCCGGTGTTCAACGACCATGACGGATTGCTGTCGGTGTCGTTTACCAATAGGAACGTCGGCTCCGTCGCACGGCATCCAGATGCGCCGCGCAACCCGGAAGAGGCGATCGAACTGTTCGTCAGCATTGCGGAGCAGCCCGACCTGCGTCTGGACATGGCGCTGGAAGTAGGTGACATGCAGCTTGTGCATAACCACACCATCTTGCACGATCGCACCGCTTACGAAGATTGGCCAGAACCGGAACGCAAGCGCCACCTGTTGCGGCTCTGGATCTCGCCCGAGGGAGCACGGTCGTTGCCGGCGGCTTTCGCAGAGCGCTTTGGCAGCATTGAGATCGGCAACCGTGGCGGCATCCGGGCCAGCAACACCGTGCTCAAGACCCCACTTGAAGCTGATTGACGGGATGCTCTGAAGGGCCGCGTTTACCCCAGCTACCCATTACTTTATTCATGGCCTTGCCAGTGTTGTAGTTCATAGACTCTAGGGTATTCGATAGTACTTTTATTTTGAATTTAGAAAATAATTTGAATCAATAGCGACCACTTGAGTTCTCTAACATTTGAGGGGATAGATCCATGAAATTTCGCCGCCGTAGCCTGCTTGCCACCGCTAGTTTCCTGCCGCTGACCTCGGGCCTGGCCCAGTCCCAGGCGGCGAAAACTCTGCTTCTCGCCGCCGCCAGCACGCCCGAGGGCTTCGATGGCGACGCGCTGCGGCCAGGCACGCAGGAGGTGGTCGTTCAGGTTTATGAGGGGCTGACACGCTATGCCCGGATGACGCGTGATGGCCGGACTTATCTCGATTCCGGCAAGATCGAGGGCAATTTGGCTGAATCCTGGTCGATGTCGGCGGATGGCAAGACCTGGACCTTCAAGCTGCGCCAGGGTGTGAAGAGCCCGTTCGGCAACGAGCTGACCTCGGCCGACGTGGAGTGGGGTTGGAACAAGAGCTTCTTCCAAAAGCGCACGGGCAATTTCATCGCCAGTGTGGCCAATGTAACCGGGGTGAAGGCGGTTTCGAAATACGAGGTGGCGTTCACGCTTTCCGCCCCGTCCTCGATCTTGCTGTCGTGCCTGACGCTTTATACGCCGAGCATCTACGACAGCACCGAGATGAAGAAGCACGCCACCCCCGATGACCCCTGGGCGCTGAAATGGATGGAGGGCAACACCGCCGGTTTCGGTGCCTACCATCTGGAAAGCCTGCGGCCGAGCGAACAGGCTGTTTTCGTCGCCAACCCCAACTATTTTCGCGGCCCGCCGGCAATCCAGCGGGTGGTGTATCGCGCGGTGCCCTCGGGTGCCTCGCGTGTGTCGTTGCTTCGTGCGGGCCAGGTACAGTGGATAGATCGGCCGACCGTGCAGCAGGTGATCGAGATGCAGAAGGACCGTCGGGTGAAGGTGGAGGAGCATGAGGGCCGGACGATGTCCTCTGTGCGGATGAACACCGCGATGAAGCCGTTCGACGATGTCCGCGTACGCCGCGCCTTCAACTACGCCATTGATAAGTCTAAGCTGAAGCAGTCGGTTCTGTTCGGCACTGGCGATACCGCCCTATCGATCGTGCCGCCGATTGTCAATGGCTACGATCCGTCAAGCTTCCCCTACAGCTACGATCCGGCGAAGGCGAAGGCTCTGCTGGCCGAAGCCGGCTATGCCAACGGGCTGAGCCTGGAACTCAACTTCTCAGACATCTTCTGGTGGGAGGAGCAGATGGCGATACAGATCGCCGACCAGCTCAAGGCCGTAGGCGTGACCGCCAAGCCGCAGCGCATCACCGGATCGGACATGCGCGCGCGCACTGCGCCGGGTAAGCAGGAACTGCTGTTTTTCACCTTCGAGGACGGGCCGATCGTGCTCGACCCGGTCTACACGATGGCGCTGCTGGCGCATTCCAAGGGCGTTTCCAATCGCGCCCGTTACGCCAATCCGGCGATGGATGCGCTGATCGACCGTGCGCGCGTCAGCACCGACATGACCGCCCGTGTCAATGTGGTGAAGCAGGCGCAGAAGATGTGGGCCGAGGACGCGCCTTGGATCATGACGGTCTATCCCAAGACCTTCGAGGCGATGGCCACCGGCGTCTCCGGCTGGGTGCCGCACCCCGACGATCACGAGCGCTGGTCGGATCTGAAACTCGGTTGAAGTGAATTTGGCGAAATTCCTCGGGCGCCGGCTGCTGCTGCTGGTGCCGCTGCTGCTGATCGTCGCCTTCGCTACGTTCTCCCTGGTGCGCTTCGGCGGACAGGATCCTTCGGCGATGCTTGCCGGTCCAACGGCCACCGAGGCAGAGATCGCCCGGGTGCGGTCGGCCTACTCGATGGACCAGCCGCTGGCAGTCCAGTTCGCCACCTGGCTGGGCCGGGCGGTGCAGGGCGATCTCGGTAAATCCTGGCTGTCCAACCGGCCTGTGCTAACCGAGCTGATCGACCGGGCGCCGTCGACGCTGGAACTCCTGCTGACCGGGGTGGCGCTAGGCGCGCTGGTGGGGGTGCCGGCCGGGATTTATTCGGCCTTCCGGCGCGGCAAGGCAGCTGATTACGTGGCGCGCACGGTGGCATTGTTCGGGTTTTCGATCCCGACCTATTTCCTCGCTTTGGCGATGTTGATGATCTTCTTCTACGCATTAGATTGGGCGCCGCCGGGAATGGGGCGGCTGAACCTGATGCTTGATCCGCCCCCTCGGATCACCGGCAGCTACTTTCTTGACGCACTGCTGGCCGGCAAAGGCGAGGTTGCGCGCTCGGCTTTCAGCCAACTTGTGCTGCCGGTGCTGTGCGTGGCTATCGCCGCCGCCGCCCCGGTGGTTAGCCAGGTGAGAGCCATCATGCTGGACGTGCTGGCCGCCGACCATATCAGCTACGCCCGCGCCCAGGGCCTGCGGCAGGCGCTGATAGCGCGCATCGCCTTGCGCGGGGCGGCAACGCCGGTGGTCACCTTCATCGGCGCGGAACTGGCGAGCCTGGTCGGCACCACCTCGCTGATCGAGTACGTTTTCGCCTGGGGCGGTGTGGGGCAGTTGGGGCTGGAGGCGATCATCAAGGGCGATTTCGCCGTGGTGCAGGGGTATGTGCTGATGCTCGCTCTGTTCTCGGTAGCGGTGTTCCTGGTTGTCGACCTGCTGGTGCTCGCGTTGGAACCGCGGGCGATGCTTCGATGAGCGCCGCCACGACCGGACTGCGCCCGCTCGCGCGGGCCAAGGGGGCGGGGCGGCGCAGCCCGATGGCCGCCGCCGGCCTGCTGCTGCTCGGCGCTTTCGCTATGCTTGCAATCCTGCATCCGTGGCTGATGCCCTATGACCCTGTAGCCGCCGATACCAGCGCGATTCTGCAGGCGCCCTCGGCTGCGCATTGGTTCGGCACTGACGCCAATGGGATGGACGTGTTCAGCCGTGTGATCTACGGATCCATCTATGCCTTCGGAATCGCCATTCCCGCCGTGGCCGTGGCGATGCTGATCGGTGTGCCGGTGGGGCTGCTGACCGGCTATCTCGGCGGCTGGGCCGATGAAGTGCTGATGCGCGGCTTCGATGCGATGCGGGTATTTCCCTCGATCATTCTGGCCTTGGCGGTAGTGGCGGCCGCCGGGCCGTCTCTGTTCAATGTGGTCATCGTACTCGGTGTTCTGGACGCACCAGTGTTCGCGCGGTTGGTGCGTGCCGAGGTGCTGGCGTTGCGGGCCGGCGGTTTTATGGAGAGCGCGATTGCCGCTGGCAATCCGCTGGGGCGGCTGCTGTTCGTGCATCTGATGCCCAACACCTTGCAGGGCACTTTGGCACAGGCGGCGGTCCGAGCGGCATGGGCGGTGCGTATCGCCACGACCTTGGCGTTTCTCGGTCTGGGCATTCAGCCGCCGACGCCGGAATGGGGCACGATGATCCGCCAGGGCGCGGAATACATGGTCACCGGCCAGTGGTGGATCGGCGTATTTCCGGGTATCGCGCTGATCCTGCTCAGCCTGGGGTTGAATCTTGCAGGGGACGGGATTGCCGACCTGATGGACCGCAGGCGCCGCTGATGCTGCTGGATGTGCTTGACCTGTCGGTGCAGTTCGTCGCGCGAGACGAATTCGATGTGGAGCGAACGGCCCGTGCGCTGAACGCTGTGTCGTTCAGCCTCGACCGCGGCCGCATCCTCGGGCTTGTGGGGGAGAGCGGGGCAGGGAAGTCGCTGACGGTGACGGCAATTTTGGGCTTGCTGCGCGCGCCGGCACGGCTGGTCGGTGGGCAGGCGGTGTTTGAGGGTGAAGACCTGCTGGCCATGCCACCTTCCGCCCTGGCGAAGTTGCGCGGTGGGCGTATCGGGTTGGTGGTCCAGTCCCCGCGCACGGCTTTGGATCCGTTGGCGCGTGTGGGCGAGCAACTGGTTCGGGTGCAGCGGGCGCATAGCGCCATCTCCCACCGCGAGGCCCTGACTCGGGCAGAGGCGATGCTTGCGGCGGTGGGGATTCCGGCGCCTGCGAGCCGGATGGCGGCCTGGCCGCATGAGCTGTCCGGCGGTATGGCGCAGCGGGTGGTGATTGCGCTGGCGCTGATCAACGAGCCACACCTGCTGATCGCCGACGAGCCGACGACAGGGCTGGACGTGACGGTGCAGGCGCAGATTCTTGACCTGCTGACCGAACAGGTTCGCCGCCGTAACATCGCCGCCATCGTCATCACCCATGATCTCGGCGTGGTCGCACAGTATTGCGACGACGTGGCGGTGATGTTTGCCGGCACGGTGATGGAGCGCGGCCCGGTCGCCGAAGTATTTGCAGCCCCCGAGCACCCCTATACGCGCGCCCTGCTGGAGAGCGCGCCGGAACGCCTTCGCCTGGGCACTGGGCGCGTCTTCGGCGGCGCGCCGCCCGATCTTTACGCGCTGCCGCCTGGCTGCCTCTACGCCGATCGCTGCCCGCTGGCTGAGCCGCGCTGCGCCACCCCGCCGCCTCTGGCCGTGGCCAGGTCGCGCGCCACACTGTGCCATCTCGCATGACCGCCGCCAGCCTGCGCGGTCTGGAGATGCGGTTCGGCCGGGTGCAGGCCGTCGCCGGCGTCGATCTCGATCTGCGGCCCGGCGAGGTGCTGGGGCTGGTCGGCGAATCCGGCTCCGGCAAGTCCACCCTCGGCCGCTGCCTGACGCGGCTACTGAAGCCCACGGCGGGAAAGGTGATGCTGGGGGCTGACGACATCACGGGCTGGCCGGAATCCCGCCTGAGGCCGCGGCGGGCCGAGATGACGATGGTCTTCCAGGACCCCTGGTCCGCGCTGAACCCACGTATGCGCATCCGCCGGCTGATCGAGGAGCCGTTGCTGCTGCACACAAAGCTTTCCGCCGATGAGCGCCGGGCGCAGGCGGAGGCCTTGGCCGGGCGGGTGCGGCTGGCGCCGCAGATGCTGGACCGCGTGCCGTCGGAGTTGTCCGGCGGTCAGTTGCAGCGGGTTTGCATCGCCCGTGCAATCGCAACCAACCCTGCGGTGATCGTGCTGGATGAGCCGACCAGCTCGCTCGACCTGTCCGTGCGCGCAGGCATTCTCGATCTGCTCGGCCAACTGCGCGCCGATACCGGGGCGGCGATGCTTTTCATCACCCATGATCTGGCGACCCTGCGGCTGATCGCCGATCGGGTGGCGGTGCTGTATCTCGGCCGGGTGGTGGAGCAGGGGACGGCTGCGGCGGTGCTGGATACGCCTGAGCACCCCTACACCCAGTCGCTGATGTCCGCCCATCTCTCCGCCAATCCCACCGAGCGATCTGCGCGAATCCGCCTTTCCGGCGAGATCCCAAGCCCGATCGACCGTCCACCCGGCTGCCCCTTTGCCACCCGCTGCCCCTTGGCAGAGGCGCGCTGTACCGTCTCGGCGCCCGCGTTGCTGCCAACGGAGAAGGATCATCTGGTCGCCTGCGTGCGGGTGCCCGAGGGTACGGCAAGGCTGACGTGAGGCAGGAAGAAAGGCTTTCTTTTTCTCACAAAAAGAAGATCCATTCTTCCGCCCTTTTTGATTGGACAAACGATGGCCCTCACAAAAGAAGCCGACCTGATCATGGCGCCGACCGGCTGCGATGTCGCCATCATCGGCGCCGGGGCTTCGGGACTGGCTGCTGCCTGGCTGCTGGCGTCGCGCGGGCTGTCGGTGGTGGTGCTGGAACAGGGGCAGCGGGTCGATCAGCGCGCCGCCTCCAGCCTGACGCCGCAGTGGGAGCGGGACCTGCAGACGCGCTTCAACGCCGATCCGAATGTCCGCCGGCTGCCGTCGGACTATCCGGTGACGGTTGAGAACACGCCGATCCGCCCGGCCACTTATTCGGGCGTTGGCGGGGCTACCTTGCGCTGGGGCGCGCATTTCCCGCGTTTGCGCCCGGCGGATTTCCGGGTGCGCAGCCTGGATGGCGTGGCGGAGGACTGGCCTATCGGCTATCGCGATCTGGAGCCCTGGTTCGATCTGAACGACGCAATGATGGGCGTCTCCGGCATGGCCGGCGATCCCGCCAACCCACCGCGCCCGGCTCGCGCGATGCCGCCGCTGCCGCTGGGCGTGGGGCCGGGGCGGCTGGCGGCGGCTTTCGATCGGCTGGGCTGGCACTGGTGGCCGTCGGACTCGGCTGTGTGCAGCACGGAGTATCGCGGGCGCGGCGCCTGCAACTTGTGCGGTCCCTGCAGCGTGGGCTGTGTGCGCCACGCGCGGGCCTCGGCCGATATCGCCTATGCCGGGCCAGCGGAGGCGGCGGGCGCGCGCATCCTCACCGGCGCGCGGGCGCTGCGAATCACCGCCGGGGCGAAGGGCGTTGACTATTCTCGAGGTGGCGCGCGGCATCACCTCGCCGCCGGCACGGTGATCGTCGCCGCCAACGGCATGGGCTCAGCACGGCTGCTGCTGATCAGCGGGCTGGCCAATAACTCCGGCCTGGTCGGGCGGCATCTGATGCACCACCCCACGGCGCTGGTGACCGGCCAGTTCGCCGAACGGATGGACGGGCACAAGGGCCCCTTCGCCTGCGCCCTCTACTGCCAGGAATTCATCGAGACCGATCCCGCCCGCGGCTTCCTGCGTGGTTACCAGATGCAGATCGCGCGTGGCGGCGGACCGGTGCAGACGGCACTCGGCGGCTACATGGCCCGCATTCCCTGGGGCAAGAGCCATCATGCGGAATTAGTCCGCCAGTTCTTGCACGTCACCAGCCTGACGGTGACCAGCGAAGATCTGCCCAATCCGGACAACCGCGTCACCCTCGACCCCAGCCGCACCGATTCTGACGGGCTGCCGGCGGCCGCCCTGACCTACCGTGTGGGCGACAACACCCGTCGCATGCTCGACCACGGCATCGCCCGTGCCAGCGAGGCGTTACGCGAGGCGGGCGCCGAGTCTTTGAGCGTCAATCCTCTGGCGGCTGCCGCCGGGTTCCATTTTCTCGGCACCACCCGGATGGGCACCAACCCGGCGACCTCGGTGGTCGATGCTGATTGCCGCAGCCACGACCTGCCGGATCTGATGGTCATCGACGGCGGCGTGTTCGTCACTGCCGGCGGAGTTAACCCCACCTCAACCATCCAGGCAATCGCGTTGCGGGCGGCTGATGCGTTGGCGACGCGGCTAGGAGCAAGTGCATGATATTCCTCGAAACCCTGCTGGCCACCTTGCTGCCCGGCGATGAAAATTGGCCATCCGGCGCGCTGGTGGCGGCTGACGTGGCGGCCGATGCGCCCGATGCCGTAGTGACCCTCGCCGCCGCCTTGCCGAGTTTCACGGTGGGAAATGAGGCGGCGTTGCGCGCAGCCGAGGCGGCGCATCCGGCGGCATTCGAGCGCCTCGTCTCCGCCGCCTACCTCGCTTATTACAATGCGCCCCCGGTGCGCCAGGTGCTGGCTCGACTGACCGGCTATGAGGACCGCCCGCCGCAGCCGCTCGGCTATGCTTTACCACCCTTCGATCCTTCACTCCTCGACCGCCAGCGCGCCCGTGCCCCGTTCTGGCGCGATCCCGACAAAGACACCCCATGACCACCCGCATCCTTCGCGCTGAAACAGCCACCCCCGCCGCGCTCGCCCCCTTCGGCTTCTGGCTCGGACGGGATGCAGTTGCGCCGGTGATCCGTAGCCCTTTTTATGGTGACGCCTTGGCGATGAAGAAACCCGCCGATTTCGTCGGTGATGACACGCTGGAAATCACGGTGGCTACCCTCAATCGCCGCCCCC
>Ga0070374_10001170_pt1 | contig 11162 bp, 11 predicted proteins | sample LauGreSuBDMM15SN_2_FD_66374 | JGI IMG/M metagenome (GOLD analysis project Ga0070374, IMG submission 66374) | Freshwater lake microbial communities from Lake Michigan, USA - Su13.BD.MM15.SN (version 4) (version 4) | ecosystem: Environmental > Aquatic > Freshwater > Lake | place: Lake Michigan...
CTCGTGGGGCTTGCAATGGCATTTTTCTCGTTCGTGGACCAGGTCTGCTCAGACCCTACTTTTGTGCAAAAGGGGGGCCAAAAAATAGTGTACTCTTATAAAAATGGCCGGATTCGAACTCAACATTGGCAGTTTGATCTACATCTTTTTCCGCCTTGCCCCCTTTTTCATCGTCTCTTACTTTACGCTCAGCTCCGTCTTCAATGCCGACTTTAGAGGATTCGTGTATTTGGTGGGTTTGGTGATTGCATGTGTGATTTGCATCATTGTTGGAAAGGTATTACCGTCGCCCATGTTGGATAAATCCCTCGACGTGAAAATGAAATGCAGTGCTCTGACGCTGGGCAAGACGGAACCTCTGTCGAACCTTCCCCTCAGTCAAACCGTGTTTGGATTCACCTTGGCCTACTTGTCCTATTTTGTCGCCACCAACAATTTGACGTCTCAGAACGTACCCATGTTTGTGGTCATGTCGTTGGTGATTGTCGCGGATTTGTATTGGAACATTGTAAATACCTGTGCCGACATGAAATATTTGGGTCTCGCGCTCGTGATTGGCGCCGGCTTTGGCGCCGCGTGGGCAAGTTTCATAGAGCTGAATGCGCCCAGTGTCGCCTACTTTTCCGGAACGAGTAACCAGACGTGCAGCAAACCGACCAAGGGTATGTACCGTTGTCGTCCGTCGTCGTCACAAAAGCAGCCGCCGGCGAAATAATGTCGATGCGTCGCGCAATCTGTCGCGCAATCTGTCGCGCAATCTTAGCGCAGGGTATACAGGTACAAGAACTGATTCACGTCTCCCAACAAATCGTCGCGAATGCTCAGCAAATCTGAATCCTGTTTTGGATCCAAACAACGATCCAAGTTGATTAAAAATTCGCGAAATGCATGCACGTTTTTCTCGAATGCCCCGTCGGAAAATGCGGATCGAAACATTAGCTCCATGTCTTTATTCCATGCGCCAATGTGTTTTCCGTCTTTTCCCATGTACACTTCTGCAAAACGATCCATTTTCTCATTCATGCGCTCGTACAACTCATCCGTGGCTTTATGTTGGCTATACGACTTGGTTTTCCAGTGATGTAGTTTGATCGTGCGTAACATTTTCAACAGGGTTTGCACAATGTATGTTTTGTCACACTGATTCTTCGTGTTGTTCGTTCGGCGTCGGTGGCTGGTCCGACGTCTTTGGCTGTTCCGGCGTCGAGTCAGACCCTGCAGTGGCATCCTGTATACACTCCTCTTTCAAATTATTTTTACGAACCCCATCGGCCCTATAGGTACGCGTGATTCGTTGTTGTTGGAGCCAGTAACGCGCCAGATCCCACGAGTGTGCCAGAGCGTTCATGGCCGTCATGTACGAGCACTGGAGTACCCGTGAAGATGCCGTTGAAAACTCGATGGAATACCACCAGTAGGCTGGAAGATAGAGAGCGTGGCCTACGGGAACGACGACTTCGATCATCTTATCCGATGTGGTTGCCGTGGAATAAAATTCGTAAAACTCGAAATCGCGTACTGCATGATTCAGTGCCTTTTGTGGCACAAGACGAACGCGCGTTTCCCCTTGCCATGTCCACAAAAAACGTCGCGTTTGTGTGTGATACCGAAATGGGGTTTTTGTTGCGGCTGAGCCAAACAAGAGATCGTACTGCGAGTACACGGTGAAACTTGGTTTGAGCCAGGCATCGTGCTCCAGGCCCCGTAATATCCCCGATTCTTTCACAAAGGTCGCGTTTCCTTCGGAAAAATAAAACGGCGGCGATGCGTCTAAAAATCGTTGCCCTCGTTCCATGGACATTTCGACAGCATCCAATTTTCCGTTGTTGGAGTATTCGCGCGTGTCCCGGATCGAAATTTCTAGCGTGGCGGCATGTTTCGGTAGATGGACAATTGGATCCAACATGTCCAATGGAAACAAGACGGGGTGACGCAACTCACATGCGTCTTGCAAGTGCGCGTGGGTTTCGACATAGTCCAATTCGAACACCTCTAAAACATCATGGAACTTCCACTGATAGAGTATGTAAATGTAGAACAAGATTGTAATCGTAAAAATAAAGAGTGAAAGAAACATTTTCTTTACCAAAACCCTCATTTTATAAACGTAGTTGCTACGCGCGTGTCGAATCCGGAACGATATTACTGACGAAGGTCCCGTGCCAGTGATAGGACGGCCTCGGCAACTTCCGCGGTATTGGATTCGTTTCCAAGAATCGAATGTTTCTGTTTCATGTGTGTTTGCAGGGTCTCTTTGCGTTTGTACGATTTTCCACAGTGTGTGCACAGAAACGAACGTAGGCTTTCATGTGACGACATGTGCCGATTCAACCGAGACGCATCCCAGAACGACTTGTCGCAAATAGTGCACTTGTGACTGTACACGTCCGGCGTGTGTGAAGCTAAATGTCGTGTTAACAACCATTTGCGGCCTCGAAACACCTTGGTGCATAGATGGCAGGGATAAAGCTCTTCTGCTGCTGCGGGAATCACGGGATCTACGGGATCCACCACAGGAGCCACCACAGGAGCCACCACAGGAGCCACAGGAGGTACAGGAGGTACAGGAGGTACAGGAGGTACAGGAGGTACAGGAGCCACAGGAGCCACAGGAGCCACAGCCAGTGGTTCTATAAATTGCCCAAAAATACGTGCCTGCTCGGACATGAACAAAAATTGTTCTCGCAGCATGGAAAATCGTCCATCATCTATAGTCGGGTCAGACAGTTCACATACCAACTCTTTGATACGTTTTTGCGCAACATCGAATAGGTCTTCGTACTTGCGTTTCGACATGTTCGAAAACAAGGAGGTGCACTGAGGGGTGCAATCCGACAACAAGGTGCTCGAGTGCACGTGCTTATTTTCTGTGGGATCGTTTTTTCGACTCGGATTGCGACCGCGAACGAGACCGCTTGCGTTTCACGCGCAGCTCTTTTTGCGTCTTGCGCTTGCCCACTAAGAGGTCGGGGCTCCTCTTGCGCACATTGGCCATGAGACGTTCTATGTAGTTTGGCGCATCGGCTTCGATAGGCGACATGTGATCGTCGTCGAAACGCATCATGTTGGGATGGTTGGAGCGCTTGATGATCGAATGGGCAAGCTCCCCGTTGCGGCGACGGATGGTGCCTGGGCTGCGTCTCTCCAACAACGACCCGCGACTTCCATCGAACATATAAGCTGTGTCTACGCCATCACGAAGTTTCCACGGAAGAACTTGGTGAAAGGCATGACAATTATAAAACATATTAGACATGTTGGTCACGTTGCTGACATTCCAGTGGTTCAGAGGCTGGTTGAATGCATGACATTCATAAAACATATGAGGCATGTAGATCACATCGCTCACATTCCAGTGGTTCAGAGGCTGGTTGAAGGCATGACAATTATAAAACATCCAAGACATGTTGGTCACGTGGCTCACATTCCAGTTGTCTAAAGGCTGGTTGAAGGCCTTACATTCATCAAACATCGCGTGCATGTTCGTCACGTTGCTCACATTCCAGTTGTTCAGAGGCTGGTTGAATGCATGACAGTCACAAAACATCCCTTGCATGTTGGTCACGTTGCTCACATTCCAGTTGTTCAAAGGTTGGTCAAACCCAACTACATCACTAAACATATATGACATGTCGGTCACGCGACTGACATCCCAGTCATTAATGTGTCCATGTTCAGTGTGTATTCCCGTCTCTACATCCATAATCCGAATTGCGTGTTGCAGTTGTTCTTTGTTCGCCGGCGTGAAACGCACCATGAGTATACATTACACAGATAAAAACCCCATGGCAATGTCCCAAAATACCGCATCAATGTCGACCTCCTGGTTCAGAAACAGGGCTTTGGTTTTGGTGGAAATGGTCGGTTCGTCGCATCGCGGTTCCCCTGGTCTTGCCTTCGACCCCCCCATGATTTACAATGAAAAAAGTGAATAAACACAAGAGGATATGGTAGATCAGACACCATGGGAATCCCTAGTTATTTTTCGTACATTATCAAGAACCATGCCAAGATTGTGCGACGCCTTCAGGAGACGGGACACATTCACCACCTGTTTATGGACTGCAATTCCATCATCTACGACATCTTCCATGGACTCGAGTCGAAAGACGTCGTCGACGAACCCCACATGATCCAACAAATCACGGACAAGATTCTACATTATGTCACGTACATTCGCCCCTCCAAGACCCTTTACGTTGCCTTTGACGGAGTAGCCCCTCTAGCGAAAATGGATCAGCAGCGCACGCGGCGTTACAAGACGCAGTGGATGGAATCCAACAACAAAAAGAGATGGTCCACATGCAACATTACACCCGGAACGGCATTTATGAGTGCCCTGTCTGCCCAAATCCGCGCCGTGTTTGATCCCAAGTTTGCCCAGATTCATGGTATCGACCAAGTCATCGTGTCCGCGGCAAACGAATGCGGCGAAGGGGAACACAAGTTGTTCCAACATATTCGTCAAAATATCCAAGGCAAAGACACGGCGGCAGTCTACGGCCTGGATTCGGATCTGATCATGTTGTCGCTGTTTCATTGCGATCGATTTGCCCACACCTACGTCTTTCGCGAAACACCCGAATTTGTCAAGTCGCAAATTCCATGTTCTGCCGACAATGATCCGTGTCATTTCTTGGACATTGGACACTTGTGTACCGCCATTTTGCGGGAAATGAAAAAGACGGAAACCAAACACATTTACGACTACGTTTTCATGTGTTTCTTTCTGGGCAATGATTTTTTGCCGCATTTTCCGTCGCTGAATTTGCGGACGAATGGTCTACAAATGCTGTTGCACACCTACCGCAAAGTGTGTTCCAACACTTCTTTGATTGCCGACGACAAGACGATTCAATGGAAACAGGTGCAACGATTCATTCAGGCATTGGCCAAACGAGAACATGAACTGTGGATCCAAGAGTACGAAACGCGCAAAAAGTGGTCGAATCGACCGTGGTCCACAGCTACGCCCCAGGATTGCGATTATGTGTTGCAAAATGTGCCGGTGATTTACCGCGCCGAGGAATTGTACATTGCACCGGATCAAGACGGATGGCAAACACGTTATTATCAATCTCTCTTGCTCGGTGCGTCCCCCGACAATGTGAGCAAAAATTATATGGAGGGTTTGGCGTGGGTGTTTCAGTACTATACCCAGGACTGCAAAAACTGGCGATGGCGGTATGCGTACCATTACCCACCTCTGCTTCAAGATTTGGCGACGTGTGTGACGACGACGCCTTCTCTTTCGATGGTCTACGAGTCGAAACCGCCCTTTTCGCCCACGGTACAATTGGCCTATGTGACGCCCCCCGATTTGTACGAGGCATTGTTGGAGGATCCCGCATTGGTCCAACATATCGCGGCAACCCAACCAACCCTTCGTCGTCCAAGTCGCCCGTTTCAGTGGGCATTTTGCCGATATTTTTGGGAATCGCATATTCAGCTTCCAGATGTTGATCCACATCTTTTGGAAGAATGGTCTCTGACGGCACAAACATGACGTTTTTTTGATCCATCCATCTTCTAGTGCGCGGAATTCACATCGCGTGACACTTTGTGCATGCATCGACGTTTCGTCATTCCTTCGCGTTCACCTTCCCCGTTCAACACCGACGACGACCATGACGATGGAGTAAGTAGCGACGAAGAATCTGAATCCGAGTCTGAGGAGGAGGAGGAAGAGGGAGAGGAACGGACAATAAGCCCTCCCCCTTGTCAAGATCCCTCTGTCGGTTCAACGTGGAATTGGCACAACGCAACCACCCATGCAATTTTCATGTATACTGCACTCATAATTGTGCATTATGCGGGTGCCAATTTATACAGTCGATTGTGTACCTCGCCAACACTACAAGGACTATTCATGTCCCCCTTTTTGGTTCCATCTCCTCACTGTCAAGGATTGCGCTGGATCGTGTATCATGGAGCTGATCGAATCCATGGAATGTGGCTTTTACTCGGAAGTCAAGTGGTCGCATGTGTTGCTCGTCTGTTCGTATCTAAACCAACGACAGAACCCGCTACGCGGGTTCAACGCAACCAGACCTAGAGGTCTGGGTTCAACGCAACCAGACCTTGTGTCTGAGTTGCGTTTAGAAAAATGTAATACTGTTGTATAAAATATGAACGTGACCATTCGTAGCGGAGAAGTGAGCGCTGCATTATTGTATTCCAAAACGTACTTGAATTTGACTGGAATTCCGTCCACCACCGTGACTACCACGGGTTCAACGCAACCAGACCGTGTGTCCAAACCCATTTTGAAACAATTGAGCGATTTCTTGGATAGAGGAGACACCCATGGGATTGGCCTGTCGTCGGAGAAGGATGCCTCGGAAATTGTCGTCCATTTGCCCGACACTACGGAAAAATTGACGGATCGCTTGCTGGCCACTCTTCCCTTGCTACATTACGATTTGTTGGAGCACGTAGTCGCAGATTTGCAGCTGCAATTATCGTTTTTGATTGCGAAAGGGGTTTCGGTGTACGCGCTTACGGCGCAAGATGTGTACGCCGTAGAAGTGGAACCGGAACATTGGCGATACGTGTTGCTGACGGAATCGACGTCGTTGAAAGGAGGGAGCACCAGCGCATTCTTGTCCTTTTTAAAAGCATATGTTGGCCCCCAGTATGTGAGTACCAAATTGCACGCGTACATGAAACGTCTTGAACTGGAGTCCGAAGCCGAGTGGATCTAATTTAGAGGGGTTCTGACTGATTTTCGAGTTCGAATATACTCGACCACGGGATTTCCCAAAACACGTTGTGAATGTCAATTTCTTGAGGGCCTTGGTCTTTACGCGTCGCATTCGGGCATCGGAGGAAGTGGATCGACGGGTTTCTCCAAAAACGGTTTCTCGTCCTTTTTCCACGCTTGCATTTTCATAAAGGTCGACCATTCTTCGTCGACGGACATGTGTGTCACGCAATCAATTTTTTCTATCTATAAAACAAATGGGTGATTTAGAAAGAGGTGATCCCATAAGAACGTTGAACCATTTCGATGTCAAGTCCGTGGCTTTCGACGGCACGACGATTGTTTCCGGATCTTCTGCCTACACGATCAAAGTGTGGGACGTGCATACCGGAGAATGCAAGAAAACATTGAGGGGACATACCAATTCTGTAAATTCTGTGACTTTCCAAGACACGACGATTGTTTCCGGATCTGATGACAACACGATCAAAGTGTGGGACGTGCATACCGGAGAATGCAAGAAAACCTTGACCGGGCATACCGAGAGTGTTTATTCCGTGGCTTTCGACGGCGCGACGATTGTTTCCGGATCTTGGGACAAAAATATCAAAGTGTGGGACGTGCATACCGGAGAATGCAAGAAAACCTTGACAGGGCATACCGATTGTGTAAAATCCGTGGCTTTCGACGGCGCGACGATTGTTTCCGGATCTTGGGACAACACGATAAAAGTGTGGGACGTGCATACCGGAGAATGCAAAAAAACATTGACAGGGCATAGTGTTTATTCCGTGGCTTTCAACGGCACGACGATTGTTTCCGGATCTTCTGACGACACGATCAAAGTGTGGGATTTGCATACCGGAGAATGCAAGAAAACCTTGACAGGGCATACCAATTGTGTTCATTCCGTGGCTTTCGACGGCGCGACGATTGTTTCCGGATCTGAAGACGAAACAGTCAAAGTGTGGGACGTGCATACCGGAGAATGCAAGAAAACCTTGACCGGGCATACTCAGTATGTTACATCCGTGGCTTTCGAGAGCCCTCCCTACCCTTTCGACGGCGCGACGATTGTTTCCGGATCATCGGACGATACGATCAAAGTGTGGGAAATTGAAGAACTAAAACCAAAAGAACCCACGAAACCCGCAAAAACGAAACGTAAAACACCTTGTCCCAAGGGAAAGGTTTGGAATAAAACGCTGAAACGTTGCGTGGAAAAGAATATGATGAAACTACCAAACGGAAATAAATTTCATGGAGTCATGGAAAACAATCTTCCCAAACAAGGACTTTTGATCTATAAGAATGGGAATACATTTGAAGGAGAATTTGACACGAGTGGCTATCAATTAAAAGGCAAAATGACTCATGCAAATGGCCAGGTTTACGAGGGCGATTGGAAAGATGACAAACGCAATGGGAAAGGCAAATATACTTGGCCATCTGGCCAGGTATATGATGGCGATTGGAAAGATGGCAAAAAAGATGGGAAAGGCAAATTCATTTTGGCCAATGGCGAGGTTTACGAGGGAGATTGGAAAGATGACAAAAAAGATGGGAAAGGCAAATTGAGTTTTTCAGATGGCCAGTTTTACGGCCAGTTTTACGAGGGCGATTGGAAAGATGATAATTACGATGGGAAAGGCAAATATACTTGGCCATCTGGCCAGGTATATGATGGCGATTGGAAAGATGGCAAAAAAGATGGAAACGGCAAACTCAATTCGGCAAATGGCGAGGTTTACGAGGGCGATTGGAAAGATGACAGAAGCAATGGAAAGGGCAAATATACTTGGCCAGATGGCCGCATTTACGAGGGAGATTGGAAAGATGGCAAAAAAGATGGGAAAGGCAAATGGACTGACCGAAATGGCGCGGTTTACGAGGGCGATTGGAAAGATGACCAAAAAAATGGGAAAGGCAAAATGACTTACCGAAATGGCGATGTCTACGATGGAGAGTGGACAGAGGATTACATAGATGGTGAAGGTGTCATGAAATATGCCAATGGCGATGTCTACGATGGAGAGTGGACAGAGGATGACATAGAGGGTGAAGGTGTCATGAATTATGCCAATGGCGATGTCTACGATGGAGAGTGGAAAGAGAATAAACCACATGGATTAGGTCAATTCAAATACAAACCGTTCAAGTCCAAGGAATACGAGGGTCACTTTATGGCAGGAAAACGCCATGGAAAAGGGAGAATTATTTTGGACGGGAATGAAGAACCTATGCGTACCTGGCAAAACGACAACATCGTGATCGCACCGGATAATACACAAGGTCGAGCGTATGAAATCCATAATGCATCCCAAAAAGTCAATTTGGAAAAATACCAAAAACTCATGGAAGAATTTGTTGAGGAACGTGAATTACCAGACCCAAGTTACCCTGACTATCGAGTAGAAGGATTTATATCATTTGTTAATAAAAACGCCACACGATTTTCGGATAATTCTGACATCCAACAACAACTCGATGAAGTGTTGGACAGATTTGATATGAATGATCCAATCACAAAACTGTCTTTTGCATTTCTCTTTGCGCAACCCGACGATTTCATTGAATTCTATATTAAAGCGTTTGTTCAAGACTGTTATCATGCTTACGGAAATGGCGGAATGAGTTGTGTGAATGGTATCAAAGAGCGAGTCTACATGATAATTGGAGACGCGGCATTTTCATTTTGTCCGGATCCCGAGAACTGCGACAACCCTTATTATGTCAAACTCTTGAAAATCTTTCATAAACACATTGACAAAAATGACTTTACCAAGGAGTGGGCCAATCAAATCACGCCAGAGATACAGGCCATGAGCACCACAAAACGGAAACGCCACTACGTGGCTTTTATGAAGAAAAAGTACCAAGATCTGGACATGTACAATATCGATACACGGAAACTAATCAAAACCGAAGCCGACAAGTTAGACTACGTCTTTGACAAGGAAAAGAATCCCGACATGACGTTTGGGGGTCAATGCCTTTCTACCAGACGGCGGCGTCCGAAGACAAGGGGAACAAGATCTGGTCGCAAATTGGGGAGAATCGGCCATTATAAATGATACATGGAAATTCTTTCTCCATCGCGCACCGAATCCCTTGGATAAAACTCCATCTCCGCAAGCCGAGGCGGGCAATGTTCAAGACATGTATCCTTCGGCCACAACTCCCAAGTCTCCCAAGTCTCCTTCGCATGACTCGATTTGTTCTAATTGCAAAGGGAGGTGGTGATTATGGGAGGATGAGCTTGTTAAACGCAACACAGACACAAGGTCTGGGTTCAACGCAACCAGACCTCGAGGTTTGGTTTACAAATCATTCATCCAAGCCAAGTACTCTGGATCAACCCGAATCTTGAATCGAAACAATAGTTCGGCCAAGAAGGTGACGCGTCGTCTGGCGTCGTCTCTCTGGATGGTGAGATTGCGAATGGCTCCCGCAATGTTCTCCTCTGCATCCTCGGCCTCTTCTTCGGGGTGTTGTGCCCGGTAAATGTCGACGTCGGCCATGATGTCGACGTGTTGCTTCTTCTTGTGCTCTTTTAGATATTCCTTCAACTTGAACGTCTCTTTGCAAAAAGGACAGTTCCAGGGTTTCTTGTCGGAATGAGTGGCCGAGTGTCGATCCAGGGAGCACTTTTGCACAAACCCCTTGTTACAGACATTGCACACATGAGGCTTGTATCCCTCATGTGTACGAGTGTGTCGAGTATACGACCACTGCGCGTTGAACCTCTCGTTGCATCCCGGGAATAGACATTTAAATTGTTGGTCATCTTCTTCATCACGTTTCCGTTTTGGTTCGAGATTTTCCTTGTCGTCGTTCATGGCGACCGCCGGAAGTGCGACCGGAAGCGTGACCGGAAGTGCGTACAAAAAAAGAGGTGTAGAGCGTGGTTGAGATGCAGTTGACGGTCATAAAAATGTAGCAACATCGTTGGGGGTATGAATAACACAATAAAACAAAAAGAAAAAAGCCCAACCTCCTCAAAGGCGGACTTTTTTTTCAATGTCGAGTGCCTGTTGGTGCAAGACTCTGAGCTGCATAATGTTGAGCTCGTCCACGTCTTGGATAGGGAGTCTGACCAAACGGGCTTTCAAGCGATCTGCGCATTGCCGAATGCTGTTTCGCAAGTCGTTCATTTCTTTGCCTTCGCCAGCAGGTGGTTGCTCTTTGCCAGCAGGTTGCCCCGCAAGTTGAAGAGCGTCGTTGTGTTGAGAAGCGCCTGCAGTTGAAAGCCGTTTTCGCACAGGTTCCGGAACGTCCAATCCATGATAAGTCAGCGTATCTGCCAACAAGCAAATCACAGGGTTGGCCACAGGGTCTGCCACAGGGTAGGCCACAGGGTAGGCCACAGGGTTGGCCACAGGGTTGGCCACAGGGTTGGCCACAGGGTTGGCCACAGGGTTGGCCACAGGGTTGGCCACAGGGTTGGCCACAGGGTCAT
>Ga0070374_10001185_pt1 | contig 11099 bp, 12 predicted proteins | sample LauGreSuBDMM15SN_2_FD_66374 | JGI IMG/M metagenome (GOLD analysis project Ga0070374, IMG submission 66374) | Freshwater lake microbial communities from Lake Michigan, USA - Su13.BD.MM15.SN (version 4) (version 4) | ecosystem: Environmental > Aquatic > Freshwater > Lake | place: Lake Michigan...
GCACAAGATTCTGTCCGAGCACCTCGCCACCTTTCGCGCTTGGAGCTACGCGCAGCTTGCGGAGCGAGTCGAACGCGACCGTCAGGCACACGATTGCTTGGAGCACGTCGATGGCATCGCACCTGACGGCACGAAGTATCAGATAGAGTTTCAGGCATTGTGGGAGGGCAAGCCGCACGGAGATGTTCGAGTTTGCGGCGATCTCTTGGCAATGCCACACAAGACGTTGCTTGGGTTCATTCCAGTTTACGTTTCGGATGTGACCGACAGTTTCATCATGAGTCCAGACGGGAGATTTGTCGGAGAGCATGAAACACCAGTGGACTAACAGTAAACGGTCTATTGGTGCGAAACGGATCGAAACCAGTTGATCGATGACTGGTTGGGTCGGGATTCGTGGCAATATCCGGGGTGGTGGACACATGTTCCATCTCAACAGGTGGCGGTTGTACCAAGGGAACAGGAAAGGGGATTCGTGGCAGTAACCACCGACGCGACACTGTGTCCTGCTCGCTCAAGTACGACCAGGGAAGGGTACCTGACCAAACTTACCGGGATCGCGTGTACACTCCAACAGGTGAAATCTGGATCGACGAACCGACTGAACCTGAGGAACGAACATGAACTTGTCGGGAATCGAAGATTTTCTTGAAAGAACCGACCACCATCTTCCGTATCCACTGAGAAGGATCCGTCTATCGGCCCTGGTTATAGTCGTAACCACCGTACCGTTGGGTGCCTTGAATATGCGATAATGGCCGAATTCGCCTTCATCAATAGACGTGGTATTCGATTTTACGGTGGCCTGGCAGTTTCCGTAGCGATTGGTTATGTCGCCACGGTCGGGATGGTGCCTGCGATTTTGCGGCACACCGGAGACAGCGGGCGGCTGCAGTGGTTGGTCGCCGTACCGGGTGTCGTTGCGCTGCTTGAGGGATACATGTGGCCAGCTAAGGAGCTATCGCGTGTTCCATTCTTCAATTCAGTCTTTGAGCAATCGCATTCTGTTTGGTGGAAGTGGTTTGATCCACCCGACACCACCTTATGAGCGCACCACTCAAGACAACCTCAGGCGCCACTACGGGCGGGCTACGTTTTTGGAGAATTCCAGGGGTAAGGATGCGTTTCGATTGGCGAAACAAATTTATTCTGCGTGAGCCACGAGCCTTTGGACGGTCAGAATCAATATGAAAGTCCATTTCAACAAAAAATCCGGATTCACCCTGATTGAGTTGCTTACAACCGTAGCTGTCATCGGTGTTTTGGCCGCACTGCTGCTTCCAGCACTCTCAAGGGCGAGAAGCCAAGCTCAATCAACCGCCTGCAAGAATCATCTGCATCAGATGGGTGTGGCTTTGCAAATGTATGTCCATGATAACGAAAACAAGTATCCCCATTACCTCGGGCCTGCTGGGGATGCACATGGCGATGAAACTCCAGACCGAGGGAAGGCCAAAGGCTTGGTTTATTGGTCGTCGAAATTGTCGCCCTATTACATGTCGATTTGGACGAATACCGCATACCATTGTCCCGGTTACAAAGGAATCATTCGAGGGCCATATAAGGACCAAATCAACCGCTTGGGCAGCTATGCCTACAATGTGCATGGAGTTCGTTCAGGTAAGACCTATAATGCATGGGGACTTGGCCCGATCAGTTTTTGGATGAAGACACCGACAACCTATGTCCCGGCTGTGTCAGAAGCCGATGTGAAGGTTCCAAGCGAAATGCTAGCCATGGGGGACTCTCTGATGAAGGCTGGGGATGCCGCTGGAAGAGACCATTGGGAATGTAACCCCGCGACTTCTAGTGACCGGGCTGCCTTGCCTTACGCTTTACGGCACGGGAAATCTTACAATGTCCTCTTCTGTGACGGGCATGTGGCAGAGATGCTCCCAGAGGTCCTATTTGATCCTGCAAAGACTGCGGCGATGTGGAACTATGACCACGAACCTCACCCAGAAGTATGGTCTCCTTGAACAGTGTGGCCTTACTTAAGCGAATCACCGAACTCATATGGGGTGTAGTGCTCATGCTATCTATCATCGACCAAGGTTCGAACCTCGGGTTGCAACGATCGTTGTGACACAATATTTAGCGAGTGTGCCCCATTCTCCAAAGGTCCACTCTTGGCAATATCCGGGGAGGTGGACACATGTTCCATCTCTACTGGTGACGGTTGGACCGAGGGAACATGAAAGGGGATTCGTGGAAGCAACCGGTGAATCGGTGGATCTCACAATAGCGTTATTGCCGACAATTGCAGGAGCCTCAAGTGCTCCGGCACCATGATGACTGAGCATTCAGCGTCGTCCCCCGATGCAGTTAACTGCCAAGCACCAACACCATTCACCTGTTTCCTAGAGCTTCTGTAAAATGACTTCCGAAGGTGCGCATCGACGAGGTTGGATGAGGTGGACGTGGGGCGGGGTCCTGGTGGCGGTGCTCGTGGTGATCATCGTGCGGGCCATGTTCGCTTCGGACTCTCGGGACGGGAAGGCGCGATCCGACTCAGCGGGACCTTCGGCGGACGGTGCCGGTGAAGTTCAGAGCGCAGGTGGAACGGGTGTTCCTCAGTCAACACCCACTCCAAGAGGGACCGACGGCGTGGCCGTGGGGTCTTTGGCAGAGTTGGAGGTGGCGGAGGCGCGTGGGGACTTCTTGGGAACGATGACGCCGGAGCAGGCGTGGCACTCAATAAGCCAGATTCGTGCCGAGCCGTTCCCCCCGGCGGTCTTGAATCATCTGACTACGATTCTGCCGCGACTGGCGTCGGAGCGAGATCGGATTTGGGCGGCTGCGATTTTGTATCGGTATGGACGAAAAGAGGGAATCGAATACTTGCGCAGGGTGGTGAAGGCGAACCCGGGTTCGCCAGAGGTGATTGAGGCGGCCACGGTCCTGGCCATGGCGAGGGATTTGGAGTCGGTGGATGTTTTGCGGGACTCGATGGGATCCTTGATTGGGAGGGAATTCGGGAACGCGGTCGCGCAATGGGCGCACCCGATGCTCTTGGACCGTGCGCGAACTTTGCTCAAGGAGGGAACCGTTCCATCGGGTTACTTGCTCATGGTCCTGGCCACTGCCGGAGCGAAGGATGCAGGTCCGGGGTTGTTGGCATTGGGAATACCCGAGACGGGCGTAGGCCCCAGAGACACGCTGTTCAACGCAGCCTTGGCACGGGTAGGAGCTCGGGAACCGAAGCCGGCGATGGATGGCCTCCGCCAGTACCTAGACAAGGGCCAGCTTTCTGGTGGCTGGTGGTCAGAGAGTGCTCGATTGCTGGGACCAGATGCCACCCTGCCGTTGGTGCAGCAAGCCATCGAAAACTACGCGACATCTCGGCAGGCCTTTGGTGAAGCCTACGACAGTCATTTTCAGGGTGTTAGGGAGGGCACGCGTTCCATCTCCCAACTCCCTTCATATCCCAAGGACGCAGAGAGTCGTTTGCTGGAGGCACTCGATCTGGTTCGCGATTGGAATGCGACATCGACTGTGGACCCTCTTCTGCGTGCGTTGGCGGTGTCGGATCGCGGAGTTTCCATCATCAGTCTGAATCGTGAATTGATTCGAACCATTCTTCATCTGGAACCGGTGCAGGGGGCAGCGCGACTCGGCCAGTTGGGGTTCGGGGACAATGAACTGGCTATCGCCGCCCAATTGAACCGACTGAAACCGCTTCCCTATCTACTGCGACCGCGGCAAATGAAGGTGTCTTCAAGCCGCCGGATGTCGCCATGAACCGGCGAAGGAAGTAGAAGACTTTCGGAAAACTATGGGTTCAGATCGCAATTTGGTGGTCTAACAGCGTTATATGAACGGTTGAATCGGGATTCGTGGCAATATCCGGGGTGGTGGACACATGTTCCATCTCTACTGGTGACGGTTGGACCGAGGGGACAAAGCCTTCTCCCAGCGCCGGCGGCGCTGGGAGGAAAACCAACAAAAATCCGGCGTGCAAAAAAACCAAGAACCAAAGAACATCGATCAGCCAGCACTCCGTAGTGTAATCACCTGCTCCGTGAGGTCATTGATCAAAAAACGCGCCGAATCCTCACTTTGGATTGCTTGGTTATGCCTGTTCACGGCCCCATGCTTGAGCGAGAACAAGGTGTTGCTGGAGTTGACCACTGGGAGTGGTGTCATCGGAGCGGAATCCGTAAAGGTACCGAAACTGACGTTGAGGGGAGCACCTGGGAGTTTAGCTCGGGTGGAGTGGGCTGGTGATTTGGTTGGCCCATGGACCACTTGGAGCAACGTGGTGTTGGGTGCGGAAGGAGTGTTGCGAATGGACCTTGCCACAGAGTCTGTTCGGCGGTTCTACAGGGTGGCATCGGACTCAAATTCCCCGACAGGACCTGCCGGCTTCGTGTGGATTCATCCTGGGACATTTCTCATGGGTAGTCCATCGACCGAATCTTATCGAAATCTGAATGAGGTCCAACACACGGTCACCTTGACTCAGGGATTCTGGATATCAGACCACGAGGTGACGCAGGGGGAATTCCAAGCTGTTATGGGGAATAACCCGTCTCTTTTCACCGGAGATCCGAACCGTCCGGTCGAGCGGGTGAGTTGGTATGATGCTGGGTTTTACTGCCAGAAACTGACGGAACGGGAGCGATCAGCAAGGAGGATAACTGAGCAGCAGGCCTATCGTTTGCCGACAGAGGCAGAGTGGGAGTACGCGGCCCGTGCGGGAACGGCCGGGCCGCGATACGGTGAGGTCAATGCTATCGCATGGTGGGGTGGGGTGTTCGGATCAACGTGCCCTGTGAAGCAGTTATTACCCAATGCCTGGGGACTATACGACATGCTAGGCAACGTGTGGGAATGGTGTTTTGATTCGTACAATGATTACCCTGTCGACAGTGTAACTGATCCAATTTGGAATAGCGGTTATCCGAACGCTGGCGCAACGGATCCAGTGAATTCACAACCATTTTGGCGAATAATTCGCGGAAATAGCTACTATGCGTTCGTAGATTGGGACTTTCGCTTCGCCCTCCGACAAAGCGCCCCCCCAAACCTTATAAGAGAATGGGTAGGTTTCCGGACTGTTTTGAGTTCAGTTCGGTGAAATTCTGATGTGCGATTTACGCGTCGACTGCATGGCGGCAGAGAGCACCGAACCATTGCGTCAAGCGAACAGGAGGCAGCCTTGACGTTGGACTCGACTCATGAGTTTGCACCCGCTGGATTTGATATAAACAAAGCCGGAACCCGGTTACCCAAAAATTGCCATCTTGGACCGTTGGACCAGAATTCCTCGGGCAAAGCCACTCTTGGCAATATCCAGGGTGGTGGACACATGTTCCATCTCGACAGGTGACGGTTGGATATGGGTGGGAAGGGGATTCGTGGCAGTAACCACCGAGGAAGACGAAACTGTGTCAACCATCACTCCTAACGATCTCCTCAGATTTTGCTTATCTTCTGTTAGGAGTACAGAACCATTCTAAACAGGTTGGACAACTATGCTGCAGTCAGATAGATTGAAAAATCAGTTACATTAGTCACTCGGAATGAACACATATCGAAAAGGCGTAATCACGTTTATCAGCCTATTGATTATAGCTGCGACCATTGTCACCGTCATGTTCGGTTGTTCGGCAGAATTAGCTTCTAAACCCGAGTGGTCGGTTCTTCAATCAATTGAACTAGAGAATCGGCACCGAAGATTCACAGAACCGGAAATCATTACAATTGATGGCTATCCGGTTCTCGGAGTTCAAGGAAATAACGGGCAGCGGATCTGGATTTTGCTGAATTCCAATGCATCGCCTTTCTACAAACAGGTGCCGCAAGGTTCATTCAGCATAAGCTCTAATGTCATCAATCAGGTTAGAGCAATCGGGACAGCCTCAGAAACCGTGATTGAATGTTTGGGTTCTCATCTCGATGTTCCAGAATCTTTGTCACGATGAAACCACACATCATTCTTCGAATAGCAAAACAGCGACAAAATGCCTACCAAGTGTGAGGGGTTTTCGGAGGTTCCAGTCTTGGCAATATCCGGGGTTGTGGACACAAGTTCGACCTCGATGAGAGGTAAACCTAAGTGGGGGGGCTATGAACCTCGGAGAACCTGTTGAAGACGTGGTTGAAACTCTGACCTGTTTCAAAATGAAAAACCCCAATCCAGTTAACGGAATTGGGGTTTTGACTGATTATTTGACAGGAACTCGTGTGGTTCATTTCGAATCACTCGAAGAATGGATGATCTTGAACTGAATTTTCATTAACATCTGACTTCGAACGTTTAGTTTTAATCGGAACGTATCGAATACCACCTTCAACAGGTACTGGAGTTAAATATTTATCTCGGATTTTATTGAGTTCGGTTCTTAGTTCCTTTATGTCGACGGTAAATTTATCACCGTCAACTTCCGTCTTATTTGTTGTTTTTTTCATTTTTTTAATTGTTTCGTTCATCTGATTTCATAGATTCGATAAATCTGTCAAGTTCATCGTCGTTGAGTTGACTGATTGAATCCGGAATCTGTTTTTCAAATTCGAGAAGTCCCTGAAACGAGGGTAGATCACCGACTGAATCGATTCCCAAGGAATTCCTCCAGTACCGTTTGTCCTCATTCAAGATCTCCGTTTTTCTACTCAACTTCTTCCGGACGACTAGATCGAATACCTCCGAACTGTCAACCCGGTGAGTGTCGAACACCGTGTTTTCTCGATACTCAGGAATGAATACGTTGTAGTAGTAATCGTCTAGTTGGGACTTTAGTTCCAATAGTTTCCTGGTTATTTCCTCAATTTTAACTTGTGTTTTTCCATTTGTTGTCATATAAACCACCTTTCAGTTCTGAATATCGAACCGTAATTAGTTCTTCGTTCAGTTCCAATAGACTATACTGTGGTTGTACGGAAATCAACATATAAAAAGTCCTGAACCAAGATTTGTGACAAACACTGATCTTACCCGGGTCAAACTGTGGTGGAATGCGTTTCACTATACACAGTGTGGGTATGCGTTTCTTGTGTTGGTGTGGAGTAAATGCTTTATGGGGTAACACTGACTCGTAGAAAGTCGAGTTCTGGTTTTAATCCCCCCGTCAAATCTTTGGGTAGGGGATGTTCTGACCGTTGTGGTCAGGAATTTCAGGATCCTCCACCAACTTGAAAATCCCCTGAATGGTATCAACACCCTCGACGACGATAAAAACTCGTTTTAGGGGTGTTTACGATCGATTGACGGCTTGTTTAAGTATCTATAATACTCAACCAAAATCGGGTGGTTGTCTCGAAGAGGGCTTGGACCCGGTGGTGAAGTGGTGGGGAACTCGTGGGAAACGCATATCCGACCCTGATTCGATCACCGTTTGGATGGTTGGAGCTGATGCCTTTACCCTTGGTGAACCTGGTTTAAACTCTTCGAGGACACCTGGATCGAGAGGTGGACACAGTTACCATCGAGGTGGATGGGTGGGTTCAACCGACTCTGGGGAGGATTAAGACCAGAACTTGAGTCTTGGATCTGGGGAATCGTTGGAGTTTTCCCGGGACCAAGTTCAAAAACGGCACTGAAACGGTGTCGAGTTGGTCGAAGTTGGGGGTTCAAAACCGGTGGACCACCTTCAACAGGGTCGAGTTCTGGCAATAATCCCTACCAGACGAACGGTGGAGAAGGGGATGGAAATGGACAGAAAGAGGAGGTTTGAAGACGATCTGGAGTGGGAGATCTGGCAATAACCGATTCAACGGGGTGTAAAACTCGAAGACGACCTGTATAACGGGTTGAAGTGTGGTTTTGAGGGGATAATCGAACGGTTCCTGAATTTGATTATCCTGAAGCAAAAAGACGTCGTATACCCCCGTGGTGGGCAGTATACGACGTCGAGGTGTATGGGTAAGATGGTGGTTACGCAGCAATCTCCAAGTCTGGTCCATCATTCGTAGTGGATGGAGTGACCGTAAGTGTTTGGTAGTCGGTTATTGCCATGTTGTACCACTCGACAAACGGTTTGAGTTTCTTCAGAAGAAGTTGGTCCGAGTCTTCGGTCGATGAAAATGAGCAATCGGAGCCGATGATATTGACACAAAGGTTCTCATTCTCGAATCGGAAAGCAACGCACTGAGTCTCTCCTTGATGAGTTAAAGTAGTCAAGAGGGAGTCACTATACTTATTCTGCAGCTTCTTGATCGAGGTTGAATTGCTCTTGGAGATACCACCGTTACTCAAATTTGAAGGGCCACCAGGTGTAGCGTTCGAGGTGTCTGGAGAATCCTCTTCCTCTTCCCCATCGTTGATCTTGTTGTCGACGACTTTAATGATACCGAGGTTCACATAGGCTTGTCGAATGGAGCAAACGTCCGGTGGAAGTTCATTCCTCCTGATGTACAACGTCAGGTAACGACGAGCCGTTCTGTAGCAAAAGTAGTCGGAGAGATACCTCTTCCAAAGCGTCTTGAGCATGGGAAGACAGGAAATATTGATGCTGTAGAGTCGATTCAGGTATTCACCACACTTGATAGCTGCATCGAGTTGCTGTTTCCTCCAGTGTTTCATCTTCTTGTCATACCCAAGCACCGATTCATGAGTTGCTTTGATCAAAGCAACCCATTTTAGGTCGGAGGCTAGGAAGTCGTCACCCTCTTCAATCAAGTTTGGGTCGATATCGATCAATGACAGAGTGTCACCAAATTTGACAGGGTCCACGCTCACCACCGTTGACGGCAGATTGTCACTGTATGGAAACCTAATCACTCCGTGGTCCGGTGTTGCGTTGATGGTGTTGCTCTCATTATTTGTATTCATGTCTAAAGTGGTGTGGGTTCGTGTATCGAAACAAATGTGTCGACACGAACTCGTTTACAGGTGAGGATTTGTGTTACAACCAGTCCCTCAACCGTGATTACAGGCTAGCACACCACCCATCCAATGTCCAGACAATTTGCATTCAAAGCGTGCTATCATCGTTTCACTTTAAACTTGACAAACGATCTGTTTGTTGGTATATAGACACCGTCGTTGTCGATGTAATATCAATATCACTGAAGACACAACGTTACACCAACACCACCCTGTTGGCTGTTCACCACCTCACAGACACACAGTTCACGGTGAGTGTGCAGTGAATGCAAACGATAACGATTGGGGTTTTGGATCGTGGACACTGTGTCTCCGTATATACGACTTCCCCATCTATTTGCTTCCCCGTGTGTTGCGCAAGTCTGAGCAGCTTTTCCCAAGGCAAAAGCTCCATGTTCAGAAGGTATACTCCCTAGGGTATGGGAGGGGGGGTATCTGTTCCTGATTGGTCACGATTCTATCGATTGAACCCAAAATCCGTTGGACCGTTGATGAACCTCCTCTTCTCTTAGACAACCTCCACCATGAACCTCTTGTGGCTTTGATCCGAATTTGGGGCTGGTATTGCTTATTGCGGATAGGGGGACGGCATATGTGTAGGTTGAAACCACCCTGGTGAGGATGGGTCCACTCTTGCGGACTGGAATCCGGTTCGTAGCGTGGGTGTGCATAATACGGATCGAACGTGAACGACATGCACGTCCATGGTTCAAAACCGAGAAGTTGGTGGTCACCACTGAGTTCAAGGAGTGTTTGAAGAGTTCCCCAACCCTGAATGGCCTGGATCGGGACCTATTAGCCTGGGAGGTTCACACCGTGGTGAGTCGAACTGAAGAGTACGAAACCGTGAGGTCGATTAAAAACACGAACGTTGTTTCCAGACTCCTGGACTGGTACCTTAGGAATTATCCCGGGTTCGACGGTACAGTGTCCCTGTTGACTAGATTTTCGTGAAAACACCTTAACTAATTATTTTTTATCAATGGTTTTGTATATCAATTACACAATACACCTATTTAGAGGTCCCAAGTATAGTCTTTTATTGTTTACTGAAGACAACACGATCTGGATTACACGACACAAAAAAACGTTGTACACGTCCCAAAGCGGGGGATGTACAACGTTGTTGACGTTGAAGACTTAGTGGTTAAGCAGCTCTATTGAGTTCATAGACCGTGTCTGAACAGAACTTGACCTCCTTTTTCTTTTGGTTCTTGGTGTTGTGCCACTCGACAAACGGTTTGAGTTGTTCAAAGACGATGTCTTCAAACTCAGGTTTGGCCGGTTTCATACATGAATCACCTTCGATATCGGTTCCAAACAGTCTTCCGTCAGGATTCATGACGATTTGGTACAATCCACTATTAGAATGTGATCGATAATGACCCAAAAGAATCGAATCGGGGTGGTCATACAGACTCTTCTTTTTTACAGGAACAAAGTTCTTTTCCTTAGTAATTCCCGGTTTGGGTTGTTGGGGAGTAGTTGGTACCACGTTCCCCAAGGTGTTTTCCTTTTTCTCATCTGAATCTAGATATTCTTCCTTCAGAATGCCCAAACTCAGGTAGGCTCCTCGAAGGTTACACACATCCGACGGAATGTCCTTTTTGTTGGTGAATAACTTCATGTACCTTTCGGATGTTTTGTAACAAAACTGATTCGAGAATTCAGTTTCCACCAATTTCCGGAACCCACTCTTGTTTTTACCGAACGTCATTCGAATCGTCACCAAGTACTCACCAACCTTGAGGGCTGACTCGAACACTCGTTTCTTCCAGTGTACCATCTCGTTTTCACAGACATTGATCGAGTTGAAGATCACCTTGATCTTTTGGATCAGTTCAACCGTTTTGGGGTCAGTTTGTTCACGGGGTGGTACCACCACCAAATCCTGGTTAACACGAGAGTCAGTTCCAACTTCCTGAATTGGAACCACATCGAGAGTGGTTGGTGACTCATTTTTTGTGAACTGAACCTTGATAGCATCGTCTAGAGATGTTGTCACCACTTCCATAGTTTGGATTGATGTCAGTTCATTTTTGTTTATGTTTTCGTTGTATGTGTCGTTTTTCACTTTGTCCTTTTTGTGTTTAGAATGTTCCCTAAATCTGGAATAAAACCTACCACACACATTCGTTAATGTCCAGAGAATTATTGTTAAACACTGTCTTGTTTGTTTGAATTTTCTGCTTGACAAGCGTTAATCGTTGCGGTATAAAGCCTTTGTGTTCGTCGATGTAATATTAGTATCACGGTAAACTTAGTATTGTTT
>Ga0070374_10001195_pt1 | contig 11060 bp, 6 predicted proteins | sample LauGreSuBDMM15SN_2_FD_66374 | JGI IMG/M metagenome (GOLD analysis project Ga0070374, IMG submission 66374) | Freshwater lake microbial communities from Lake Michigan, USA - Su13.BD.MM15.SN (version 4) (version 4) | ecosystem: Environmental > Aquatic > Freshwater > Lake | place: Lake Michigan...
GCGCAAGTCCGGAATTGATGGCCCAAAAAAGCAGCCCGTGCAACACCACCACTGCAGTCAACCCGATCAAATGTTTGCGGGGGGTTCGCTGCCGACTGGCGTAATCAATCATGTAACAAGTGCTCCTTCTCGGCTAGATCCATCCATGACGTGTCACGGATTTACAATACTTAGGGCGAGATTCTAAATGGCTAGAAGTTGTAATTAAGTTACAAGCCGAAAAGAATTTTCCACCCAGAAAAAACATAAGGGTAATCCCCGAAAAACAGAATTAATTTGGCATCCATGTACCAAAATTACAGCCTTTTCGTTGCTCAATCCTTCAAAGATCGTTTTCTGAATACATTTTTAATCGATGCCATGCCCTCTAGCCTTCTAAATTGTTCTTTTTTCAAGTCGTCCCTCAAGGGTCGGAGCCCGCTGCGCTCTGTTTGGGTTAGCACCTTGCTTGCACTGGCTTGTGCACTCAGTTGTGCGCTCAGTGCCAATGCCCAAGAGTTTGTTCGGCCTGAGGTGACCAACTCGTTCAAGGCAGCGCAGGATGCCCTGAATGCGGGTCAAGCCGAAAATGCCATCACCCTGGCTCAGCAAACCTTGTCTCTGCCTGGGATTACTTCTGTTGAAAAGCCTGTCATTCAAAGAACCTTGGCCATTGCGGCATTGCAGGCCAAAAACTTTCCTTTGGCGATTCAGACCTTGGAGGCCATGATTCAAGAAATGCCCGAGGATACGCTTGCGGTTCAAAAACTTCCTCTCATGGAAGCCCTGTTAAGCGCCAGCGAGCAGGTCAAAGATTTACCACGGGTTGTCAATTGGGCGCGTATTTATTTAAAGCTCGAAGGCGGCAACCCTTCTGTGCGACCCGTGCTCATTCAAACCTTGTTCTCCTTGAACAGACATGAAGAAGTGATTCAAGAAGTCAAAGAAAAAATCCGTTTGGATGAAGCGGGCAAAGTCAAAACGCCAGAAAGTGACTTGCGCACCTTGGCGGTCAGTCAGCGGCAGGTCAAGGACGATGCTGGCTACAACAGCACGCTCAAGATGCTGCTTCAAAATTACCCCACCAAAGCCTACTGGGCAGAATCGATTGCGCGTTTGGGGCGCCAAGCCAACTTCAATGCACGCTTTGATTTAGATCTGTATCGTATTTTAGAAATCACGGGCAATATGCAAGATGCCGTTGATTACGTCGACATGGCTAATTTGGCGCTCAAGGCCGGTTTGCCTGCCGAAGCAGCGCGAGTGGTCGAGCTTGCCTTTGCAGCAGGCAAGATGGGCAAAGGAAGTGACGTCGCCAATCATCAAAAGTTGCGCCAACAAATTCAACAGCAATTGGCCGAAGATGACAAAGCATTTCCAGCACTAGAGAGGTCCGCCAAAGATGCCAATACTTTGGCCAGTTTGGCTGAGGTGTATGCCGCGAAGCAAAATTGGAGTCAAGCACAGGCGCTCTTTAGCAAAGCATTGGCCATGGGCGGCTTAAGGCGTGAAGCTGAAACGCGCCTGCACGCGGGCATCGTGCTTCACAAACTAGGTCAAAAAGTGGAGGCCACCAAAATGTGGGACAGCATTCAGGGCGAAGCCACTGCCGTTCAATTTGCGCAGCTCTGGAAAACTTGGCAGGGACAAAATTGACACTGGGCCATCAAGTGCTTGGTAAAGAGCCCACTCAGTCTTTCTGAAGGGCCGCAGAGGCGGCCGCTTTGAGTGCAAATTCAGCACGCAATGCGCGCAACTTTTCACGCGGATCTTCTTTGATGGTATTTTTATCTAAAGCCATCTCTTGAATAAACCGACTGGGCAATGCAGCGATGGTCTCGCGCCCTTTTTTGCGGCGCTTGGTCCAACTCACCGCCAATGTTCTTTGCGCACGTGTAATGCCCACATACATCAAGCGTCGCTCTTCTTGAAGCCTTGAGAGCTGACCTTCTGCATGCACTTGGGCGTCGATGGACTCTTTGTTGTCTTCGTCCATTTTGAAGGGTAGCAAACCTTCGTTCACACCCACCAGCATCACATGCGGCCACTCCAAGCCTTTGGCTGCATGCAGCGTCGACAAGGTCACCACATTGAGGTCTTGCTCGCGTTCATTCAAAGTAGACAACAAAGAAATGGTTTGAGCGACTTCCAGCAATGACTTGGTTTCGGAAGCGATGCTCACGCCTGCCGCATCGTCAATGGTGCCGCCGCAGCGCCCCGACATCCAATCAATAAATTCCAGCACATTGGTCCAACGTGCGGTCGCCACTTTCTCGTTGTCTTCCCCATCGTACAAATGTTTTTCGTAGCCAATTTCTTTCAGCCACTGCAACAAAAACGCTTTGGCATCTTCGGCACCATGTGTGCGCTTGGCGCGGTATTCCAGATCGTTCATGTAGCGGCCAAATTCATGCAAGCTACCGACAGCGCGCGCAGACAACTTGGCGCCCAAGCTGTTTGAAAACAAGGCTTCAAACAAACTGAGTTTGTACTGGCTTGCCAAAGTGCCAAGGCCTGCCAAAGTTTGATGACCAATACCGCGCTTGGGACTGGTCACGGCGCGCAAGAAGGCTGGATCGTCGTTGTTGTTGACCCACAAGCGAAACCAAGCACACAAGTCTTTGATTTCTGCGCGGTCAAAAAAACTTTGTCCGCCCGACACCTTATAAGGAATTTGTGCGCGCCGCAAAGCTTTTTCAAACGGTTTGGCCATGTGATTGGCGCGGTACAAAATGGCAAACTCTTTGTAGTCTCGGTATTGAATGCCACCTGCGGTGGTGGCTGTGCCAGCCCGCAATGATTGAATGCGCGCAATCATGCGGTCGGCCTCGTGTTCTTCGTTGTCTGCATCGAGCACCCGCACGGGTTCGCCTTCGCCCAATTCCGAAAAGAGCGTCTTGGGGTAAAGCTTGGGGTTGGGCTCAATCACATTGTTGGCCGCACGCAAAATGGCGCTGGTAGAGCGGTAGTTTTGCTCTAACTTCACAAGCTTCAATTGCGGATAATCTTGTGGCAAACGTTTCAAATTGTCTAAGGTTGCGCCGCGCCAACCATAAATCGATTGGTCATCATCGCCCACGGCAGTAAAGCGGGCACGCTCACCCACCAAGTGTTTCAGCACCTCGTATTGCGTGGCGTTGGTGTCTTGGTATTCATCGACCAGCACATGGCCCATCGCTGCTTGCCAGCGCTCACGCACTTCAGGAAATTGCCCCAGCAGCTTCAATGGCAAACCAATCAAGTCGTCAAAGTCGACGCTTTGATAAGCAGCCAGACGCTCTTCATAGCGGCCCATGATGCGCGCTGCCACCCGCTCGTTTTCATTTTTGGCTACGAGTTCAGCCTGCGCACCCGTCAGACCCGCATTTTTCCAAGCGCTGATGGCCCATTGCCATTGGCGCGCTGTGTTGGCATCGGTGCTGCCTCCGCAGTCTTTCAAGATGCTCAGCACATCGTCGGCATCCAAAATACTAAACTGTGGCTTCAAGCCCAGCACATGCCCGTCTTGTCGCATGATGCGCACACCCAAGGCATGAAAGGTGCAAATCATGACCTCTTGCGCACCTTTGCCGATGAGCTTGCGTGCACGTTCGCGCATCTCACTGGCGGCTTTGTTGGTAAATGTGATGGCTGCGATGCGCTTCGGTTCTAAGCCCACCTCAATCAGCCGTGCAATTTTTTGCGTGATCACGCGCGTCTTGCCCGAGCCTGCTCCCGCCAACACAAGGCAGGGACCTTTGACGTAATTGACGGCTTCTAGTTGAGCCGGATTCAAACCGGAGGTGGGGGTGGACATGCGTATAAGTTGGAATGGCTGAATTCAAATACTCATTCAATCAGCCGACGAATCATAGCGGGCAATTTGGGCTCAGATTCCAAGGCACAATGTGAACCATGCTAGATGTCTTGCGCGTCACCTTTCCCTTTTTTGCATTGGTACTTTGCGGCTATTGGGCGGCGCGTCGCCAAATGCTACCGTTTGAAGCCATCCCAGGCCTCAACGGCTTTGTGTTGTTTTTTGCCTTGCCTTGCATGCTGTTCCGTTTTGGTGCCAACACGCCCATTGCTCAACTGCTCGATGCTGGCGCTTTCTTCATGTACTTGTTTTGCGCCTTGGTCATGGTGGCCTTCTTGGTGGCCATCTCATTGAACAAGCGTTTTGGTTGGAACGATGCCGCATTTGGCGCCTTGGTCGGCGCCTTTCCCAACACCGGCTTCATGGGCGTGCCTTTGTTGGTGGCCTTGCTGGGGTCTGCGGCTGCTGGCCCTGCCATTGTCACCATCGTCATCGACATGGTCATCACCACATCGCTTTGCATTGCACTTTCACGTTTGGACAGTGCGAGCGAACAAGGCGTGAGTCAAGCTGCCAAAAATGCATTGCTGGGCATGGCTAAAAACCCCCTGCCTTGGGCCATCTTGTTGGGCACATTGTTCTCGGCGTTTCAAATTGAATTGCCAGGGCCCGTTGAAAAAACAGTGGCCTTGTTGGGCGATGCAGCCTCGCCGGTGGCGCTGTTCACCATTGGTGCGGTGTTGGCGCGATCGCAAAAAATTGCACACCACGAACAACACGGCCCCCTGACATGGAAAGACTATGTGCCTGTTGCACTGATCAAATTGTTTTTGCACCCGCTATTGGTTTTGGTCGTGGGCTTGGCATTTATTTCAATGGGCGTGCCCATCGATGCGTTTGCCCTCAAAGTCATGGTGCTGGTGGCGGCTTTGCCAAGCGCCAGCAATGTGGCCATGTTGGCCGAAAGATTTGGTGCCGACAATGGCCGCATTGCCAGAATTATTTTGGTCTCAACAGCGGCGGCATTTCTCACCTTTTCGGGTGCGGTGGCTTTGCTTCAATAGATGCATTAAATGGCCAGTGGATCGACATCCACCAGCCAGCGAATCAAGCCCTTGTGCTCTGGCAAAGAGCGCGATGCATGCAGTTGCTCTTGCAACAACTCAAGCACTCTGTGAAGTGCTTTTCGGGAAGCGCTTTCAATCAGCATTTGTGCGCGTTCAACATTGGCCACCCGCTGAATGCTCATGGGCACTGCCGGATACACACTCACCTCGGCCAACGCCGATGCATCGTTGGCGCTGAAGCCATCGAGTGATTGAAGCTGCGCATTGGCATGGTTTAGAAACGCCTGCGCTACCGACTGCATGCGAGCGTCGCTGCGAATCAAGGCTTGGTAAGTACTGGGCGGCAAGCCGGCTTCCAAACGTTCTTTCAATTGTTGCTCTGCAAAGGCAGGGTAGTCGTGTTTTTTAAGGGCTTCAAACAAAGGGTGAGAGGGGTGAAAAGTTTGGACCCACATTTCACTGCTGGCACTTTGTGCGGCATCGCGGCCAGCTCTGCCACCCGCTTGCATCAGTAAAGCAAACAATCGCTCTGGCGCCCTGAAATCACTGGAAAACAAAGCGCCATCCGGATTGATGGCTGCCACCAAAGTGATGCGGCGAAAGTCATGTCCTTTGGCAATCATTTGCGTGCCAACCAGCACATCGACTTCACCACTGTGCACCCCCGCCAGTTGGGCTTCTAGCGAGCCCTTGAGTTTGGTGCTGTCTGCATCAATGCGCATCACCTTCACCGGCTGACCATCGGGCCGTTTGACGTTTACCAAAAGCTCGGCCAAGTGTTCTTCGAGTTGTTCTGTGCCTCGCCCCATGGGCGCAATGTCGGCATTGCCGCAAGCGGGGCAAGCGCGGGGCACACGCTCCGTGAAGCCGCAGTGGTGGCAGCGCAAGGTTCGATCAATTTTGTGAAACACCCGAAACGCACTGCAGTGCGAGCATTCACTTTTCCAGCCGCAATCGGCACAGTGCAACACTGGGGCATAGCCGCGCCGGTTGAGCAGCAGCATGCTTTGCTCGCCCTTGGCCACACGCTCCTGAATGGCGGTCATCAAGGGAGCAGACAAAACGGTTTTGCGCGGCTGATGGTTCATGTCAACGCGCCGCACAAAAGGCAGTTGGCCAGCACCAATGCGCGCCGGCATGGGCAAGCGCAAATAGCGGCCACCTTCTGCAGCGGGCCTGCTGTGATGCCAGCTTTCGAAAGAGGGCGTGGCAGACCCCAAAATCACTTTGGCGTTTTCAAGGCGCGCTCTGTAAATAGCCAAATCGCGGGCTGAGTAGCGCGCACCTTCTTGTTGCTTGTAGCTGGCATCGTGTTCTTCGTCCACCACAATCCATTTCAAGTGAGGCATAGAGGCAAAGATGGCCATCCGAGTGCCCAGCACAATGCGCGCGCTGCCTTGGTGGGCTGCCAACCAGCTCTTCAATCTTTGAGGGCCCGTCATGCCGCTGTGCATAGAGACCACGCCCACATCGCCAAACCTGGCTTTCACACGCGCCTCAAGTTGTGGCGTGAGGTTGATCTCAGGCACCATCATCAAGGCTTGTGCGTGGGGGTTGTCTGCCAAACACATGGCCACGGCTTGGAGGTAGACCTCTGTTTTTCCGCTGCCTGTGGCACCATGCAGCAGGAAGGGGCCAGGGGCCTCTTCCATTTGGGCTAACACCTCCGTTTGCTGCGCGGACAAAGGCCAAGGTGACTGCATTGCGGCATCCAAGACTTCATTGGAAGCCGGATTTTTTTTCAAGCGCCGCGCCATTTGCAAAGGCGTCAGGTCTCTGAGTTGCGGCGGCAATGCCGCCATGGCCACTTCCCCCACTGCGCGTTGGTAATACTGCGCGGTGAACTGAACCAACTGCCGCCAGTGCGCGCTCAAAGGTTCAATGCCTTCCAAGACCGCCGTCACTTGACGCAAAGTGTGTGTGCTCAGGCTGTCGGGGGCGGTGGTGTGAACGCCCCACACGACGCCCAACACCTCTCTGCTGCCAAATGGCACTCTGACCAATTGCCCCACCGCTGCGGGCAATTCAGTGACATAGCTTAGCAAGCCGCCCACTTGACTGTGTGCGGGTGCTGAAACTGCAATGTCAAGCCACTTTTGCATTCAAAACCCTGTGCGCAACCCTCAACACGAGGGCCGTTCTGCATTCTGTCATTTTCTTGCTCATAAATATTCTTGAAACATCGGGTAAGTTGTTGTTTTTCATGATCTTTAAAGGCAGTCCCAATAAACTGTGGATAACTTTGTTGAAAACACTGTCGGATGGCCCGCAAAGCCTTGAAAAATAAGGCTTTGCTTGGATTGCTCGCGAACTGAGCAGATTGAGATATTCCTTTAAAAACAACAACTTATATAATTTTGAGTGACGTACCTCAGTTGCTGATACAGATTAAAATTTTAAATTCTACGAAAAGAACTTTTGTGCATAAGTCAATAGAAAAAACCCAAAAATTTAAATATTTTTGGGTTTTTTCCGGTATGAAATGCGCTAAACAAAGCACTAGCCAAAGTGCGACACGAACTCAGCGCCTCAGCAATTTGGAGTGTGCATGAACCGCCTCCACCAAGGCAGACACATGCTCGGGTGGCGTGAATTGGCTAATGCCATGCCCTAAGTTGAAGATGTGTGTCGGCCCCGTGCTGGTTTTGTCGGTGTGTGGCTTGCCAAAACTGTCTAACACGCGCACCACTTCTTTTTGAATTTGCGCGGGTGGCGCAAACAAAATATTGGGGTCGATATTGCCCTGCAGCGCTTTGCCCGGACCATTCACCGCACCGCCCACCATCTGACGGGCCCGGCCCAAGTTCATGGTCCAGTCAAGGCCCAAGACCTCGCAGTCGAGTTGGCCCATTTCTTCGAGCCACAAACCGCCGCCCTTGGTAAACACAAGGCGAGGAATGGTGACGCCCTGGTGTTCTTTTTTCACCAGTGCCAAAACTTTGGCGGTGTAGGCCAAGCTAAATTCTTGGAAGGCCGCATCGGCCAAAACGCCGCCCCAGCTGTCAAAAATCATCACGGCCTGGGCGCCGGCTTCAATTTGAGCATTCAAATAAAGCGCCACAGCCTGTGCATTGATGTCCAAAATGCGATGCATCAAATCGGGCCGGCTGTAGAGCATCGACTTCACCAATCTGTAATCGTCTGAGCCTTTGCCTTCCACCATGTAGCAAGCCAAGGTCCAGGGGCTGCCTGAAAAGCCAATAAGCGGTACGCGGCCATTCAAAGCTTTGCGGATCGATGTGACGGCATCAAAGACATAGCGCAGCTTGGCCATGTCAGGCACTTGCAGCTCGGCCACGGCAGCTTCATCGCGCACCGATTTGGCAAAGCGAGGGCCTTCGCCCAGCGCAAAGCTTAAGCCCAGGCCCATGGCATCTGGCACGGTCAAGATGTCGCTGAACAAAATGGCCGCGTCCAAGGGGTAACGCTCTAGGGGTTGCAGGGTGACCTCGGTGGCAAAGTCAACGTTGGTGGCCAGGCCCATGAAGCTGCCAGCCTTGGCACGGGTGGCGCAATACTCGGGCAAATACCGGCCCGCTTGGCGCATCAGCCATACAGGCGTGTGATCAGTGGCTTGCCGCAGACAGGCACGCAAAAAAGTGTCATTGGACAAAGGGGCAAAACTGGCTGAGGTCATAGGATTCAAGTTGTTGTGGAGCTTCATTGTTTGATCGGTGAGCTCTTGAGTTGACTCAAATAGGATTGAATTTCTTTCACAGTGATCAACTCTGAAAGAAGGCTGACGGGTTGTCCAGGCGGATACCACGCATAGACAGGCAAACCATTGCGGCCCAACTCATTGAGGGTTGCAGTGATGCGGGGATCGTAACGGGTCCAATCGGCGCGCAAAAGCAAAACATTGCGGCTCGAGAATTCAGCCAACAAGCTGGCATCGGAAAAAGTCGTTTTCTTATTGAACTGGCAGGTCACGCACCAAGCTGCCGTGAAGTCTACAAACACAGGCCGACCTACTTTTTGGGCTGCTGCCACTTTATCGGCTGACCATTCTTCCCAAATCAACTTTTGAGTTTGAGAGGTTGGTGCAGATGCATCCTTCAAGGGCGGCGACTCAAGCAGCGCCCATGTAGACCCCCACTGCCAAATGGACAGGGCAAAAACCAGCAAGGCCAGCGCAGTCATGGAGCGGGCAAAGGCCCCTTGAAGAGCCACAGCCCAAATCAACAAGCTCAAGCTGAGCAAGCAGGCTAACAATCCAATGACGCCCTCTAAGCCGACTTGCTGCCCCAAGACCCACAACAGCCAAACCACAGTGGCGTACATGGGAAATGCCATGAATTGCCTGAAAGTCTGCATCCATGCCCCAGGCCTTGGCAAGCGTTTGACCCAGCCTGTATTCAATGAGATGGCAATGAAGGGCAGAGCCATGCCGACGCCCATGGCTAGAAACACGGGCAAAGCCTGCCACCAGGGCAAGCCGATGGCCAAACCCAAAGAGGCGCCCATGAAGGGGGCTGAGCAGGGTGATGCAATGACCACAGCAAACACGCCAGACCACAAAGAGTTGGTGATGGGGCTGGCCCATTGAAGGCCCGCCAAATTGCTGGGTACAAACGATCGAAATTCAAACAGGCCCGACAAGTTCAGGCCCAAAACGGCAAACAACAGCGCCAATCCGCCCACCACCCAAGGCGATTGCAACTGAAAGCCCCAGCCCAATTGAGACCCTGCTTCGCGCAGCCCCAGCATGAGTGCGCCCAAAACCAAGAACGAAATTAAGACACCGGCGGTGAAGGCCCAAGCCGAAAGCTTCATTTCTCTGGGGTGACTGGCATGCTGCGTGATGCTGAGTAACTTGATGGCCAAAACGGGAAAGACGCAAGGCATTAAATTCAAGAGCAAGCCACCCAGCAAGGCTCCCAGCATGGCAATCGCCCAAGTGGCAAAAGGTGCTGACGCAGCGCTTGGCTTGTTTTGCAAACCTTGAAAGCTGATGGGGCTTTGCGCGACGGGATCCGAAAACTCTTGCCATTGGCCTTGAACGGGTGTTTCCACTGTCCACTGCCGGCCGGTAGGCGCATTGGCCTTGCCTTGTATCAAAAGCCATGTCATTCGAGAGGGGCTGTCCATGCGCTCACTCGAAATTTGGACAGTCACTTCGGCCCGTGCGGTGGCTGGATTAGACGCGTCTTGGGCAATGGTTTGAACGACAGGGACGGCACTGTTTTTGACAACGTTGGCAGTTTGGGGAAAGACGGTCCAATCACCCTTTTGTAGCTCTGGCGGCAGTTGTGTCAAGCTCAGTTGCAGTGTTCTGCCATCTGCAGCAATGCGCGCTTGGTGTGGGCCTGTCAGGGGCTTTGCTTGCAGCTCAAGGGCTTTGTCAAAGGCATCGCGCGCCATGGTGGTGGCGTCCTGAATGGGCAGCTTGAGACTGAAGTCGCCCTCTTGCGGAATGCACTCTTGTTTGCAAACCAGCCAATTGGCGCGCAAGTCAATTTGGACTGAACTTTCATTGCTCAGGGGCTTGAATGACGGACTGATTTGAATGGGTGTCACCAACAAGGTGGTGTCTTCGTACCCATAATTGGCCAAACTGCCAATGGGAATTTGGCGCGGCGCAGGCCAAATGAGCGGGCCAGCCACCATGCCAGGGGGCAACTTCCACTGCAAATCTGTGGGCAAGCCAGAATCGCCAGGGTTGCGCCAATAGGTATGCCAATGGGCTTGGTGCGCCAGCTCTAATCCCAGCCAAAGGGTTTTTCCTGGGGCAATGCCTTGTGGCGCTTGAGCCAACAGGGTTGCTTGAACTTGCGGTGTTTTGACGACTTGGCCAGCAGGTCGTGCGCTGAGTATTTGAGTTTGTGCTTGGACAGACAGCACCGCCAAAATACCCAGAATCAACCCGACCCACGCATTTCGAAGGTGTTGTAGAAGATACCTAGGCAGGTGACGCACAGGGAGGAAGTCCAAAAGCAAAAACATAAAAAAATGAAAAAACTTGCCAATGTCAAGTCTATGACAAGCCAATACCAAGCCAATACCAAGCCGATACCAAGCGAAGGCCAAGTGTGGCCGAAAAACGGCCAAATTCAAAAGCCCAACTCTACACTGCAAAATCATGCCCCTAAAGAAGGAGCATCTATTAAACTGCGCTTATTCAAAAGACTGCTTCACATGTCACATCACATTCACCACTGGTCTCAATTGACCACCCAAGACTTTGGCCGCATCGATACTTCAAGGGCCATTGCAGTATT
>Ga0070374_10001205_pt1 | contig 11026 bp, 8 predicted proteins | sample LauGreSuBDMM15SN_2_FD_66374 | JGI IMG/M metagenome (GOLD analysis project Ga0070374, IMG submission 66374) | Freshwater lake microbial communities from Lake Michigan, USA - Su13.BD.MM15.SN (version 4) (version 4) | ecosystem: Environmental > Aquatic > Freshwater > Lake | place: Lake Michigan...
AATTTAGGTGATGCAATGCTCAAGTTAGCAGATGGACGCACTATCAAAGCATCAGACGTAAAGCAGTGGATTAACTAAAAAATTAATGAAGAAAGAAGGATAGCAACATGGCACAGTACGGAATCGGTTTATCAGCGCTAAACGCTTTCTCGGAGGCGATTGACGTCACCAGTAACAATATTGCGAACGGACAAACCGTTGGTTACAAGCAAGCTGAATATGTCTTCGCTGACCAGTTCTTTAAGGCACAGAACCCACAAAGCCGAGACCGTGCCGGTATGGGTACATCGCGCATGATTATCCGTCGCGCCAATACCTATGGAACTATTTCTGGTACACAGAACCCACTCGATCTCGCAATTGCAGGACCCGGTATGTTTATGTTGGCTAAGCAGGTTGATGGCACCGTACCTACCGAAAACCCCCAGAAATTCCAGTACACCCGAAATGGCCAGTTTGCTGTTGATGCAGAAAATCGCATCGTTAATGAGAATGGCTTGTTTTTGGTTGGCTATGCTGCTGATGCTGGTGGCAAAGTGCTAGATAGTAGTAAATCCGTATTAAAACTTGATCCAACGCCAATGGCGCAGCAGGCTACAAAGACATCAAAATTAAATTTAAATTTAGACTCACGTGCAAATCCTACATCGGGTGGAGCGTTCGATGCAAAGAGCCCAGCAAGCTATAGCCAATCAATTTCTCAGACGGTTTATGACGACAAAGGCGCTTCTCATACTCTTTCAATGTTCTATAAAAAAGTGAACTCACTTGATTTAGTACTTACGCAGCAAGCTGGGGCGAATACGTTTACTTTTGAACCCAAGCAGGCAATTGGAACGTCACTCAATGGTGAGCAAGCAAGCACAATAGCGACGACCTCAACACCTGCAAGTGTCACAGGACCAATCCAAACGATATATAACAGCACGCTAACTTATGTAAGTGGCGGATTGGAAAATATTACCGGGGTAAAGTCAGTTAACGTTACCGCTGTTGGTAGTGGATATACCCCAGGAATTTATAAAAGCGTCCCGATTACAGCATCTAATGGATCTGCTGGATCTGCTGGTTCCGGCGCATTAGCGACCGTAGTTGTTGCAGCAGATGGAACCTTAGGCTCGATCAAGATAACAAATGCCGGTAGTGGATATATCTCAGGAAATGATTTATCCATATCAGCAAATAACATTGGCGGTACAGGTTCTGGTATTTCTCTAACACGCATCAATGCACTGAATATTGTTGGGGGAACCGATGGTGCAACTGTTGGATCAATCACACAAGGTGTCAGCCCAGCACTCACAATAACAAATTCCGGAACTGGCTATTTAGGTAAGACTCCGGGTCTAGGAATGGGATTAAGTCTTAGTACATTAACGGTATCAAATGCAGGAACAGGATATACAGCTGGAACTTATACAAATGTACCATTAGTAGGTGGATCAGGAACTGGCGCTCTAGCAACAGTCGTAGTTGGTGGTGGTGGAGGAGTGGGCACGGTAACTATTACAAATAGCGGACGTGGATATTTGGATGGCGAAACGCTTACTCTACCTAATACAAATATAGGTGGAGCTGGTAGTGGCGTAACACTTGGCGCAATTAGTATTGGCGGAAGTGGATACACCGCAGGAACTTATATTAATGTTCCTTTAACCGGTGGCTCAGGCACTGGTGCTAAGGCAACGGTTGTAGTGGGATCGAATGGTAAAGTCAGTAGCATCACAACTACCGATGTCGGTAATGGTGCTTATGTCCCAGGTGACACACTAACACTCGCAAACACAAATATCGGTGGAGCAGGAACCGGTGTAGTCATTGGAGCATTATCCGCAGGTATACCTGCTCTCGCGGTAGCATCAGGGGGAACAACCACCTATACAAGTGTGGAATTGGGAAGGTCAAGTGGCACAGGCTCTGGAGCAAAGGCAACAGTCGTTGTGAGCGGGGGAACTGTAAGTTCCGTAAATATAACTGATGTCGGTACAGGTTATGCAGCTGGAGATCAGCTTACATTAGCAAATACTGCTATTGGTGGCTCTGGATCAAATGTAACTCTTGCAGCCTTAACGGGATCATTAAGTGCGGGTGTTACGGAAGCTGCGCCAGTGACATTTAGAGCATTAACGGCCGGCGAGTCAATCACAATCGGTGGGTTGACATTAACTGCGTCTGGAGCGATTACTGCAGCTGCGGTTGCCAATGGATTTGCGAACTTGTCAAATGGAAGTACTGGGAATATAACTTCAAATGGATTGTGGAGTGGAACACTTTCAGGATGGCGTACAAGTGGAGTATCAGGTTCCGGTGTGACCTTTATATCAGCAGTGGCAAATAATAATGCTGAAGATATTAAGGTTGTAACTAACAAAGTTGGAACTGGAGCTTTAGGCTCTACATACAACCTTAAATTAGCCGATGGTACAAACCTATCAATTAAACAGATTACTTCACAAGGTGATACTGCTCAGTATAAAGTTGAAGTAGATCGCTTTGCTATGTTTGCAACATTAGATGGTGTACCTGTTGGTCAAACATCAACTGGCCTTGGAACATCAACCATTCGTCTTGGCGCAACAACAACCCAAGAACAAACATCACTGGGTACGGTTGCATTTGTGGGTGGAAAAAATATTGATTCCTTATCGCGAGACCAATTTGGTAGACCGCAGTTTAATACGAAGGTAACCATTGATGCATCAGGTGGCCCTGGATCAACTTGGGGAAAGACAGCAAACGGTGGAGTAGTTCAGTTCGTTATGGATAGCACTGATTTAACTGGATACTCATCCGCGGCCCAAACATATGCTAATGAGCAGGATGGAACACCAACCTCTCAGCTAACGTCATATTCATTTGATACATACGGGAAGCTTGTTGCTCAGTACGATAACGGCAAATCAGTTGTGAAGGGCCAGTTAATTTTGGCAGCATTCAATAATTTTGAGGGTTTAATTCCTGTTGGTGGTAATGGCTTTCAGGCATCTGCAGCATCAGGCGATCCTTTGATTGATAAACCCAATGGCTCACAAATGGGCGCGATACGTTCACAATCCGTGGAAGAGTCTAACGTTGATCTGACTCAGTCACTCGTGAAATTAATGGTTCTACAACGAGCTTACTCAGCTGCTTCACAGGCTACTAAGGTGCAGGTTGCAACTCTCGTTGACGATACATTACGTATCGGCCAATAAGCTACCCATAGAATCCATTAGCCATCATGATTAATCGTTTCGCTTACGTCTCGATGACCGGTGCCAAGGCATCCACCGAGCAATTGGCGGTGACGAGTAATAACTTGGCGAATGGCCTGACACCTGGATTTAAAGAGGTGATTAGTGCATTTCGTGCGGTGCCATTACGGGGTGATGGTGAGCCATTCAAGGGGAATGGAGCCGACTCCCGAGTCTTCGCGATTGATACAACTCCGGGAAGTAATTTCAATGCTGGATCGATTCAGACCACAGGCAACCCGCTTGATGTTGTGATTAAGGGTGATGGATTCTTCGCAGTACGGCGACCCGATGGACAAGAAACGTACACCAGAGCGGGTAAGTTTATGGTCGATGAAAACGGTACACTCAAAATTGGTAAAGATATCCCCGTTGTAGGTACTGGCGGCTCAATTACGATACCACCTAATGCTACCGTGCAAATTGCGGAAGATGGTGCGGTATTTACACAATTACCAGGAACGCAGTTTTTAAACCAAGCGGGTAAGTTAAAACTAGTAAACCCAAATCCAAATAGCCTGCAGCGTATGGAAGATGGTTTTTATGACCTTCCAGGGGAACAAGCCCCACCAGATGGTTCAGTGCGTGTCGCTCAAGGAGCATTTGAGATGAGTAACGTCAATCCAACTCTGGCAATGATACAGATGATTGACCAGAGCCGATTATTTGATTTGAACTTTAGAGCAGTGCAAACCGCAGACCAAAATGCAAGGGCAGCAACCAGTTTGCTCTCCTTGTCACGTGGTTAATTAGAAGAAAGAGAACAGCATGTTACGCTCACTATGGATATCAAAGACTGGGATGGATGCCCAGCAAATGAATTTGGATGTTATTACCAATAACCTCGCAAACTCATCGACCACGTCGTTTAAACGTGTACAGCCAATGTTTCAGGATTTGCTATACACCACTCTACGTGCGGCAGGATCATCGAGTAATGCTCAAAACTTATTACCAACAGGATTACAAATTGGCGCAGGATCTGCGGTAACGTCAACCGAACGAATCATGACGCAAGGATCGATGCTACAAACAGGAAATCAATTAGACGTAGCGATTAACGGTAATGGATTCTTTCAGATTCAGCTTGCAGATGGAACTTTAGCCTACACACGACAAGGACAATTTAGTCTGAGTGCAACCGGGCAAATCGTGACCCAAGCAGGAAATGCAGTTGCAGGTGCTGGTGTAATACCGTCTACAGCAACTGGAATTACAATCAGCTCAGCCGGATTAGTTCAATACTCCACTCAGGGTTCAAGTGCCCTTACGCAAGCAGGTCAGCTAACCATGGCTAATTTTGCAAATCCAGCAGGTCTCGTGGCAATCGGCGGCAATAACTTTACCCCTTCGCCTGCATCCGGCACTCCACAAAACCAGATAGCTGGTACGAATGGAATGGGAACAATCCAACAATACTATGTTGAGCAGTCAAACGTGAACGTTGCAGAAGAGTTAGTCAATCTTATTGCAGCACAACGTGCCTATGAGATTAATACGAGAGCAGTAACAGCTTCCGATCAAATCTTGCAACGTGTTAGCAATTTGGGGCAATAATTATGGCTATTTATAAACGAACAATTACATACCTTACTTTAGTGAGCATTTTTGTTGGCTTATTGGGTGCTTGTGCGAGCGCGGATCGCCCATCATTATTGCAGACTCCAGCAACTGCACGACCAAAGCCTATCCAAGAAACATCGGCTAATGTGGGCAGTTTATACCCTGCAAATTCTGGTGGAACCCAGGTATCGATGGTGAGCCATCGCCCCTTGTTTGAAGACCGCCGCGCCAGAAATGTGGGCGATACATTGACCGTTATCTTGAATGAAACCACTAGTGCTGCTAAGAACACATCGATGACAGCAGCACGAAAGGGATCCATAACGAGCTCATTTGCACCAGGAGCTACAAGTACTCGTAAAGGCTGGTATCAAGGCATTACAGATATTGGAAACTTTACAGGCACAGGTGAATTGAAGAATGAGGGTGCTGGCGGAAGCGCTGCTAATAATACCTTTGCCGGAACGATTACGGTTACGGTAATTGAGATCTTGTCAAATGGCAATCTAGTAGTAGCAGGTGAGAAGCAGGTAGCAATTAGTAATGAAGAAGAAATCATTCGCTTTGGAGGTATTGTTAATCCTAGTAATTTAGTAGCTAATCGTATTTCTTCTCAGGAAGTGGCGGATGCTCGAATTGAATACCGTGGTCGTGGTGCAACCGATGACACCCAAGCAACGGGTTGGTTTACCCGACTTCTATTGAAGATTGCGCCATTCTAATCAATATGACATTCAAATCTAAAACCATCAATCAACTCATTCTGATACTGAGCATCAGTATTTTTTCTAATGCTGTCTTTGCGGATCGGATAAAAGACTTTACCGATGTTGCAGGACAACGTCCAAACCAATTAGTTGGATATGGCTTGGTGGTTGGATTGGATGGTACTGGTGACCAAACTACGCAAACCCCATTTACTTTACAAAGCGTATTGCAAATGATTGGTGTGTTGGGCGTCACTTTGCCATCGACTGGTACCCAGGCTCAGTTGCGTAATACGGCAGCAGTGATGGTTACAGCAGAGTTTCCAGCGCTTGCTAAGCCTGGTCAACAAATTGATATAACGGTCTCATCTTTAGGTAATGCCACTAGCTTAAAAGGCGGTACTTTGGTAATGACACCATTAAAAGCAGCAGATGGCCAGGTCTATGCTCAAGCTCAGGGTAACTTAATTATTGGTGGTGCTCGAGCGGCAGCTGGTGGTGCACAAACTTCTGTCAATCATTTATCAGCAGGCCGGATACCATCCGGTGCAATTATTGAACGTGCAGTACCCCCATTATTGGTAGACGAATTTGTCCAACTGGATCTCCGCCGCGCTGATTTTGGACTAATGCAACGAACAGCAGAAGCTATTGGTAGACGTTTTGGATTAGGAACTGCAATCCCGATAGATGCTCGAGCATTAAACGTTCGGGTACCCACAGACCCTCTTCGACGAACAGCTTTTATGGCCGCCTTGCAGGATTTGGATGTACCGCCAGTCAGTGGACCGGCTAAGGTAATCCTGAATTCAAGAACAGGTTCGGTTGTCATGAACCAAGCAGTACAGCTTTCACCATCAGCCGTTGCGCACGGAAGCTTGACGGTCAAAATTGAGCAAACACCAACAACGAGCCAGCCTTTACCATTTAGTCGTGGTCAAACTGCAGTGACTACACAAGATACCGCAACAATTACAGATAACGGTAAGGAAAACAGTCTTATAAGTGTTGGTAGTGGGGCTAACTTAGATCAAGTCGTAAAAGCTCTCAATATGCTGGGAGCAACACCGCAAGATCTTCTTTCTATTTTACAAGCTCTTAGAGCAGCAGGAGCTCTACGAGCCGAGTTGGAGGTGATCTAATGATCCCAGCACTCATGATGACAACGGTTGACTCGTCAACGGCACGATTAATTAATAAGTCTGAAACAGCTAAGAAACCTGAAGACATCACGAAATCTGAAAAGAAGATTCGGGAGGCAGCGCAAGGCTTTGAAAGAACGCTATTGCGCCAAATGCTCAGTGTTGCTCGCAATAGTAATATCAGCGGAACTGAGACCAAAAGCAGTATGTCAATGGCGTATTTACAAATGATGGATGACCAGTTAGCCGATCTTTTAGCAAAGACCAAAAAAATTGGGTTTGGGGAAAAAATGGCAGAGCAATTACTAGAACAGTCAAATATTAAGCAATTAATCAATAGTGAAAAAAAAGCCGTAAATAAGAATGATGAAGTGGCTTCGCCTACGCTAAATAAATACATGCGGCCTAATCCACTTCCCTTTAAGAATTAATAGCTTAGAAAGAATACATGGGCATTTATTCCATTAACGAATCGGCCAGTGCGGCTCTTAGGATTGCCCAAGCGGGAATCTTGGTAACGTCGCAAAACGTAGCTGGGACTTCGATAGAGGGGTTCTCACGGCGTAGCGCCAGCACCGTGATGGATGCGCTTGCGCCAAATTCATTAATGCTGAATGGCAGTAGTTTTGCAGTCGAGGGATTTACGCGCGAGTATTCTTCGCTGATTGGCGCCCAGTTACTCAATCAGCAAGCAAAATCGTCGTACTCAGAAACCCTGGTGAAATACACCTCAACAATTGATAGTGTGATTGCTGATAAGTCAGCGGGATTAAGTTCTGCAATTACAGAATTTTTTAATGTGCTGGGTAATTACGCTGCCGATCCAAGTAATAAAGCACTAGCTGCAGCAATTACAGGGTCTGCAAACGTTGTATCGCAACGGATGACTGGAATTACTACTCTAGTCGGGCAACTCAAGAGTGATACCACTACGGGGTTAAACGATACGGTTAGGCAGATCAATACATATTTACCAGCTTTGGCAGATATTAATCAGCGCATTCTGAAGGGAAATAGCCCAGGAAATGCAGCGCCATCTGCAGATCTATTGGATGAGCGCGACCGCATTTTGACTAATTTACAAAAATTGGTGGGCGGTCAGTCATTGATTAATTCAGATGGAACAGGAACCCAGTTTGTTGCAGGCTTGCCTTTAGTCGAGCGCGGTATATCCAATAGAGTTTCTGTGAATGGTGATGGTAAGAGTATTGCGGTTGAATTTAATCGCGCCAATCCATCGGGTGGGCAAGTAATGCAAACGATTCAGACCGTAGATGGTGGGCAAGCAGGCGCATTACTTAAGATGGCGAACGAGTTCATTCCCAAGATGGAGCAACGGCTCAATACAACTGCTCTAGCACTTGTAAAGATAGCCAACGAGGCAGGTCAAACATCATCAACTACTCCAACATCCGTTGCTATTTTTGGATTTAAAGTTGGCTCCAATACATATTCAAGCCTGGATACAGATAGCGCTGATCCAACGGGATTAATCCCTTCATTAGAATTTGAAGCCGATATGGCGAGTTTGTATAACAGCGTCGGCCAATCCAATTCAGTACTTGTTGGTGCTAAATTAATAGCCGAGAATTTTGTGGCAATTGCCCCTAGTGATCCATTAAGCTACTACGGTTATAACAATGCCACAAAGGTATACACTCCATTAATTACTTCTGCAAAAGCAAATAGCGCAGAACAAAAAAGTTCGCTCTTAGGAAACGTCGTAGCTGATTTGGTCACTGATGTTGGAGTACAGATCGCAACTTGGAAAAATACTAAAAAAGCCGACGAAGTTGTTCTATCTAACCTTAAAGAACAACGCGAACAATTGTCAGGGGTAAATCTGGATGAAGAGGCTGCAAACTTACTGAAGTATCAGCAGCTATATAGCGCTTCTACCAAGATACTGCAGACCGGTAATCAAATGTTCAATACGCTCTTAGCGATCATGAACTAGAAATGGATTAATTATGAGAGTCTCATCCAATCAAATCTTAGAAGCCGGCATACAGTCGATGGACAATAGCCTCGCTGATGCAATAGCTTGGCAAAAAAAGATTAGTACGGGAAAGAACTATAGCAAGGCATCCGATAATCCATACGCAGTATCAAGAGGCGTGCGCTTAGATTTTGATGTAGCGCGTCTGGAGATGTATAAAACAAATCAGAACTATGTAGCTAGTTCACATGCTATTGCCCAAACGCAAATGGGAACAATCATTGATGAGTTAATCGTGCTAAAGCAGGCGTTCGTACAATCCCAAGACGGAGCTTTAAACAATAATAATTTTAAGGCTCTAAAAATTCAGGCAGAGCAAATTAGGGATACGATTAAATCTCAAATGATTGCCAAAGATGCTACTGGTAATGCAATCTTCCCAGAAACTGTCAATAATGTGCAAATTGAGCCAAATGTAACCGTAAAATCAGGCGTGCAATATTCTGATATCAGTGGAAATTATTTGAAAACAAAGGCAACAATCACATATGACCTATCTAACAGTCCAATTTTAAAAAGTGGAGGTACTTTAAAAATTGGTACAGTAACTTTTACAGCCGCAGCAGATTCCAGTGGTAACTCATTGGCAGAGCAATTTGCTAACTATTTAAATAATGGTACTCCTGGAAGTAGTGGAAGCTTTGCTAATACGGGACTTGGTAACGTAATCGCTGGTTGGGCTGGACCCGCTAGTGCGAGCTCCGGGCAGTTGACTTTATCTGCCTCCATTGAAGGTTCAGTAAGTACGGAACTAGGAAAAGCAACAAAATTAGATGCAGGTGGAAGCATAACTAATACTTTTACTCAAGGGACTGCTAGCTCAAGTGCAGTTAACCAATACAATCTATCAACACTAACGCTAAATCCTGGTGATAGTATAAATATTGGGACGATAACTTTTACCGCAGTAGAAACAACATCTGGTAGCTCACTTTCACAACAACTTCAAAATTATGTTAACTCCGCGACCGCAGGAATCACAGGCAGTATTACAAATACAAATTCAACTCCACCAAGTAGTTTTTATAATGCTAGTAATAATTCTGGTGTTTTGACCCTAACAAGAAAAATTTCAGGAGACTTGCAATCTGAGGGAAACGCCACAATTAAGCGGTTTAGTTCAATTGACTCAAAATTAACAGATGGTGGAGTAGATGTAACTGGTTCTGTTTTATACAAAAAAATCAATGACTTTGTAAGCTACTTGGATCAACGGGCAACAGGAGCAGCCCTTACAAACAGTGCCAGCACAGTGGAAACCGGCTTAAATGACATATTTGATAGAATCATCACAGCACAACAAAGAAGTGGCGGTATAGCAGCGCAGGTTGATGTATCCAAAGAGGCGATGTCTACAATTGGCACAGAAATGGCGGCTACAGCCTCCGCTTTATTGGACACCGATTTGGCTGCAGCAACAGCGGCATATACACGATCACAAACTTTGTTAAATGCAGCCCAGGCAATGTTTGCACGTTTGCAACAGAGCTCTTTGTTTTCAAAACTGTAGTTTTTAGTGAAATAAACGTATGAATATTCCGATTGGTTGGATCATTGCGATGAGTTGCGCCTTGGGGGGTTATGCCCTCCACGGTGGAAACATCATGGTGTTATGGCAACCTACTGAGGTGTTGACCATCGTAGGCGCTGCTGTTGGGACCATGATTGCCTCAAACAGCATGATCAATCTGAAAAAGACCTTCGCTGCACTCGGTAGTGCCTTTAAAACTAAATCTGCAGTGAAGCAAATGCACTTAGATTTACTGTGCTTAATGTTTGAGATTTTACAAAAGATTAAACGTGATGGATTGATGTCGCTAGAGGGTGATATTGAAGAGCCAGAGGCTAGCCCTCTCTTTGAGAAATATCCCTCAGTCACCAAAGACCATCATCTGGTCGATTTCATTACCGATTACTTAAGAATGATGCTCGGCGGCTCTTTGGATGTGATTCAAATTGAGAGCTTGATGGAGCAGGAGTTAGACGTCCATCATCAAGAAGGGCATATTCCAGTTGCATCCGTAACAAACGTGGGCGATGGTTTACCGGCGTTCGGAATTGTTGCTGCGGTGATGGGCGTGGTTCATACCATGGGTTCTATTGGACTTCCTCCCGCTGAACTCGGAAAGCTGATTGGCGCAGCTTTGGTGGGTACCTTCCTCGGTATTTTGCTGGCCTACGCTTTCGTATCTCCAGTAGCTAAAGTACTGGAGCAAAATCTCGAAGCCGATACACGTTCTTACATGGCTGTAAAAGCTATTCTGATCGCTAGCTTGAATAATTTCCCACCTGCAGCAGCTGTTGAATTTGGACGCAAGGTATTGTTCACCTATCAACGCCCAACGTTTGCAGAGTTGGATGAGGGTACCAAAGCAGTTAAAG
>Ga0070374_10001219_pt1 | contig 10970 bp, 10 predicted proteins | sample LauGreSuBDMM15SN_2_FD_66374 | JGI IMG/M metagenome (GOLD analysis project Ga0070374, IMG submission 66374) | Freshwater lake microbial communities from Lake Michigan, USA - Su13.BD.MM15.SN (version 4) (version 4) | ecosystem: Environmental > Aquatic > Freshwater > Lake | place: Lake Michigan...
AACCCAAGATGGTTTTGCAGGTGAGCACTTTGACACACTCATGTCTTGTTTGGCCTCTCGCACCGGCAACCCCAAAGATGCTTGGGCCATTGACCATGCAGCACACATGTTGGCCTTGAACGTGGCGCAGGCCTCAGGTGTGAAACACTTTGTGTTGCTGTCGGCCATTTGCGTGCAAAAACCTTTGCTCACCTTTCAACATGCCAAACTGGCTTTCGAAGACGCTTTGGTGAAATCGGGCATGCGTTATGCCATCGTCAGGCCCACCGCATTTTTCAAATCGCTTTGCGGCCAAATAGACCGGGTTCGCAAGGGCAAACCATTTTTGCTGTTTGGCGATGGCCAACTTACCGCCTGCAAGCCCATCAGTGACCAAGATCTGGGCAACTATTTGGCGCAATGTGTGAGCGACCCCACACTGCACAATCGCATTCTGCCCATCGGGGGACCCGGCCCTGCCATCACGCCTTTGCAGCAAGGCGAATACCTTTTCTCATTGCTCGGCAAAACGCCCAAGTTCAGCCACGTACCAGTCAAAATGATGGATGTCATCATCGGCACTTTGTCTTTGTTGGGTCACCTCATTCCAACCTTGGCCAACAAAGCTGAATTGGCCCGCATAGGCCGTTACTACGCCACCGAATCGATGTTGGTCTGGGATGAGACCAAAGGCCGCTACGATGCAGATGCCACCCCTTCCACGGGACAAGACACGCTCTGGCATTGCTACCAAGCCTTGGTCAGCGGCACAGCGTCCTTAGAACGCGGCGATCATGCGGTTTTTTAAAGTCAAAGCATCATGGCTTGATCGTCAGTAACTGAGCATCCAAGAATTGCTTCACTACGGCCAGACCTTTTTCTGCTTGCTCTTCTTGCAACAAGTGCCCTAGATTGGGAACCACGATGGTGGTCGAGTTTGACAAAATACCTGAATAGCTCTGAGCATTGGCACTTGGAATCATCTGGTCCTGCTCACCCCATAGGAGCAGGGTTGGCGCTTTGATGTTCTTCAGACGAGGCACAGGATCTGTGTAAATGGTTTGATTCGATCTGTCCAAAATAGCACCTCGCACGCCGGGAGCCCTCAGCATGTCGTAATAGCGATTCACCAAGGCCCCATTCAATGCTTTGACATCAACAAACGCCGGTTCAATTGATTTTTGAACAAAGTACTTGGGTAAAAAATATTGGATGACGCCCATGATGGCAGGCACTTCATAAGGCTTGCTGCCAATGTCTTTGGCTTCAGGAAAACCATCCGGGGCCATCAGTACCAAAGCTTGCACGCGGTCGGGCTGAGAGGCGGCCAAAGACCAAGCCATTTTCCCGCCCATCGAGTGGCCGATGACAGAGAACTTGTCCAAGCCTAGCTTGTCTGCAAAGTGGGTGAGTAAGGCAAGGTCGCTTTCCTCAGAATAATTCCGCGCAGGGCTGGCACCCGTCAGGCCGAACCCTGGCAAATCGAGCCTGATTACGCGATAGCTTGACTCTAACTTCAGTGACCATTCATCCCATGTTTGCAAGCTCGAACCAAAGCCATGCAACAACAACAAAGCTGGCGCATCCTTGGGCCCCGATTCTTTGTAGTGCAGCCTCAAGCCATCCACTTCCATCGTCTGAGGATTTGTGGCGGCATAACGCTGCTCCAGTTCAGCGCGGTCAAGATCGGGGGTCCAGAGGTTGAACAGGGCAATTGCCATCAAAGCAAGCCCTATGTCTATGTATGTTTTCAAAGGACGTGACATGTTTCAAGAAAGGGGTTTAATTTAACTAGAATTGACAAATCGTCAAGTTAAATTGACACTTTATGGATTCTAAAAAAATACATCCATCTGTATGGCAACTTTTTTACAAAATGACAGTTTTCTCCGAACCTGCTTAAGGCAAGCCACTGAATACACTCCGGTCGGGCTCATGCGGCAAGCCGGTCCAGCTCACATTTTTAATTTAGGACACGGTATTCATCAAAAGACGCCCCCAGAGCATGTCACAGCGCTAATTGAGGCCGTTCACAAATATTCTTCGCCATAATGATTAGCCTTGGTTAAAGCCATATGCCAGAAAAATCACAGCCCTACTTGCCCGTCGATGATACGCAGCGAATGGCTCTCCACAATGAGATTCACACTCGACCTTCTGCCAATTTCAAACTGCCCAGTCTGATTGTTTATGTCGCCGTTTTAAATTCGGGCGTGAATATTTCAGATGAATGCACGCATCTCCAACTTTTACCAGGCCACCAAAACCTAGGCACCGAGAAGATGAAGGGCAATTTCCTCCAGCTTCAATGTTCAGGCTACAAAGTGATTTGGGAACGGCATACCGAATTTACGCGCTACACCATTGTGCAGCCGCTACCCGCTCACGCAGGATGGGGCAGCCAGTTGCCAGAACTCACGTCCCATGTCGCCACAGGCAATGCTTGGCTTAGCCAAATTCCTGGCAGAACCATCACAGCCATTCATTTGGCCATGTTGAATGAAGGCATGGACGACGACGATGCATTTTTCAAGTCGAAGCAATGGCTAGGCGAGGGCACAGTCATTGGCTCCAAAATGGGCAGAACTTCAGAGAACCAGTCTCACTCGCATCTCATGACCAATCTCAGAATTGGTTGCGATGGGTTCGAACGCATCTTGGTCTTGGCCTCGCCACAAACCTCCGAAAACAGATCGGGGCGAATTGCGCAAAGACTGCTGGAACTCGAAACATACCGAATCATGTCTTTGCTGAGCTTGCCTGTCGCGAAAAAATTGGGGGCAAAGCTTGCACAGACCGAAATTCGCTTGGTCGATATTACCAACCGACTCGAGAAAAAAATTGATTCAGATGAACTCTTGCTCAACGACTTAGCAGGTCTGGCAGCAGAGGTAGAAAGCATCACAGCAGAAAACAGTTACAGATTTTCAGCAGCACGCGCCTACGATGGCATTGTGCTTGAGCGTATTTCAGAAATGCGAGAGCAACCCTTGTCTGGCATTCAAACTGTGGGTGAATTCATGCAGCGCCGACTTGCCCCTGCCATGGCCACCGTCAACGCAACGTCTGAAAGATTGGCCGCTTTGGCTCAGCGCTTGTCCAGAGCCAGTGCACTTTTGAGAACGCGAGTAGACATTGCAACGGAGGCGCACAATCAGGAACTGCTTGAAAAACTGACCAAAGGTCAGGCTATGCAATTGAGGCTTCAGTCCACCGTTGAAGGCTTGTCCATTGCCGCCATCAGCTATTACGTGGTCAGTCTGACCTTGTATCTTGGCAAAGCCATGAAAGCAGCAGGCTTGAACATCAACCCTGAAATGTTGGCGGGATTCAGCACACCCATTGTTTTGTTTGTTTCATGGAAATTGATTCAACGAATCCATCGCAGCTTGAAAGAACTTTGATTCTTTCATTTCTCAACCTCAAACCCCTTCAAATAAGCACAACATGACAACACCTTTTCCACTTAGTAGACCCCGTCGTTTGCGCCGCGATGACTTCAGCCGCCGCTTGGTTCGAGAACACGCATTGAGCGTGAACGATTTGATTTATCCGGTTTTTGTTTTAGAGGGCCAAAACAGGCGCGAGCCAGTGGCTTCTATGCCCGGCGTTGAACGCATGAGCCTCGACTTGTTGCTCAATGTGGCGCAAGAGTGCGTGAACTTGGGTATTCCTGTGATGGCGCTCTTTCCGGTGATCAGCAGCCACTTGAAAACACCCGACGGCAAAGAGGCAACCAACCCGCAGGGCCTCATACCCCACGTGGTTGCCACCCTTAAAAAGAATTTTCCCTCTTTGGGCATCATGACCGACATTGCGCTTGATCCCTACACCAGCCACGGCCAGGATGGTCTGCTCGATGAATCTGGCTACATCTTGAACGACATCACAGTAGAGGTTTTGAAGCAACAGGCACTCACTCACGCCGCAGCCGGCGTTGACATCGTGGCGCCCAGCGACATGATGGATGGCCGGATCGGTGCAATTCGTCAAGCGCTAGAAGATCAGGGCCACATTCACACTCGCATCATGGCTTACAGCGCCAAATATGCCAGTGCTTTTTATGGACCGTTTCGCGATGCTGTGGGCTCTGCTGCCAACCTTGGCAAGAGTGACAAAAAAACCTACCAAATGGACCCCGGCAATTCAGATGAAGCACTGCGAGAGGTGGCCTTGGACATTGCAGAAGGCGCCGACATGGTCATGGTCAAACCTGGCATGCCTTACTTGGACATTGTGCGCCGGGTCAAAGACGAATTCAAAGTACCCACCTTTGCCTATCAAGTGTCGGGTGAATATGCCATGCTCAAAGCGGCTGCGCAAAACGGATGGCTAGATCACGATGCTGTCATGATGGAAAGTTTGCTGGCTTTCAAACGCGCGGGTGCCGATGGCATCCTCACTTACTTCGCCATCGATGCCGCCAAAAAACTCAAAGCGACCCCTTAATTCTTGATCTTCTATGACCTCCAAAATCATCATTGCAACCCGTGAGAGTCGGCTGGCATTGTGGCAAGCCAACCATGTCAAGCAGCTGCTTGAGTCTCAAGGGCATGAAGTCTCCCTTTTAGGCATGACCACCATGGGGGATCAAATTCTGGATCAGCCGCTGAGCAAGGTGGGCGGCAAGGGCTTGTTTATCAAAGAGCTAGAGGTCGCCTTGGTAGAAGGCAAGGCGCACATTGCCGTTCATTCTTTGAAGGATGTGCCCATGGATTTGCCAGAGGGGTTTGAGCTGGCTTGCATTCTTGAGCGTGAAGATCCCCGCGATGCATGGGTTTCGCCTCATTTTGAAAGTCTGGAAAGTTTGCCACCCGGCTCTGTTGTAGGCACTTCAAGTTTGCGGCGCACTGTGTTGCTACAAACTTTGCGACCTGACCTGCAAATTGCGGCACTGCGAGGCAACTTAGACACTCGCCTGAGAAAACTCGATGAAGGCCAATACGCTGGCATTGTGTTGGCCACAGCAGGCCTCAAACGACTGGGCTTGAAAGATCGAATTCGGCAATCGTTTTCATTAGAAACTATGATTCCAGCTGCAGGGCAAGGCGCCATTGGCATTGAAATTTGTGCCAATCGGCCTGAGCTTGCACACATCTTGTCCAAACTCAACGACCTTTCAACAGCCGTTCGCGTCTACGCAGAAAGAGGCGTTAGCCGCACCATGGGGGGCAGCTGCTCCATGCCCTTGGCAGCGCACGCCACACTCACTGGCAACACGCTTTCCATCCATGCAGCATGGGGCGACCCCCTTCAGCCTAAGGCAGCACTGATCCATGCAAAAGATCAATGCCATATTGATATCCATTCAGGTGATGTACTCTCGCAGGCCAGTCAGCTGGGTGTGATGGTTGCCAACAAACTGATTGATCAAGGCGCGATGAAAGCGGTACAGTCATGACATTCATTATAGGAATTTCATGAATCAGCCTACTGCTAGCCAAGCACTTGACAACCCGGTCACACGGGATGCGATGGCCAGTTTTTCCAAAGCTACCGACCCTCGCCTGGCTGAGGTCATGGGCTTGTTGGTCAAGCACTTGCACGCCTTTGTCGACGAGTCCAAATTAAGCAAAGCCGAATGGCTCAAGGGCCTCGAATTTCTCACTGCTGCCGCCCAAATCACTGACCATGAGCGCAATGAATTTAGCTTGTTCTCAGACATCATGGGTATCTCTTCCATGGTCGATGTGGTGTCTCAACCCGCCGGTGGAACGCCCAGCAGCGTGCTGGGTCCATTTCACAACCACGACTCACAAATCCAGCCCAATGGCTCTGACCTCACCAACGGCCAACCAGGTGAACGCGTTTGGTTGCATGGCCGTGTTTTGGACATTCATCAGAAATCCATTCCCAACGCACAAATCGATTTTTGGCAAAACGCAGACAACGGCTTGTATCCCGCGCAAGACTCTGCACAAGATCCACAAAATTTGCGCTGCAAAATTCACTGCGATGCGCAAGGCGGTTTTGATTTACTGACCATCCGCCCTCGCCCCTATACGGTACCCACAGACGGGCCCGTTGGTGCGCTCTTGGCAGCAAGCAACAGAGGCATTTGGCGTCCTGCGCATTTCCACATCATTGTGAGTGCGCCCGGCTATGTGGGGTTGGTCACCGAGCTCTTCCCCTCGGGTTCAGCCTACATTAACAACGATACCGTGTTTGGGGTCAGACCCGGCTTGATTGTGGATGTCAAAGATTGCCACAATCAAGATGTTGCCAAGAAATTTGGTTTAACCCAGCCATTCAAAGAAGTTGCGTTTGATTTTTCGTTGGTCCCACAATCGTCCACCACCTAAAGTGGTTTGAATTTTAAGGAGACATTTCCATGGTTCATTCTTTCAAAGTACTTTTGAGTTTGGCGCTGCTCGGCGGCGTGCACCTTTCTAGCTGGGCTCAAGCTGAGTGGCCCAAAGCCAAGCCCGTGACGCTCTTGGTGGCCTTTGCACCTGGTGCTTCCTCCGACATTGTGGCTCGGTCTTTGACGCAAAAACTCAATGAACTCACGGGTGGCAATTTCGTTGTTGAAAACAGAGGTGGCGCTGGCGGCAACATTGCGAGTGGTCAAGTGAAAAGAGCAGCGCCCGATGGCTACACCATCTTGGTTCACAGCGTGGCCTTTGCTGTCAATCCTTCGCTCTATGCCGATGCGGGCTACGACGCCCTGAAAGATTTTGTGCCTGTTGCCCTGGGTCCCAAAACGCCCAACATCTTCACGGTTAACCCCAGTGTGGCTGCCAAAACTTTGCCAGAGCTGGTGGAAGCTGCCAAGAAATCGCCCTTCAGTTATGCATCCTCCGGCATTGGAACCACCACCCACCTGTCGATGGAGCGCCTGAAAATGGCAGCCAAAGTTGATATTGTGCATGTGCCCTATCAGCCCGCTGCTGCCGTCAATGCGGTGGTGGCAGGCCATACACAAATAGCATCGACCTCCATGCCGCCTGCAGTGCCCATGATCAAATCGGGCAAGCTCAAAGCCATTGCAGTCACCAGTGCCACGCGCTCACCCTTGTTGCCCGATGTGCCGTCCATCACAGAATTTGGCTACAAAGAATTTGACGACTACACATGGTTCGGATTTTTTGCACCCGCTGGCACACCCGCCGACGTGGTGACCAAACTCAATGTTGCCCTCAATCGCGCCATGGCATCGCCTGAGATCATCGAGCGTTTTGGACAATTGGGCATGGCCAGCGCGCCCAACAACACCCTTGAGTTCAGCAATTTCTTAAAGGCCGAAGTACCGAAGTGGGCTGCCGTGGTGAAAAGCTCTGGCGCCAAAGCCGACTGAGCGTCACACGCTCACTCACCAAAGTTAAGTGGCAAGCCCACGTAGTTTTCAGCCATGGTGCGTGAGCCTGCTTCGCTGTTGATGAGGTAGTTGAGTTCTGCTTCCTGGAAGCGCTGCCCCATTTCGCCTTCATCGGGAAAGCGGTGCATCAAGCTGGTGAACCACCAAGAGAAGCGCTCTGCACGCCAAATGCGCGCCAAGCAGCGCGTGGAATAGTGATCGATGCCGGCGTGCGATTTTTCAACACAGGCTTCAATGAGTGCATCCGACAAATACTTCACATCGGTGGCCGCCAAGTTCAAGCCTTTGGCCCCTGTGGGCGGCACGATGTGCGCCGCATCGCCTGCCAAGAACATCGTCCCAAAGCGCATAGGCTCTGTCACAAAACTGCGCAAAGGAGCAATGCTTTTTTCAATGCTGGGGCCAGTGACCAAATGTGCGCTGGCTTCGGGGTCGAGTCGAAGACGCAACTCTTGCCAGAAGGCATCGTCAGACCAGTGCTCTACCTTGTCGGTTAAGGGTACTTGCAAGTAATAGCGGCTGCGGACGGTGCTGCGCTGTGAGCACAGCGCAAAACCGCGATGGCTGTTGGCATAAATGAGTTCATGGTGCACTGGGGGCGTGTCAGACAACACACCCAACCATCCAAAGGGATAGACTTTTTCAAATTCTTGAATCGATTTGCTTGGCACACTGGTTCGGCAAACACCATGAAAGCCATCGCAACCAGCAATGAAATCGCATGTCAGTATGAAGCGATTACCATCTTTTTCGTATGACACGCTTGGGTTCGCAGTGTCAAAATCGTGAATTGTCACGTCACTGGCTTCATAGATGGTGGTCAATCCTGCAGCTTTGCGAGCATCCATCAAATCTTTGGTCACTTCTGTCTGGCCATAGACCATCACCTTTTGCCCACCCGTTAGCGCATCCAAATCAATCCGGTGCCGCTCACCCTTGAACAACAAGTCAAACCCGGTGTGAACCAAGCCTTCTTTGTGCAAACGTTGATCGACGCCAGCTTGGGCCAACACATCCAAAGTGACTTGTTCTAGAACACCGGCCCGAATTCGACCCAAAACATACTCGGGGCTTTGACGCTCCACAATGACAGCATCCACGCCCGCCTTGTACAAGAGTTGCCCCAGCAACAAGCCCGAAGGGCCGGCACCCACAATGACCACTTGAGTTCGCATCGCATTTTTCCTTGATTGATTCTTTTCTAAGCTTAAGTCTTGCGAAATTTAACGCAAGCCGAGATTGTCAGCTCTGCAAGATGAGTAGAATACACGCACGATCATCGTGCAATTGATGGAACCCCAGAACATGAACCCCTCCGATTGGATTGAAGGCATTGCCCGAGGTATGGCGGTTTTAGAGTGTTTTGACACAGACCGGCAGCGCCTCAATGCCACCCTCACTGCAGAGCGCACAGGCCTCAGCCGTGCCACGGCCAGAAGGCACTTGCTCACCTTGGCGCACTTGGGCTACTTGGAAACCGATGGCCAGTACTACTGGCTTTCCGCCAAGGTGCTCGGCTTCACTGGCAGCTACTTATCAGGGGCAAGATTGCCGCGCTCTGTGCAGCCTAGCCTGCATCAGTTGAGTGCAGCCACTCGCTTGTCTTGCTCCGTCGCCGTTTTGCAAAAAGATGCCGTCATGATTGTGGCTCGCGGCATCTGGCAAGCTGCCGACTCAAATGCCAAAGCCAATTCAATGGTCTTGGCTTATGGCCTGCACGTAGGCACCAGGTTGCCCGCACATGCCACCTCAACAGGGCAAGTTTTATTGGCAAATTTATCGAGCGATGCGCTTGATGCTTGGCTAGAAGAAAACACTTTGAGCCGCCTCACAGCACACACAGTGACCCAAGCCAAAGTGTTTCGGCAAAAACTAAAACGAATTGCCAAACAAGATTATGGCTATGCCGAACAAGAGCACGAGCTAGGGGTTGATGCACTGGCGGTGCCCCTGCGCAATGAACGGGGTGAGACCATTGCTGCGCTCAACTTGGTTCGCTCGGGCGCAGGTTTGGATGCACCTCATTTGGCCAATGAGTGGCTATCCTTGTTGCAGCAAACAGCTCAGAGCTTGAGGCTGCTCATTTAAAGTGAGTTGCCGCAAACAAGCTCAAGTTATTTTCCGGCAACGGCAACCAGTTCAACTTCAAATTGAAGTGTGGCATTGGGTGGAATAACACCGCCCGCACCACGTGAGCCATAGGCAATGGCGGGCGGGCAAGTGAGCTTGGCCTTGCCACCCACTTTCATGAGTTGCACGCCTTCAGTCCAACAGGGAATCACACCATTCAAAGGAAATTCAATGCTTTGATTGCGCTTGTACGAACTGTCAAATTCCTTACCGTCTGGAAAAGTGCCGCGGTAGTGCACTCTGACTTTGTCTGTGGCCATGGGGCTGATACCTTGGCCGTCTTGCAAAGACCGAAACACCAAACCTGAGGCTGTGACTTTGGCACCAGGTTCTTTGGCAGCGGTTTGTGCAAAATCGTTTTGCGCCAAAGCAGAAGAAATTGCGAATGTACACAGGCCAAGTGCAATCAAAGAGCGTAGAGTTGTTTTCAAGATGGTTCTCACTTTTAAGTCAATGGGTTAATTACTTTACCCGCATCCACCAATCGAACGCGGTGATCGACATAGTAGCCGCCGTATTCGGTGTACTTTAGAACGGCGCATTGGCAGGTCTTGCAGGCGTAAACATCGCAACGGTTGTAGGGGAAATAGGCCAGCGATCATCATCCACACTCTCCCAGCCCCGACATATTTTCAGGGCGCAGTTGCACTGACTGGGCTCATGGGTTGCGGGTTTTTTCAGTTCGTTCGAAGTGAGCAAGGGTTTTGAAGCAGAAGTCATGGATACACTATTATTGCGGAAAGAATCTTGCGGTCGCTATTTTTGAAAATCACATCGGTTTTATGTCACACCTACCAACACCCGAACTCAAATTCTTTGCCGATCTATCGGTGCAAGTCGACAAGCCCATCGAAGTGGGCCAAACACTTCACGGCAAGCGGCGAGTCATCCCTATTTTGGGTGGTTCTGCAACTGGCAATGGCTGGACTGCACGCGTGTTGCCTGGCGGTGCAGATTTTCAGCTCATTGTGAATGCGCAAATGGCTGAACTGGATGCGCGCTATGCTTTAGAAACCGATGCAGGCGACTTGATTTATGTGCAAAACAGCGCCATTCGCACGGCCTCACCCGATGTCATGGCCAAGCTTCTAAAAGGCGAAGCAGTCAACCCAGAATCGGTTTACTTTCGTTGCATGCCGCGATTTGAAACTTCATCTTCAGCGCTTGGCTGGATCAGTGAACGCATGTTCATTGGCACCGGCGCCAGACACCCGGATCGGGTGGTGATGCGATTCTTTGAAGTGAACTGATTACTGCGCCAATCAATCAAAGCGCCACGCAACACAAAAAAAACCCCGACCGCAAAATGCGATCGGGGGTTTTTTATTAGAAGGACTTAAGTCTGCAATTTTGAATCTTGCAAACTTTGTAGCCTTAGTGCATTGCCGTACCTTGTGAGGTAGAACCGTCAAAGCTAGGGAAGCGCACGTTCTCTACGAGGTCCTGAACTTCTTGGTCGGGTGCCTTGGTGAGCAGCGACACAATGATGATCACTGCAAAGCCCAGTGGCACGCCAAAGATACCAGCAGAGATAGGCGCAATG
>Ga0070374_10001220_pt1 | contig 10965 bp, 9 predicted proteins | sample LauGreSuBDMM15SN_2_FD_66374 | JGI IMG/M metagenome (GOLD analysis project Ga0070374, IMG submission 66374) | Freshwater lake microbial communities from Lake Michigan, USA - Su13.BD.MM15.SN (version 4) (version 4) | ecosystem: Environmental > Aquatic > Freshwater > Lake | place: Lake Michigan...
TCACGACCTTTACTTCAAGCAATTGAATGTTCAAAACCCGGAGCAGTTCTCTTAATTGATGAAATCGATCGAGCTGATGAGCCATTCGAAGCCTATTTACTAGAGTACCTAGCAGAATATCAAATCACGATTCCGGAATTAGGGACTATTCAAGCGCAGACGACACCAATAACCATATTGACAAGTAATCGAACGCGCGAGCTGAATGATGCTATCAAACGTCGCTGCCTCTACCACTGGCTTGACTACCCGAGTCGAAAACGTGAATTAGAAATCCTACAAGTTATGTTACCAAACGCACCTGAAAAATTAACGGCACAAATTGCTTTATTCGTGAGTCGTCTCAGAGAGTCATCAGTCAGGGAACAATTCACGCGCGCGCCTGGTATCGCAGAGAGTATCGAATGGGCAAAAGCACTGATTGCAATGGATACTCTTGTTATTGATCCAGAAATTGTTCATGATACCGCGGGTATTTTGTTTAAACAACGCGACGATATCTCTTCGCTTAACGCTCAACTTGTCACTGATCTTCTAACGCCTGAGCTAATCTAACACTAACTGCACTAAATATGCAAACTCAATTAGGTGACTCGCGTAGCGGTAAATTAAATGAAAACTTATTAGGCTTTGGCAGAGCTTTACGACGAGTTGGTATACCAGTTGATAGTTTAAAAATATCTCTCTCTTTACAGGCTTTACAACTAATAGATATTAAGGAACGTGAAGATTGTCGAGCTGCTTTATTTTCGGTCATCGTGGGTCGCTATCAAGATCGACAGGTATTCAATGACTTATTTGATTTATATTTTAAAGATCCAAATCTCGAAAATAAATTACTGGGGCTAATGCTCCCTCGCAATCAAGAAAAACCAACCCACAGAAAAAAAAATGACCGCGCTAGGGAGTCTCTTCAATTATTTAATACAGAACAACTCAACGGTCCAAAAAACGCGCAAAAAATCGAATTAGATGCAAGTATGACCTTAAGTGATTCGGATCGGCTGAAAAATGCGGATTTTAATACCCTTAGTCATATAGAGTATCAATTGGTGGAAAATCTGGCTCGCCAGATACCTATATATTTTCCGAAAATATTATCAAGAAGATATCAAGTGAGTAATGTAGGTAGCAAACTAGCTTTTCAAAAAATTCTTCAGCAGGCATCAAGATTAGATGGAGATCCAATTCAGATCTTTCGGCAATTACGAAAAAAAACCTCTTTGCCGCTATTGATCTTAGTTGATATTTCTGGCTCGATGGAGCGTTATGCGCGCTTACTTCTATCTTTTTTGCACGCCTCAACCAAAACACATCCCCAAACAGAAGTCTTTAGTTTTGGAACTAGTCTGACCCATCTGAGTAGCTCATTTAAGGTTCGCGATACAGATAAAATGTTGATAGCAATCAATCAGGATATTCATGACTTTGCTGGTGGTACGAAGTTAGGAACTTGCCTAAAAAAACTTAACAAAGAATACCAACATTTATGTGTTGGTAAAAGAACAGTTGTACTGTTGATTACTGATGCTCTAGATACTGGTCCAATTGATGTTCTTCAAACCGAATTACAGAAACTCAAGAGTAGTACGCGAAGTATTTTATGGCTTAATCCTCTCATGCGCTATGAGGCTTTCGAACCAATTGCTAGCGGGCCCACTACTGTATCAAAAGTATGCAGCAAAATGCTGGCGATTCACAATCTGACAAGTCTTGAACAACTTTCAGAACACTTAAAAACTCTGCTTAATTAGATTTTCCATACATGCCCAGCTTTTAGCTTTACTCTAAACGTTACTTTAAGTAAGGCTTAACTCCCCTCTAATAATAAAACCAATCGCACAGTCAATCGCACACGCCACAGATATTCGGCTACAAAGCATTGATTCATATATTTTAAAGCAGAGTGATTTCTTTTAATCTGCAGGTCCCTGGTTCAGGTCCAGGTCGGGCTGCCAAAATATTAGGTTTTTTCAATGAGTCCTCATCATTGATTCCTAAAGCTAAAGCTAAAGCTATCTATGATTTGTAATCCAGTTTTTTTCCTCCCCAATTACGCCCAGGGTTATACATTATCTTACTCTCTACTTGCCCACCATCTTCAGTAATTGTTGATAAATTTACATATGTTGATCGATCGGAAAGTAGGAATACGCACGCATCAGCTATCTCACTCGCCGGGTTGGTGGCTGTTTCGCAATGTTTTGAATATTGCTGACTTACCTTATATTTGCTTCTGCAGTAGTGCCTAAAGGTACAGCATCAGGTACGTGCTCATTAGCGAAGTTAAATTCAAGTTTTGTACCTACTGGATCATATAAAAAAACTTGATAACCAGCATCTTTAATGTTCTGCTCTTCAAATTCAACATCAAGTAATTGAAGTCGATTTCGGAACTCTACTGCTCCACTAGCTTTCCAGGCAATATGATCAATACTACTATTATGGTAATCTTTTATTTGAGCGCCTTTTTTAAAGCGAGCCACAACATGCAAAATAGGATCATCTTCACAATAAAGCCAAATTCCAGGAACCGCGAAATCTGGTCTTGGACCTATTCTTAAATCAAGCACGTCTCCATAAAATTTCTCTATTGATGGAAGATCTTCTTCGGAACATCGAATATTAAAGTGTAAAAATCCTTGGAAAAATTTCATAACTCCTGCTCTTTAGAAAATGATTTTTTCAATTAGATTTACGTTCAACTGTGATTTAGATCTTAAGATAAATTTTAATCTACCGCATGGGTAATCGAAAGTCAATAGTTTCCTAATAATTTCATAAACTTAGGAAAAAACTACAGTAATCTAAGATAACTATACATATAAATTCAATAAATACTTAGCAACCTTAATAAGGGTTAAAAATTTAATATACCCCCAGCGTTCATTGACTTGCTGAAACAATTGAATAAATTATTGTTTGAAAAATCCGATTAAAAATAACTCCAAAACGCTTTATTATTTCCAATGTAGGGAAAATACCTACTCATAATTTATTTAAGATAACTATGATGATGTATTAGATTAGATTATCTATAGTCCCTTACGACCATATCTAAATAATATCAATTAGAGTCGGTTTTGAACCAATATTTAATCATCAAGTAAAAAAATTATTATTTCAAAGGAGCATTTTTGTGACAAGAATAAATTTGATTAAATTGGTTTTATCAATATACGCAATAATTATCTCATTTGTGGTTGCCGCACAAACTTACCCGGAAAGACCAATTACTATTATTGTCCCATTTACTCCAGGTGGTGTATCAGATATTACTGCACGACCACTTGCTGCATCAATGAGTAGCAACATTGGCCAACCTATTGTGATTGAGAATAAAGGAGGTGCTGGGGGAGCAATTGGTATGACAGCTGCAGCTAAAGCAAAGCCAGATGGTTATACCTTGGTAATGGCTCTCCCCAGTATGATTACCATCCCAATTTCTGATCGAATTAGTAGTAGACCTTCCACTTTTCAACTCAATCAATTTAAACCTATCTCTAGACTCACAGCTGACCCTACGGTTCTAGCAGTTCGAGCAGATAGCTCATGGAAAACATTAGCTGATTTTGTACGTGATGTTCGCGCTAAACCGGGTATTATTTCTTACAGTAGCTCTGGTCTCTATGGAACAACTCACGTAGCTATGGAAATCCTAGCCCACGAAGCTAACCTAAAAATGGTTCATGTACCTTATTCAGGTGGCGGTCTGCAGATTAACGCCTTATTAGCCGGTCATGTAGATGCGACTATGCAAACACCTGGAGCAATTGCGGGACAAATTTCTTCAGGAAAACTTCGGGTTCTTGCATCAATGAGTAAAGATAGAATTGCGTCCTTGCCAGACATACCTACGGCCACGGAGTTAGGCTTCAAGGGAGAGTTTTACTTATGGACTGGTCTTTTTGCCCCAATTGGCACACCCGAACCCATTATTAATCGTTTACGAGCATTTGTAAAAGAAGCATCTAACCATAACCTATTTAAAAACGCTATGACAGGACTTAATACTCCAATACACTTCTTAGACTCCGATGACTTTTCTAGATTTATTATAGAAGATACCAAAAGACTAGATACGGTTCTTACCAATATGGGTGAAATCAAATAAACTCTTTCTATCTAAAAAAACAAATATATTTAATTAATCTATGAAACTTATCAATTTTTCAGTCAACGGTTTGACACGTATAGGCCTTCTCGACAACGAGCATATTGTTGACCTTCTAGCCGTCAATGAAATATCACCCTTTTTAAGTTCTAACAATCTAAACATGCTTAATAATACGATTAGTGTGATTTCCAACTGGGAACAACTCCATAATCAATTTAAAAAAGGATTAGAGATAAGCCATGAAGGTCATGGTCGAATACCCTTAAATCAAGTTCACTTGTTACCGCCAATGATTCCCTCAACGATTCTCTGCTCGGGAAGCAATTACTTAAGCCATAATCAAGAAAAAGCAAATGCTGATATTAGTGGAAAAGAACCTGAATTTTTTGTTAAAACAGGCGACTGCGTCATAGGTCCTAATCAAGGTATTGTGTACGACCCTATTCTTACCAAAAAACTTGATGGGGAAGCTGAATTAGCTGTCGTGATAGGCAAACCTGGTAGGCACATTGAAATAAAGGATTCCCATAAACATGTTTTTGGCTATACGATCGTAAATGACGTTACAGCCCGGGATCGTCAAGTAAGAAGACGGCCCGATGGCTCATATTGGTATGAGCTAGGTAGGGGTAAACTCTTTGATACGAGTGCTCCTATGGGGCCCTGTATTACAACTAGTGATGAAATCCCAAATCCCCAAGACATCATGATTCGTTCTTGGGTAAATGATGAACTTCGTCAAATCAGTAGCACCTCTCAGATGATTTGGAGCGTCGCTGAATTAGTTCATTTTTTTTCAATCAACATGACCTTACGCCCAGGTATGGTAATTATTACTGGCACTCCAAGCGGAACAGCATGGTCTAGTGATGAAGATTTAGGAGGAAAATGGGCAGGCACAGATGGAATGGTAAAAGCTAAAAGATACCTTCAACCAAATGATACGATCGTTTGCGAGGTAGAAGGTATCGGTCAACTATCGAATCTAATTATTACCTAATGTAAAGTACCCAAGCTATACTTTTTTTACTTTCATTAGAGTTTATCAGTTGGTTAGTAACTTTTAACAGGTGTTGGTCACGGGGGACTGCGATTACTAAAACTAGCATTACTTGCTCCCAAAATCTACTCACTCAGATAATTTCGCTTAAATTCTTTGTCTAAAGCTCATTTGCCAACTTGAACATGGCACGCAGATAAATTAATTAAGAATCATCTTTTCAAAAGATATAGCATGTTGATATGGGGATTATGAAATGACTCAATTTACATTCTTTATGGCAATGGAGAAATAACAATTAAAACCACTCCTGAGAAGCTAGTTCAGATACTTAGGTTTACCGACAACCTAGAAGAACCTTCTAATCCATGTCACTTAATTCGAAAAAACTCAATTCCACCCGCGTATTACGGTATCCAAAACTCCGGATCCAAGGCCAAAGAAATATCACTCAAGATGAAGTTCTTTTTTTAATGGCTTTAGCCATGCATGGTAGCAATGAGAAATGTCTAAATTTTATAGATACTTTAGTCAAAAAAAATGTGTCACTAAATTCGATTTTTTTAGATCTTATCCCCCAAACGACAAGAGGATTAACTAGTCTTTGGGATGATGATTTTTGCTCTTATTCTGAGCTAATACTGGCTTTATGGCGTCTACAGAATATTTTTAATTTCGAGTCTCCAACCTATAGCCCAGATCATCATTGACTCTTCAAGCATCCGGTTAAGCGAAGTTATATTTTTAGTTCTTTATAGCTTTTAGCCTTCGATGGGGCAATTTAATATTTTAATTTTTGAATCAACCATAAAAATCAGGCACAAAATTTTGAACAGATATTGGTGGTCTTTGATAATTTGAAGGTTTATTTTTTCTTGGGGTCAATTTAATTGGCCGATTTTTAATTTCTTCATAAGGTATTTTTGATAGTAAATGACGCATACAGTTTAATCTAGCCCTTTCTTTAATGTCTGCATTAACAACATACCATGGAGCATAGTCAGTGTCTGTTAACGAAAACATATGATCTTTAGCTTTTGAATACTCTACCCATAAGTCTCTAGACTTAATATCCATGGGACTTAATTTCCAGCGCTTTACTGGATCTTTAGCACGTTCTTGAAAACGCAACTCTTGAATTTTATCGCTGACGGAAAACCAATACTTAATCAAAATAATACCGCTTCGAACTAACAGCTTTTCAAAATCTGGGCATTGATAAAAAAATTCTTCATATTCTTTGTCAGAACAAAATCCCATTACTTTCTCAACACCTCCACGGTTGTACCATGACCGATCAAAAAGAACAATTTCTCCTCCCGATGGAAGGTGGGAAATATATCGTTGAAAATACCACTGTGTTTTTTCTTTTTCAGAAGGTGTTCCAAGCGCAGCTATTCTACAAACTCTTGGATTAAGTGGCTCGGTAATACGCTTTATTGCCCCACCTTTGCCCGCAGCATCTCTTCCTTCAAAAATTACTATAACTTTGGCGTTAGTGACGGATACCCACTCCTGCATTTTGACTAACTCGATCTGAAGTCTCTTCAGCTCTTTAGCATAGACTTTAGAATTAAGCTCTGCTAATTCTTTTCCATGAAAATCATCTAGTGATATTTTTTTGTTATTCTTCATTTTAAGCCTAGCCGTTCTTTTGCAAATTGATCTATTTGGGTTTGTTAGAAGTAATTCTTCTCGCATTCAAAAATTAAAAATATTGTGGAATACCCTAATCACATTTGACTTGAATTCAATTTGCCCTTTTCCTTTTCTTTTAATAGAGACGCGATCATACAGAATTCAAGCGTCTATGGGAGGGGTATGTTAAAGAACTTATAATCATTGCTTCCTTTACTTTTTCCAAACACTTGCTAGCCAAGGCTGTTGCTCCAATGGCAGTCCACTTGGCCTATAGTAATATTCAATTTCAACAAACTGTGCATTGGTCATAAAAGATCTCCAGCCTTCTAAATTGTGATATGAGCCAAAGCGATCTCCGTTCCAGCTTTCTTTGTTATTACCGCGAGGATTTGAGCTAAAAAGAATGCCATTGGGTTTTAAGCATGCCCATAAATTACCCAGTACTTTGGGCAATAGCTTATTTGGAATATGAAATAGTGAAGCATTAGCAAAAATACCATCAAAAGTGTTATCTGGTAGGGATAAGTTAAAAAAATCCTGGACTAAGACTTCGCAACCACTTTTCATTCTGGCTATTTGTGCAGCTTGCTGGCTGCCTTCAAGGCCAATAGCTAAATGACCAAGCTTAGTGAGGGTTTGTAGGTCTCTACCTGGGCCGCATCCAAAGTCTAGAAGATGAAATGGTGTCTCAGTCTTAATAGCTCGCAATAAAGCATCGATATTTTGACTGACATCATGGCCTTGTGTACCCTCGTCATATGCAACAGCGTTTTGATCATAATGGCCAATGTTTTTTTGGGAAATTAGCCTAGATTCATCAGCAAGATTTTGTAGATTAAACATAAGCACAGTTGCCTAATGTGAGAGGTAGTTGTATCTAATTAAACTTTAATAGAGAAATGAGCTTTCGTCTCTTGTGGGTCGACAATTTACCAAGTAAATAGGACAGAATCGACTTGGACAAAGATATTGAATCCCTCTCAATCCAAATTAGATCTCAACCTTAAGCTTTACTGCTTGTTACGCCACTTTTATAGCCTCAGCCTCAGAAGAAAAATGAATCGACCATCTATCTAGAATTATAGACCTTATTTAATCGTAAATCGTACGGTCATGCTCTTCCCACCAATGTTACTCAGGGCAGCGACGAGCTTGTCACCTTTGCCCAGCTTAACGCCCAAGACGCGCAACGTGTTGTCGCCTGCTTCCTTAATATCTGCTTCGATCTTGTTACTACCCTGCAAAACAGTGAGCTTGCCGGTAATGCCTTTAGATGCCATGGGCTTGCCATGGTCCATCAGGTAAATCGTGGCGCCATCGGCCTGTGCCACTAACTCAAAGCTCAGGTCATTGGCCACTTGCAAGATACCGCCATGCTGGGGCTTGGCGTCGCCATGGGCCAGGGCTGGATTCATGCTCAGGCAGAACAGGGCTAAACCAGCAACTGAAATCAAATGATTCATCTTCATGTATCTTATCTCCTTGTATGGCGTGGTGCACTTAAAGGCGGCATCACAAGGCCTGTTGATAATTTGGTCAAAAAGCTTCTTGCGACGGTTGTTTTGATTCCTCGTCGATATTACTTTGCGTTAACAGCCGATCCGTGGCCTGGGCACCGAAGCGCCAAAACAGGAGCGGTGTAAGAAGCGTATCCAACAGCGTAGAGCTGATCAGTCCGCCAAAGATTACTACCGCTACGGGATGCAGAATCTCCTTGCCAGGTGCATCAGCTGCCACAAGCAGCGGCGTTAATGCAAAGGCGGCAACCAGCGCCGTCATTAGAACCGGCGTCAGTCGCTCAATCGAGCCGCGCGTGATCATGGCCTGACTAAAGGTCTCACCCTCAAAACGGCACAGATTGATGTAATGACTGATCTTCAGGATACCGTTTCGTGTGGCAATGCCAGCCAAGGTAATGAAGCCAACCATCGTAGCCACCGATAGCGTTACGCCCGCTAACCACATCGCGACAACACTTCCGATCAGTGCCAGAGGAATGTTGGCCATGATGATGCCCGCCAGCACCGCCGAGCGATAGCGCGAGTACAACACTAGGAACATGAGCGCCAGTGACACCAGCGATAAACCTAAGATCTGAGCGGTAGCTTGCTCTTGCGCCTGGAATTGACCCTCCAGGTTGACGAAGCTGCCGCTGGGCAGCGAAGTGGCTGCGATGGCTTGGCGGATATCTGCCACAATCCGGCCCATGTCAGAGCCGTCGCTGTTGGCATAGACAGCAATACGCCGACGGCCGTTCTCTCGTCCTATCTGGTTGGGGCCATCGGCCTCAGTCACCGAAGCGAAGCTCGACACTGGAAGGCGTCCAGCCGGCGTGTCAATCAGCGTGCGTGCTAAGTCCTGTGGGCTACGCTTGTCGTCAGGTAATCGTAATACAAGTTCGTAACGCTTAGCTCCGTCGACAATTTGCGCACCGTGGACACCGTCAGTTAGGGTCTTCAGGATACGTAGTGCCTCGCCCGGAGGTAAACCTGTTTGCGCCAGCCGTTGCGGGTCAAGCCGGACCATAATCTGTGGAATCAGAACTTGCTTCTCAACGGTCAAGTCCACCAAGCCAGGGATGGTGCCAAGCTGGCTTCGCATCTGCTCCGCAAGCCCGCGCAGCGTATCGGTATCGTCAGCGTAAATCTTGACCACAATTTGCGCCCGAACACCTGAGAGCAGGTGATCCAGCCGGTGAGAGATCGGCTGGCCGATAGCTACTTGAGCTGGCAACACGACGAGTTGGGCGCGGATGCGAGCCATTACTTCCTCGCGATCAACCGGCTTGCCATCCCGTTGCAAGTCCACGTCGATCTCGGTAGAATGCACGCCCTCGGCATGCTCGTCGAGCTCAGCTCGGCCAGTACGCCTCCCGACCTGACTGACGCCAGGTACCTGGCCGATCAATTGTTCAGCCACCGCCCCCATTCGGTTAGCCTCAGCCAGCGAGGTACCCGGGTTAAACAACATAGACAACACCAGCGAACCCTCGTTGAATGCCGGCAGAAAGGCGCGCGGGAAAAAGGGCACACTAGCGGCAGCCAAAACAACAGCCACAACCGCTGCACCAATGAGGACCCGGGCCCGCGGAAAAGACCAGTTGAGCAGCATCTTGTCCCAAGTTTTCAGGCGCGTGACAAGTGGACTGTCCCCATGTCCCAATTGTTTCATCTTAGGAAGCAGGTAACTACAAAGGGCTGGGGTCACTGTCATGGACACCGCCATAGACGCTAAGATAGAGACGATGTAAGCAATACCCAGCGGCGCAAACAGACGGCCTTCAATACCCGGTAAGGCGAATAAAGGTACGAACACCAGAACAACGATGACCGTGGCGTACACAATGCCTGAGCGCACCTCGACGCTGGCCTGCTGCACGACAGCCATTACCGGCCGTGGCTGGGCCAGAGCTCGGTTCTCCTTGAGCCGACGTAAAATGTTTTCAACATCAACCACAGCATCGTCAACCAATTCGCCAATTGCAATCGCCAAGCCCCCCAGCGTCATGACGTTGATCGACTGGTCAAGCCAGCGAAATACCAAAGCCGTGATCGCCAGCGACAATGGAATAGCGACTAAGGAAATCAGCGTGGTGCGTGCGGATAGCAAGAACGCAAACAAAACGATAGCCACAATCACCGCGCCGTCGCGCAGGGCCTCTGTCACGTTGCCAACGGAAGCCTTAATGAAATCGGCCTGACGAAACAGCACCTGTGGTTTGGCCATCCCCTTTGGAAGGCCCGCCTGGATATCACCTAAGGCTTGTTCAATTTCCCGACTGAGCTTGACTGTATCGGCAGCCGGTTGCTTTTGCACGCTGAGGATCACGGCAGGCTGCCCTTGGTAACCCGCATCGCCGCGCTTGAGACCGGCGGCGAAGCGAACTTGAGCCACCTGCTGCAGCAGCACGGGACGTCCGTCCTTCCAAGCTACAGCTATGCCTTGTAAATCCTCAAGCCGTTGGGTACGACCCATGTGACGAATGAGGTATTCCCTGCTGTTCAGGTCAATAAAGCCACCCCCGACGTTGCCGGCATATCCGCGTAAGGCCTGTTCGACCTGGCTCAGGGAAATGCCCAGTTGTGCCAGGCGCGCTGGATCTGGTTCCACACGTAACTGGCGAACCTCGCCACCAATGGGGATGACCTGAGAGACACCAGTGATGCCGAGCAGGCGAGGCCGCAGGACAAAATCAGCGTATTCTCGG
>Ga0070374_10001223_pt1 | contig 10958 bp, 7 predicted proteins | sample LauGreSuBDMM15SN_2_FD_66374 | JGI IMG/M metagenome (GOLD analysis project Ga0070374, IMG submission 66374) | Freshwater lake microbial communities from Lake Michigan, USA - Su13.BD.MM15.SN (version 4) (version 4) | ecosystem: Environmental > Aquatic > Freshwater > Lake | place: Lake Michigan...
AACCACCTCTTTTACTTTATGGGTAAGCTCCGAAAGTTTTATATAAGGCAGTGGCTGCAAAATCTGTTATCTAGGTTTATTTTTAAATTTCGGTTCGAACCAAACTCAAAAAACACCCATAGAAGGCTGTACTATTTGAACTTTAATCCAGTAGGCAATTTATAACAATTTGTATAATAACCATCATTGGCATAAAACCAAGCTTGCTGCTCATTGATACTAATTTTTCCTTGCAAACAACAATTGCGGAATGCCGCTTGTTTATTAAAAAACACAGAACCATTATCTAGGTCAACAACTAATAAGTTTTTACATTGGGCGCTAAATAAATAATTTTTAAAGTAGGTTTGGTCATTGCCATTAAAATTTATTGAAACTTCTTGTGTATTATTTAAATAATTAAAATCTGCTTTCCAAACCACCGAACCTGAATTTTGAGTTAAACATAATAAGGTGCTTTTCTGCAATACACCTTGATCAACAGAAACAATTAATTTGTCATTGTATAAATAAAATGAGGTTCCGTGCTGTTCTAATTCTTTATCCCAAACAACAGATCCATCCACTTTATTAAAAGCAGCTATTTTACTGTTACTACCATTCCAAATTATAGCAAATATTTTATCGCCATTGGCATAAACATTGCCAAAATCATAAAACTTCTTTGAAAAATTTTGAACCCATTCATATTGTTGGGTCACAGTATTAAAGGCACACAAATAAATATAATTTGACCCAGTAGAATTATTACTAACAGGGAAAACAACTAACTTTTGTCCAGATTCATTTTTACTAAAAGTTATGGTATGAATAGAAAGCCTGTCCATAGTAAGTGTAGAATCTTGAAAAGTACAAACCAATTGCCAATTCAATTGATTGTATTTTGTTCTATAAATATGCGTTTCATAATTATTCTTTTCATTTTTTAGCTCTTGGTAAACATACTCATCGTCTTTAAAAATCTTTGATACCCCATTTAAATTTTCGAACTTATGCTTCCAAATAGTATTGCCAGTAAGCATATTTAAGGCATAGGAAAACCTTCCATTCCCTACAATTAAATGATCTTCATACACCAAATATTCTGGCGCAAAACCATACCCCTTTTCATAATCGTCCCAACTCCATTTTACCTGTCCAGTAACACCATCCAATAGTTTAATTACAGGAACAGAATCGTACAACAAACCACTAACCACAACATCATTGTTACTATTTAATAAGCTAAAATTACCAGCTGTTAATTTGCTGCGCCAAACAGAATCTACTGCAGAAGGAATATAATAGGGATCAACATAAGGCTTGTCTGTGGTGTCCTTTTTTTTACATGCTTGAAAAGCGGTAATGCACAATAAAAATAATGCAATTTTAAAGGGGAATTTTGAATGTTTCATTTTACTAAATTTTAATTATAATATGCTAAAATAAATAATAGGTTTTAAAAATGCAAAAATATGTTTGTGTAAGTTCAAGTGATAAATGGGACACTACCCTCATTTGGGATATTTACCATAACGAGGAATCAAAAATGTTACTGGAAGTATATATCTTACTCCCGTTTCTAAACCATAATCCGTCTTTGTTGTTTTAAGACCTTGTTGTTGTTTTGAAATCTTTAAAGCCTCTGTTTGGATATACATTATCCTTGAACTATCACACCCATTACAAATCATTCTTTGTATTTCATATGTAGTAGCTGTATGGGGAGATACATTAATATTAACAACAACTTTTGCATACATACTATCAGCGTGAGAATGAATTGGCACAGTGTCTTTTTGTTCAGTCCTTGGAGGAAACAAAAGTTGTGCTTTTGCATACATGCTAAAAACACAAATAGAAAACAAAAAAAAGAATATTTTTTTAAACAACATTTCTAATTATAAAATCAAGTAATTATCAAATATTAGATTGGAAGGGGACTTTTCTTTTTACCTTTTTGAATAGGTCTTTTTAACTTATTCTTTAGATTCTTTATCCATTCACTGATACGCATAAATTCTTGAACGGAAGGTTGTTTTCCAGTAGTATAAAAGTCAATGTTTTTTGGTTCTTTTATCAAAAATATAGAGTATTAAATACTGTTTATATTGAACATTATTTTTCCTTTAGCTTCAAGCTATTAACTCTTAAATATTCTTTAATTTGTTCGAATGATTTACCGGTTAAATCAACAGAAATTTGTTCCTTTATTTTTCTAAAGGTAGCCACAGTGTCGAAATCTTTTTCCTGGTTTTTAGTTTTAGTCTTCATATTCAGTTATTTCTTTTGGGGATCTTATCTCAAGGGGGGTATAATTTAAACGAATATTAATTGAATTATAACCCCTTATTCGGTAAACATTTACAATATGCTTAAAATTCCAACTTGCCAACATATCGGCTTTGTGTATGGTTGCTGCAGCAATATGCAGGCAATCATCTAAGCTTGTTTGACCAACAACTTTTTCTTCAATATACTTAGATGCAAGCAGCAAAATATCGTCACCTACCACAACCTTTTCCATAAACTCTGCTGGAAGAGATTTAAAGTATTTCCTCACATTCTCTGGAGCTTTCACAAGTTCAGTTTCTGTTAAGTCAGAGTATACACAAACAATCTTACCAAGTTTAACCCGCTCGAAAAGCTGTAAGCTAGCTTCTTCAAATTCTACATCAAACACACCTCCAAAAACGGATGTATCGAAATAAATTCTTTGCTTCATCAATTTGTTTTAAATGTTTACAATCTGACCCAAAAAGGTGTGCTATATTAAATCTAAATTACTTACCGAAAATACAAAATTTTTTTGGCAAAAAATTATTTCCAAAATAAAATAGTAACTATAATTAGATTGCTTGGTCTCATCGTATTGAATTCTCTCTATATATACTATTCCTGAACCAATGAACCACTAGGCTGTAACCTTAGAGGGACAAAGAACCTAGTGGTTCAAGCTTTTTGAACCACTAGAAACCACTAGAATCCATAAGATACTGATTATCTTTTAATTAATAAAATCCTAACAAATTCATTGCCATCTTATCAAATTGGTTAAATTGACTCTTTGAATTTGTTCGACTCCTTTTTCTTAATCAAACATAAGGAATAAAATAAATCTTTTTTTAAGGGAATAATTTTTTTTTTAATTGATTAATAGGCCTTGTGTAATCTCCCCATTTTATTATCAATTAAAAAGACAAATGGAACACTGCCACTTTAACCCTTTTTACTTTACGGATATGGTAATAAAACAAATGAAGATTTTTTATTATTCTTAATCACATGCTCCAATCGAAAAATAGCTTCATCTGCTGCATATACCGACTTTAACGTTTGATCTCCAAATCCAAATTGGACTCCTTCAAAGTCTAAGGTGGAAGGCTTTGTATAAACGTATGTTATTTTTCCATTTTTATAAAAACTGCATTGAAATCCTACTTCCCCGTCCGAAAACTTCAGAGTATCCCATTCAAACCATGTAATATCTTTGAGTTGCAAAATACATTGTGTCTCCCGACAATGATTTATTTCTGAATATTTAAATAACTTTTCTTCAATAGGATCTGAGGGATTACTACATGAAGTTAGAATTGTTACTATAAAAAGGAATAAATTGAAACTTGTTTTCATGATATATTATAATTTTTCTGTGAGTCCGACAGGTGCAGGTCTATTCTTCTCTTGATTCTCTTGAACCTCTGTTTTTTCCTGTGGTGTCATTCCATTAGCGCCTGTAGCATTAAGATTTTTCTTAGCTATTTTATATTGCTCTTCATTTATTTTAGTTTGAGTTATAGAGTAAGTTCCATTTTTGTTTAGCACAGCTGTATAAAAACCATTATTCTTAAACTCTTCTAAAACTAAGATAGATAAATCCTTTTCAGAGAGATTTGGGTTTTTCTCTCCAATCGCTCTTCCAATTATATTATTCAAAAGATCAGCTGTCTGATCCGCTGCTAATAAACCCGAATTTCCTTTATCGAATTCCCTTCGGCTCAAATCTACATTTGGATTTTCTTCATGTGAATCACCAGCCTGCTGTGCAATTGCTCCGCCATACATTGATGCTATTGAGGCCTGCCAAAGAACGTGTCGATAGCCATTTCTAAGACCTCCCTCTTTATCATTCCCAAAATCAAAGTTGGTATGTCTTGCTAATCTGCCAGCATTTGCAGAAATATTTGTTCTCCCATATCCTGGCTGTCCAATAGCTTCCGCTGCTATAGGGTGATTGCATGCAAAAGCTATTTGTCTCGCTGTTTCAGTAGCTAGTAGGTTCCTTACTGCTGAAAATGCTTCAATTACGAAAAAGGCTTCCAACCCGTCCAGATCAATTGCTGCATTTGGGGTATTGCTTGCAAATTGATATGGTGTTAATTCAGGATATTTATATGTCAGGGAATCCACACTTAAAAACCGACCCAACCTTGAATTATATATTCTGAATCCATAATCGTAGCTATTTCCATCGCCGGAAACCTCGTTGTCTTTTTCTTGCCCATTAAAAGCGAAGCGGTAGGTGATCGTGTCGGATTTAAGAGTCGATTTTTTGCTCTTTGTACATTTATTTGAGAATGCGTCAAAATGGCTGGAAGCTTTGGTCTTTTTGATGTTGATTGGATTGTATTTCAATATAATTATTTTAATTATACTTCATCCTATTGATAAAGCAAAATAGGTAATAAAATCATTAAATGAGGAAGATTTTAAGTTCTGGCCACCATTTATTACATATACTCTGTACATCAATTTTCCTTTCTAATTTAGTTTGCCGTTTTCTTTTATTTAGATTTTTAATTTAGACTCAATTCCAAAATAAACCTAAAATAAATGAGCTCTTCAATATTTAATTTATTTGGAAACAATCAATTTGATAAGTAAATTGATTGAAATCAAATTCAATGTTGATATATTTCTTTAATTCATTTGCCTCAGAATTATGAATATCGTAAGGGTTATACATCAAATAATCTTCTTGCGGAGGATTAAATATTTCTTTAAGAATTTTTAATTCAATGTGATCAATATTTAATTCCCCAACTAATTCCTCTGATTTAGTATTGAACCAACTTATTACTCGTTCTATTTTCATATTAATATTTTTTAATTTCTTGTAGTTCTGCCTGATACAGGAGGTTTAATTATCCCTCCTGTATTTGGATCGGCTACTCCCTTATGTTTACCTCTTTTATCGTATACTTCAACTTCTCCATGTTGAGAATCCCATTCTAAAATATCTCCTTCAGCATCCCTCCACCTAGCCCTACCTTTATTTGGCACCCTAGTCGCATCTGGAAATCCAGGGAGTGTTTTTGGTGGTGGGGTGTAATAAATTATTCTCGGTAGTCCAGGGTGAGGAATAATTATTGGGGGTGGTGGATTAAGAACTAGATACGTTGCAGTTGCCGCAAAAAACAATGACGCAACTTTTGTTCCTGTGACCTCCGGCAACACGAGCATCACCAATGCAGCTGATCCTGCTTCCTTTGCTTTAGAACTCCTACCAAAAACAATATCTTCCTCTACCAAAGTAGCTTCCCAAAAAGGCTTGCCATCCTCGTTCTCTTTTCTTTTAAATTCATAATGAGAATTATCAATTCTAACCTCTCGAGATCCTTTATCTACATGTATCTTTTCTACATCAATTTTATTCTCGACTGCATATTTATTTGCTCTATTTTCATATCCTTTACCTGTTATTCCATTCCAAATTCTCTTACCAAGACTTAATCTTTCAGGAGGATCATCACCAAATGGATCATTGTATAAGATGGGATTATTGAAGCAAAAATTAAAAGGAGTTTGACTAGAATATTTTGCCATTTCAGGATCAAGGCTCATCCATCTTCCAAGTCTTGGTTCATATTGTCTAAACTCCGTAGTATACTCATTTCCAATTCCATAAACCTCATCAGTCTTCTCCATCCCATTGAAGGCGAAGCGATAACTACTCGACTGATAAGTTCTTCCCGCCAACGGTGCGCCGAATGGTGAGTAGTCAGTGGCTGAAATAACATCCGCGCTGAGACTTGTAATTTGGCCATTGCTGCAGGTGCTAATTTTCTTATCGGAAACTACTGTTAAAACATTTCCTAAATGGTTGGATAACTCATAACGTTTGTTGCCTCTTTGGAGTTGGTAATAATTTTCATTAAATAATGCCAAAACTACACTTCTATAGTTAGAATGTGGTCCATTTAATTGTTCAGGTTCCGAATCAAACAAAACATACGACATGTTGATATTGGTCTGATAAATACCTATTCTACTGCTGCCATAAAGGTGCCATTCTTTTAGATTTAAACTATCTGCATATGTATTTGAATTCGAAACAAAATAATTACTCAAATTGTCATAAATCTGTGCTGAAATATGCTCTTTTACCAATTCAAAATATTGTTGTTTATTATAACCTAAACTACCATGGTTGTTTTGCCAAAATGAAACTGCTGCCGGTGATACTTGAGCACATCGCGAATTAAACTCGTTCTTATCATTTGTATATACCCAATCTAAGAAATTACTTTTGCCTGCTGCATTATCTATTGCACCCTTAATTTGCGAAGGAACACCATAATTTAAAACAGCTTCCCCCATGCTTGGTTCGCCCAGCTCAAATACTAGATAATTGCCTGCAAAATCATAATTCCCTATAATAAGTGCTGAGTTTTCTTTTCTTAAAAATTGAAAATATGTTTTAAGCGTATTACAATTCCCATTTCCGATATTGGCTATAAAATTCGCCAAATCACTTTGAGTATGATTTGCCAACAAGATTGCTATTTGATCCTCTACGTTCCAATTAATAGCGCCTGGTTCAAAGGTTATCATCATATTATGAAAGTCTGATTGCTGTGTCATATTATACGCCAATAAGAAATGAACACCATCTGATGAAAGAGAACTCTCACATATCTTTATAAATGCATTGTTATTTAAGCAATAATTTTCCAACATACTAAACGGTGCACCAGTACTTTCCAAAATCGAGTAATAGATTTCGCCCCTGGATTGTATCTCAATATTAGTCAATATATTTGGCAATTCACCAGAGTATTTTAAATAATTTAATGGAGATGTTATATTAAAAACTTCATCTGCCATTGCTGTTGAAGACACTACTACCTTATCCATTAATTCATCTGCCAGATCTGTTGATTCGTTATGAACGCCTTTGCCAATAAAATTCCCAAACACGCTGCTATTGGTCAATTCTACCAGTTTGTTGTTTATGTCGTTATATGTTAGGTTATCAAAATCAATTACCCTACTGTAATTGCGGGAATAGGTGGCCATAACATTTCCTTGAGCATCACGCACATAATAAGTGTATTGATTACTTTCACTTTCATTTTTAGGAATTACAATTTTAACAGTTCTGTGCCCATCTGGTGAGTAATGAAACTCTAAATCTGGTTTAGTACTTCCTAGAACACGTATAATTCTGCTAATTTTGCCATAAACATTCCACTTTATTTCTCCAATTTCCTCCGAAACATCGGAAATCAAATTGCCAATTTTGTCGTAGGTGTAATTTACACCATTTTGATCATCAATGTCATCTAAATAAGCAGCATTGTTAGTTTGTCCATCATCCACCCGAATCAATTTATTAGTATATTTTTCAAGTGTTGGATCAGAGCTAGGGTTAACATCATAAACATAGCTCAAATTATCCATTGCAGTATTTGAGCCAGAACCATTTCTAAATTGTGTTAATATATTACCATTTCCATCATAAGTAAAATGGTTAGAATATGTTGTTAAAGCGGCACCTCCACTTTGCCAAGAATGTGTAGTTCTATTATAGTTGTTCCATGCTTTTGCATCAATTATTCTATTCAATTGATCATAGGAATAAGCATACCCAATTGGATTAGATCCGAATTGAGCTATAGAAACTTCCATTGACTTGATATTTCCATTGAATAATGAAGAGGCTGCCGAGCCAAATCCAGAATTACTCATTGATCCAATAGGATTTGTAGAGCCACTAAAAGCTTTGGCCGAAAAGTAGTCTTGGTCAAAATAAGATAAAACGAATGCCATTTGATCGGGAGTAAATGTAGAACCAATGCCACCTACGGCACCAATACCGTCAGAACCCATATCATGGTTTTTATCTGCCATCGACCCATTTACAGATTTGAGCCAGCCATTTATGGTATAGGCATAATCCAAGCCCTGTACTTTTAATGCACCTAATTCCATCCTCCCCAAAGGGCCATGTTTATAATATTTATATGAAACATCTTTTTCTTCTCGCAATAAACCCTCAAATTGCCCTGTGTAAACTGCTTTGAGCCTATTAGACTCATCATACTCATATTGGTGAATGTATTGATCGGAATGGGATTTTTGGTAAATTACTCGATTTACTTTCCCACTAATTAGGTCATACTCATAATCAATCATTTTATATTCCTGCTCCAATATTTCTAAATTAACTATTTCCCTTAGTAGTTTTGATACGTTACCCGTTATATCATAGCAATAACGGCTCGCTTGATCATAGTTGGCACCTTCATAATCTTGGAAGGTAGATAAAGCAACTCTATTTCTCAGATTTCGATATGCATTGGTTCTAAACTGACCAGGCAAAATTCCTACTATGGTTGGATCATCATCGTAATAAGTTTTGGTTATTTGTTCTCTCTGGAAAATATTTGCAAACCAGTTTGTTAAGTTTGTGTTATTAAATAAATACTCTTGAGTAACACTAACCAGTGTGTTTTTACATTGTCCCACCTCTGTAATTCTATTTAATGGATCGTAAACAGTGTAACTGTATTTTTGGTCACTTGATTGCTGAGCATTTTGTGAAATTATTATTCTATTTAATCTGTCATAATAGAAATTGCTAACTCCTGCATCTGGTGTTTTTTGCCAAATCAAATTATTTAAACTGCTATACGTATACTGTGTTTCATATCTATGTGGTGGTACAAACTCCGTTTTAGCCTGCCGGGCTATTTTTACTGCTTGCAAGTCGGTATTGGAAATAAAAGGATGAACCCCATTTGGAGGGACAGTCATGCTTAAATTTCCCACCTGGTCATAGTAATATAAGGTATAATGATAAGAATTCAATTTGAATTTCATATTGAATACTTCGGATGATTGAGCGCTCAAGCATTTTTCATAATACTCCTTCTTAAATTTCTGAAGTTCAGCTTTGAGATAATTCTCATACCTTAATTTCGCATTGAAAAATACCAAATGGCTCACCCAATCTAAACAATCCTCTTTAGGCGTTTTAGCAATTGTTTGTTCCTGCGTATTACAAAGTTTCAAACAACAAGCTGCACTATTCAAAAGAGCTGTAGTGGCATTACTTATGGAGCCATAAACTTCAATATTGAAAAAGTACCCAGGCCTAAAAGGATCTTCTTGCCTTAAGACCAAACTAAATGCCCCAGAACTTGAACTATTGCAATCTCCTGGTAGACTTTGTATACTCACAACAGACCTCACCAAGTTCCAATAAATTGGATTAGGTGAACTTAAAACGATATTCCTATCATGTAGGGGTGAGCCAACATCTTTAATATTCATCATTATAGAACTGATAGGCGCTCCTAATTGTGATAAATTATGATTAAAACTTAATGAAGATTCATTATTAAAACCATCATAAAGGATAGAAGGGCTAGAATAATAACTATTAAATGTGGTGTATAATGGCCTAGATTTCAATACAATGGAATTAGAAGGAAGCTGATTCAAACCAATCCTCATACCTGGCACATTGGTAATAGCCAATTGATTGATATATGCTTTTATGGAATTTAATATTGGCTGATTAGATTTCCAGTTATTACAACACTTTATTTCAACAAATGGGCCGCCTGATGCTCCACCAGATCCATAACCACATCTTTTTACCTGACAATTGAAGGAAAGCAATCCATTCGCATAATTTGTTTTTAACAAGAAAGACAGCAACTCTTTAAAGGAGCCAGCATTCAATATTTCACTCTTCTGTGGTTCATTAAATTCTAAACTTAATATTTCAAGATTGAGTTTAGTTTTAGCAAAATAATCCTTTTCATATTGCGAATTTGCCCAACTATCAACAATTTTGAATAAGTCGATTCTTTCATCACATCTAGTAGATTCTTGAATTTGCAAATATAAATTGCCAATTAACAAATCTAATACATTGGATCCCCTTGGACTCAATAAACTTGGTTTTCTGCCGCTTATTGCATCTTGTGCTAACGATCCCATGCAGCCACAATGATCCCTAAAATAAGATTCAAGTTCATCGTAATTACCAAAACTCAATCCAGTAGCAGCTAATATTTCAGCATTCAATGTACTTGTGAGTATTGTGTCTTTATATAAGTCATATATTGATTTCCCATTTTGGCCGTTAATCACTCGACCATCTGCATTTAAATCAAACAATATTGCCCTAATTTTCTCCTTTATTTTATCACAGTTGTTTGGTGGATATGGGCCAAATACTGGCTCAATACACAAAAGTGAGGCAGGTAAGATAGGGGCACTTCCTAGGCCCATAACAGCCAACAAACCATCTGATCCACTTTCCCATGTTTTCGTGCTTCCTTGATTTATCCAGCCAATTGGAGGTTCAAATGGGTTATAATCAATTACATCTTGAGAATTGATTTTCCAAACATTCAAACATAAATTATATGCCATTTGAAATTCTGCTTGAGTTAGTCCAGGATTTAAAGAATTAATTCGGTTAAAGTAGCTTAATTCATTTTCACCAGGTAGATGATCAGTTTGAAATTTGGACATGGCCTCGAAAATTTTATCACAGGCACAATGATCAATATTGGTGGAAGTACCAGAATTAACAGTTCCAAGATTTTGCAATTCATCATCAGAAAAAAGTGACCCAATGGAGCTGCTTGACCCACCTAAAATACGGGGTGCATAGTATCCCCCTAAGGTGGTGTAAAAGCCAGCACTAGATCTAATGGTAGCATTTCCAACATAAAAAC
>Ga0070374_10001225_pt1 | contig 10958 bp, 12 predicted proteins | sample LauGreSuBDMM15SN_2_FD_66374 | JGI IMG/M metagenome (GOLD analysis project Ga0070374, IMG submission 66374) | Freshwater lake microbial communities from Lake Michigan, USA - Su13.BD.MM15.SN (version 4) (version 4) | ecosystem: Environmental > Aquatic > Freshwater > Lake | place: Lake Michigan...
TAATTTCAAATATTTTAGAGAAGAAAATAACAAAGGAACATTTAACAAATTACTTGAAACATATTTTCAAACTTCGTAAAGAAAATATACAAATTATAACTGCGTTTTGTCTAATTTTTCTTTTTGGTCTGTGTAATCATTGTATATTGTGACTTGATTGGCAAACTCTATGAAAAATTATTCGCGACCGCCAAAGCCCAGAATGGATTTCCGAAATCTTTACGAGATGGTTCACCAGTTGATCTCCGAACATTCTTGAAGTCGTACACAAAAAAAAGCAAATTCAGTCCGTTTTTAACACAGGCGTTGATATCGTTAAACGTGACTGATGCTGATTACAAAACTCTTGTTGCTTTGAAAAAGACAAGGAACCATCATTCTGACAGCGATACAGATTTACTGGAAAAAGTACAGTTATCATCCATCCCCGATTTAGAGGGTGCGAAATCGATCATACTTGCACATAGTTCCTTATTCGAGGAAGACGAGGAAACCGAATAAGATACCTTAGCGAGCTAAAAAATGACTCGAGTCACTGAAAAAAAACATTTTTCGTCATTTTCGGACGAATGAGAAGTAGCTCGGATACGGGCTTATATCGAGAGCGTTTCTGCCTTCTTCCGATATAACAATGCTGTGACCAAAGCAAGTAAGAAGACCACGCAAAGAACGGTGCAAAAGTTTATACGAGACAAAAAGTACGATTTATCAGCTAGCTTGTCAGCATCCTTCTTGATTTTTCGAAGCCTTAATCGTTTGCATCGGTAACACGAATTCATAAAAAATTCTGTGTACGGTTTAATAAATCGGAACGCCATGGAAAAGAGAAACGTGTTACTAATCGTTGACCACATGGAAGAAATGATTTTGTCAAGTTTCAATAATTTCAAAAGCAGTTTGGGGATGAAACAGATGATGTAGAGGATCATGCTAAGTAAGTAAGGAATAACACAAATGCCGGCTATGGTATTCGTTACGAATTTTGTAGCACACATTATTTGCGCAGGCACTTTCTGCAATTTTTTCAACGACGACATAAGACCCATCTAACTGTACTGCATAAAATTACTTTAATTGATTCTGTATTTTTTTAATAGAATCATTCATGTCAGACATAGATTGTTTCACATCTTTCGATACAGTAGTAATTAGCTTTGCCAACATATCGATTTGCGTATTCGCCGGTTTCTTCTTTGCTTTGCTCTTAAATGTTTCGATGGAAGGACGTAAAGAAAAAAGAAAGAAGATGATCAAAATAACACGCCACATATACTCTTTTTTTATTTTTCCTCGTCCTCCTCTTTATCCCCAAACTCCTCTTTATCCTCCTCTTTATCCCCAAACTCCTCTTTTTCTTCCTCTTCGTTTTTAAAGCCTTCGGATCGAAGTTGCGTTCCGTATTGAAATAGATTCGCGACCACAATAGAAATGAGCATGATAACAATCATGTTTTTGCTAAAGAACGAGGTCAATATTCCGACGAGAACAAACACTGCGCAAGCGAGCAATTTTGAACTGCTTGCGAATACAAATAAGTTTGCAATAGCTATAAAAAATATGAAATATAGGACAAAGGAATTATGAAGGATCGCTCGAGATGTTTTGTGGAAATCGTGATTTCTCTGGAACAATTTCATTATAGCATAACCGCATATTTTTCTATTGATATATCTCAAGAACCTCCTTTACTACCTCCTCACGTTGAATGTCGCTTGTCTCAAAGGAAAAACACCGGATGGAATCCGACAAGGTGCTCTTTTTTCGAAACCGACACAAAAAATCTTCTAAACCGTTTGGATTTGTAAAATCGGATTGTTCTAAATCGCCCGTAATGATAAGTTTACTATTGGCTCCAACCCTGGTCATGAGCATTTTCATTTGCGAGACTGTAGCATTTTGCATTTCGTCGGCTACAATCCACGTATTTTGGAACGTTCTACCCCGCATGAATCCCAACGGCGCAATTTCGATTATTTTATCTTCTATCATCTGAGTCACTTCTTTGGGCAAGAAAAATCTGTACAAAATGTCATAGAAGGGTCTCATCCAAGGCGCCATTTTTTCCTCGAGAGATCCGGGCAAATAACCTAGGTCTTCGTCCACGGAAACCGAAGGACGCGTGAATATGATTCTCTCAAACGTTTCACTTAGAAACCATCGAATACCATACTCTGTTGCAAACAATGTTTTTCCAGTGCCGGCAGGACCATTCACCACCACAATTTTGTGCTTTTTGTTTTGCAACAATTCCGCATAGGCTTCTTGTCGGGCGTTTTTGGGAGTACGGTAAACGGGAACCGATCCTAGGGGAACGCGCTCCTCGAACAAATGTTCGATCAAAATTTCTTTTTCGTTCATTTTGCGCGGTTTGCGTCCCCGTCGTTTAGGTTCTTCCGTTTTCATATACACTATTCGACCATTAAACTTATGACCGAAACCATGATTTTTTTAAGGTCATCCATTTGCTTTCTCGGTCCATCGCCGAGAATGCGAATAAAAACTCATCCGAGTTGGCGTCGTATTGCATTCCTAAACAGTACTCCACTTTGTTTTTTTCAAACGTAAACAATTTACTGTGGCGCACATATTCGAATTTATCGTTCAGTATAACCATGCAATGGTAATAATACCTTCTATCTTCATAAGAAACCAAATGAGTTAAAACCCATATTTCATTGTGGACTTTTACTCCGTTTGTAGAGCCTCGTAAATGCTTGAAAAACCAAGGTACGTTTGAGTAGGAGAGAATTATTTTAAGCTCGTCTTTCGTAATGGTTCCGATCTGCATAGGCGACCACTGATACACCATGTACGAATAGAGCGGCGGGGAGGGGAGAAATACCCAATTCTTCTCGATCTGGGCCTGGTTTTCGATCCGCAGTAGTTTATCTTGTTCGGTTTTAAAGCTGATGCGGTTAATCCAACCGGTTTCCACGACCATTTTGCCCCGGCTTAGCCCGCGATTGGCGCTGTAATGGATTTTCCCATCGCACAAACAGATCCGCATATCTTCTAATCCAACGTATACGTTATCTCGGTCGGTATTGTACAGCAACACATTTTCTTTCACGAGTTTCCATTCGGTCGTCTTTTCTAGCAAAGCGATGACATTTTTCGTATGAATTGTATCTTCGCAATGGTACCCGCCATTGTCTTCAATGTGATAGTTCACAAAACGCACAATCACATACATTTGGTTTTCGGCAAAAGGATGCGCGCAAAACGTGGGCGAAGACCTAATAAACCCGTTTAAGTCGAGTGTGTTGCCTATGGTAGACACGACAATCCCAAAGTCATGATTTTCCCAGGTGCGCGTATCTTTTTCAATCGCGGAGGGTGCGTAGAACTTGTAATTGCTGAGGAGATTTCGACCTATACCATCCTCTAGAAAAGGGTAGAGAAGAAGATTCATCGTCAACTCGGCCAAATCTCGTTTTAAAGGGTTGTAGTAATATCCAAAAATGGAGAACTCGTAATCTAGTTTGTAGTCGTACACGTCTTTTTGCATAAATAAATAGTCCCGCTCAGGGTATTTGTTTTTCGATTCCACCGCAGTTTGGTAAAATAGGTACGCCAATTTATGTTTTCCTTCGATTCGATAGTGTTGAACGATTTCGTACAAGTTTTCGATTCGGTTTGGAAACTCGTGGTATGCCGACATCCATGCACAAATGGCCTTTTCTTTTTCGCCCATGTCGTTATACGTTTTTCCAATCTGGTAATAAGATTGCCATACTTCCTCGATCCATCCTCCCGCAGCAATGCGTTTTTGGTACATTTCAATCGCCAGCGCTTTTTGATTGCTATCTTTTAAACTATTGGCCAAATAAAACATATATCTCTCGTTTTTCGGTTCTGCTTCGAGCCCGTCGCGGAGCAATTTAATGTCGCGATGAAATTTGTCCTGTTTGGAACCACCGTCGCCTATATCGCGTATAAACGCAGATTGCTTCGGAATGAGGCCCGGCTTGGCGTGTTGAGGAGCCTCGATATATTCATGCGTTACGCCTTTGTAGTAATAGTGTTTATTTCTCACGATGCGCGTATTTTTATAATAAAAGGTGTCGGTGCCTTGAAACATTTGCCAATAATCGAACTTGGAGAGCGTTTCTTTGAAGGAACCAGCCGATATGGCCGGATCGCGCCAGAAAATCATATCTGCGTCCAACAACAAAACATAATCTGCGTCCAACTCTTCGCAAGCTTTCAAGGCAAAGGATCGGTTGTATTCGAAATTTTTGAACGGTTCTTGAATCAGTTTGCCGGCCTTCCCTTGAAAAAAATCTTGGATGAGTGCGATGGTATTGTCCGTACTTCCCGTATCGCAAATACAATACGTGTCTATGAGATCTGCGACCGACTCTAACAGTCTGACAATGATTTTAGATTCATTTTTGACTATCATGTTTAGGCAAAGTTTTGGCATTTTTAGCTTTTTCAAGAAACATATCTATATTGTTTGCGTGAAATCTATACAAACAGTATATGTATTCGATTCAAGACAAAGTGAACGAATGGAATGCAAAAGTGGACTTTTTCAAAGATCGAAACCCACGAACCAAAGTAGCACCCAAATTTGTGCTATATGAATCCCTTCAACATGAGGTTCATGTTGAAAATGAAGTTCAAAATGAAGTTCAAAATGAAGTTCAAAAACAGGATAAAAACGAAGTTCATGAAGTTCAAAAACAGGATAAAAACGAAGTTCATGAGGTTCAAAAACAGGATAAAACAAAAGAACGACGCAAGAGATGGTCTTTTTTTCTGTGCAACAACATAAAGCCACTTGTTGAAGAACCTCAATGATAAATTTTCCCGTTCTGCTGATCTGGATTGATCCCCTCGAAACGGAACTGAAACAATGGTACATGGATGCGATAAAAGCGCACAACGATCACGTATTGAGCGATCCATATCCCGATTCCGGATTCGATCTCGCGTTCCCCTCGACCGTTTCTTTTGAACCATCGGATGTGTGTAAAGTTGATTTCAAAATCAAAGCGATGATGGGCGATGGAGATGACCAAGTCACTGCCTTTTATTTGTTGCCACGATCGTCGATCGCCAAAACTCCATTGATGTTGGCCAATCAAGTAGGATTGATCGATGCAGGGTACCGAGGTAGTCTCATCGGCGCCTTTCGCCACTTAGGAAAGAGCACGTTCCAAATGGAAACCCATTCACGTCTCCTGCAAATAGCACACCCGGCCTTGAAACCGTTTTTAGTCTATCTCACTCATTCGGAAGAGGAACTGGGAACCACGTTACGTGGCGGAGGTGGATTCGGGTCGACGGGCTAAATTACCTTTGAGCTTGACAAACGACGATACAATCATGACATGCTGTGCCGAAACCATGCGACTGATTATTGAGACAATCGACCTTCATTTGCAACCAAATGAACGTACTGCCTTCTTGCCTTTAGATCTCGTAACTACCTGTAAGCTGCGTACTCTAAGAAATCCGATTGTACTTGGCGAGATCGTTTTTCAACGTTATGAGATGATGAGAAAGCGTTAAGGCGTCAATTTTGTAACGGCTTCAATTTTGTAATAGGGTTAAAATAAAAATTTGCCTCTTCGCCGCCGGTGCTATCTGCTGGTGCTATCGTACCTAGTGCCGCTCATTGCGCGATCTGTTCGGCGTCTTATAGTTTTCTGGTGTGGGTTTCTTCCCCTACTACAACATAATATAATTCCACAGTTTCAATTGGTGTAGACTTAATCGACTTAAAGATGTTTCTCGCTATATTTAAGAAATAAATGGACGAAAGTTTCGAAAAGTTCAAAACAGACACGTTGCAAAAACTGACTATGATGGATCAAAAGCTCGACGATTATATTCACCGTTGCATAAATATGGATATGGACCAAAAGCTAATACAAGAAGAACAGAGGTATGTAGAGCATCAAAGACAAATATTGAATCAAAGAAAGATAATCTATGCTCTCATTACGTGTAGGAATCAAACATTATCCATGCTTACGTCAACTGAACTAATGAATCTCGGCAAGACGAAGATAAACCAGTTTCCACATTTCAACCAAAAAGGCCAGTGTATACACGCGTCGAGCGAAGCCCTTTCGTTTTTCACAAGTTATCATACATTGATGAACGCTCAAACAATCAAGGCGATTTTGATACCTTCACGGTTTGAAGGAAAAAAGCATCCTCTTCGCTTCTACGATGGCGACATAATTTCGTCGAATCCAGATCTTGTGGTAACACTCGATATGCAGTCATTCAGATACGAATATTCCACCGTTTGGGAAGCAGACGATATTCACGAGGAAGATGTAGGCGTAGCGGGATGTTCACATACTGTCGTTTTGGTTCAAACAGCAGACGCGAAAGAGGTTCTTGTGGATTGGAGCTGTGGACAATTCCACGAAATAGATTTGGTGAATGCGCGCCTTTACTTTCAGAGGCGCAACAGCGCTTCCAGTGGGGACAAGCGTTAACACACATTCCCTTAAGAAAAATTCATATGTTTAATTTTGCCTTTGGCGCAGTATAAGAATTACCCGCCGCGAATCCGTTGGAAGCGAGGATAATCCAAATGAGTTCGATCGAAAAAGAGTGTGTCGCGAAGCGCCCATGGGAAGTGGATTCATAACTGTAATACAAAAGTTACAGTTGTGAATATTGTGGTCACAAGGATTTCACAGCAGTGGTTACAAATTTCATTGCTGTAGCACAAGAATCACAACTGTGCACTACAAACTGTTCAGTGTTTTATATACTGTTCGAGAGTGAAATAGATTGAGAGACGATAAATCAAAACTGTATATGGAGTCGAATTAATATAAAGAAGAAGTGCGGCAATAATAGTCAAAAAACGAAAGAGATTCATCCCGCCAAGAGGTGGTGCCAAATTACCGACAGGCTTCGCCTTACCGTAACTTGGTCGCAATTGGTTGTGTATTTTTACTTTCTTGTCCTTCTTCTGCGGCAATAGATGGTAAGAGGAAGCGTTAGAAAAGTTTACTTATTTATATCTTCTTCAGACCCTTCGCGGTGAAACTGGCGGCATCTTTGTACACAATGGATATGCATGACATTGTATGATTCACTGCGGGCACAATCATGTCGTATACGAGACCGATATCATTATTATCCAAAATATCTACTTTCTGGGCAGTGTCACTTATTGTAACCCGTCCCACCCAAGGCATTTCGTGCTTCAAATAGTTGGCCATATGATAAAATGTTTTGCCTCCGAATGTTAATACTGCAATTTTCTGCTGTAAATAGTGTATCGTGCGAACCTCCTCTCGATCAAATGAGTAACGGTCAAAATAGACGCGATCATCTGCTTTAGGTGCTGTAGACGGATATTGGTCTTCGCAGTATCTGGCCACAGCGTCCAGAACATTCTGAATGCCTGTCATAACACGAAACACCAAGGCGTTGTAAATGAAAACATCGCCCCCCGCCTTGGTTACTTCGATTTTCAGCTGTTCGGCGTCGTCAATCACATACTGCATTATATTCTTGATTACAGCACCTCGTCCTTGCTCGGTAAACCCACGGCGTATCGCTTCAAGTGATCCAGCCACAGGTGGTGTATCTATGTCACATTCCCGCACCAGTTTCTTGTAATTATGTTCACGCATAATAACAAGAAAGAAGAAATCATTATATTGTTTTGGAGATGAAGTAATTTTCATTGGAGAGAATGATGATCAACCAATCGGAAACCGTACCTTACGACCGATATTTGTTTCGATGTTCTTCACACGATCCTTGAGTTTCTTCAGCTCTATTTCCATTATACAGGTCGTCATTTTGTAGTCACTGCCACAGCTACTTTTAAAGGCCTGCCCCGTTTCCTCTGGATCTGCTCGACTTGTTCCATTCTAGTTTGTAACTTTTGGGTAAACCAATCAAACGAAAAGATTTTAAAGTTGGTCGTATGGTTTTCATGTTTCTCGACGATGAATGATTATAGGTTCGTCGGACATATGACTTTGTATTACTGTATTCTTTTATGCCATTTCAAGTTGACTAAGAGGAGCTGTTGCTCGGTCTAAGAATGCGCCCTTGTTTCCTTCTTGTTGTCGATCGGGGTGAGGCCCGTAACGGTGGTGAATTGTATTATAGTGTGTTTGGATCCGTCACATTGGTATATTTTGTACCGGTTAAAATTAAATTTCGAAAATTTGCATTTTGATTGGCTGCATTTTCGTAGAAAATGAATCTAAAAGATTTAAATATTTTTATTGGTGTTTGTGGTACAGAAAGTCTGCCAACAGTTTTATTTTTACAAAAATTGTTTACGCCAGTGAAGGTATCGGAATAACTTATCGTTGAATCTGTTACCAAACACCATCGTGCAGTAATATCACTTTTTGAACCAGTATTTAGTGAACCTAAAATGCGCACCTTTGTCGGAGCCCTTGAATAATAATAACCTCTTGGATAAAATGATACATTTGATAATAAAAAGTAATAGGGAAACTCTACGTCAACCCAATCGCCACCAAAATTGGTTTCATTTTTATTTAGATCATAACCTTGCGTTGAAGTAACCACACCAGTGTTTGTATTAATCCAATATTCATTGAAGTAACCAAAACTATTAAATGGATAATCGCTAGGAGGAGTAATATCCGCATTTCTTAGGTTCGCTTGAGGACTTGCACTATATGTGTATGTAATCAAAGGATCACCGGTATACGAAAAAAGTAAAGCAATATCTTTTTTTAGAGAGTAATCCTTGGCTGCATTTGTAGCATTAATAACTACACCATTGTTGTTTTTAGCTGCACGTCCAGATACTTCACAGTAAAAGACATCACTACTTATTCGAAATACTTCGTCGTTTACAGCTGTATAAGTGTTATTATAATGAGACGTTTTGGTACCATAATTTAATGGATAATTGAAATTATTAGTCGAATCTGGAAACGTTCCATTTTCAGCACTACTTATACCTCCTGAATAACTTAAAATGATAGGAGGAGTTCCCAAACCTGGATAATTCGAACTATAATAATACAACGGGGAAGTCAATGTGATTCCTGAAAGATCAAGTAAAGTATACGCATTCGAAGACCCGCTAGTTCCGCTGACAGTACCTGTATATGTTGGATTATCGATAGAGTTTCCTATAACTAAGGTATTTCCCTTATTACTCGAGTCACTTTGATTAAATACGTATAAATTGCCCGTATTAAAATTAATACTCTGCATTGGAACAGTTGCTCCGTTTAGTGCTAGACTATATTTCCCACCGGCAACCGTCACGGTGTATATCTGGCTTGGGATTACCACGCTTGCAGACGCAGTTCCAACGGAAAACTTTAATACTCTTCTGGCGGGTGCCGTTATATTGTAATTGAACAGCTGGTAGTTTCCATTGATAGTTCCTGATGTGACCGCGTTCGAAATGTCGCTCGTAAGCACGCCACTGATATTGTACGAAACGGGATTTGTAAATAAGCTGTAATATCGTATCTGTAATGTCTTGCTAGTTAACACATTGCTGCTTGGTACAACAACAGAACCGTGTCCTAGGATGGGTCCAGTGTCGAACCGGCACGCATGTTTCGTATAAATGGTAAAATTGTTACCGAACCCTGCACTAGTAGCCAGAACCGATCCATTTTTTATTCGTAAATAAGAAAGATTTTCGTTATTGGGGTTGATTCCGTAAGAAACACCGTTATTAGAGCTAGTGCCACTCACATCAATGGAATAGTTTAAGCTTCGATTTTGTATGTAAGACAACGAGTTTACATTGACCGCGTTGGTGGTTAACTTGTAAAAAAGATTCATTTAACTATTGACATATATTCTCGGCCTTCTAAAGAGTTCGGTTTAGGAAAATGTCCCATTAAAATATATGAAACGTCCCGTTCGTGCTGAAGATGGTCATTATCATTTGGAAGGTCACGTGTTCAAAATCCTAATCGGATCACGCCAACAAGTATGGAATCGGACCGCGTACAAAACGGAAGGCGGGTTGCATCGTGATGATTTGATGATGAATAAATGGGGACGGATCGTGTCCAAGAAAAAACACGCGACGGCCAAGAAGGAAATGAGGTTGAAAAAATACGGCTACACAGCAAAAAAGGGGAAGTTTGGTTACGTTAAGATGACTAGAAAAAATAGATAATTATGCCTCGTTCACCCAGACGACAGAATCGACTAGACGAGAATACTTTCTACTGTTTAAATACGCTTGATTGACGAGCGGAAAATCAAAATTATTATAGTAGAAGGTGGTTGTTTTATAATCGTTGAGACACGATCCGCGACAGATAGGGCATCTGTCTTTCCCGGCCACAATGCACCGATCGCGACATGTCAAGCATATTTCGTGATTGCACTCCGTCACATCCGTGGTAGGCTCAAAACAGACGCAGCAAATAAGATCTGGGTCATACGGAAGCACGCTTTCCGCTAGAATGTCCAGCTGATATTTATCAGGATCCTGAAGAGTTCCCGTGCGAATATTGAGTTTGTAATTCGATTTTATGGTTTGGATGATGTAGAGGGCATTTTCGATGGTATCGTAGGACTCGTAACAAAGAGACAGGGATTCTTTTTTGCCTGCACGAGTGACCATGATGTTTTGGCACTCCATATTGACAATCTTTGGTCGACTGTAGACCACAGGAACAACTAACACGCCACTTATAAGAACCGATCGAAAAGCAAATTCGTTTCCGTTTTTTAACTTGCTTCGGATGATTTCCGCCAAGGCTGCAAACGCCGGGTCAACGATTTCGCCCTCTTCGATATCCATACTTTTCATGTGAAATAGCGAAAGAAATGGGATCGCAAAATCAATTTTTTTCGTGAAAAGTCAAACTCTTTAGGTAAAATGTTCATTACTCTATAGAATGGTCACCGCATTTCACATTTTTTTGATTTTATTAGCCATTTTGGTAATATTTTTTATGGGATTTCATACTTGGGAATACTTTTCCTCGAGAGAAGGGTTTACT